>Ga0256406_1002596_pt1 | contig 24927 bp, 15 predicted proteins | sample RumenRJG_03DNA_FD_185986 | JGI IMG/M metagenome (GOLD analysis project Ga0256406, IMG submission 185986) | Bovine rumen microbial communities from Lethbridge, Alberta, Canada - RJG_03 | ecosystem: Host-associated > Mammals > Digestive system > Stomach > Rumen | place: Canada: Alberta | collected...
TTACCTACTCTTACCTACTCTTACCTACTCTTACCTACTCTTACCTACTCTTACCTACTCTTACCTACTCTTACCTACTCTTACCTACTCTTACCTACTCTTACCTACTCTTACCTACTCTTATCAATCGTTTGCATTAAGCTGTGCTACTTGGATCTACTTAGATGGATGGAGAGAGTAATACTGCGACGGATCATGAAGACTGTTGCCGTGCCAATCGAGCATTCTTTTCTCTACCAAAGATTTCAAAATGGGACGTGAGACCTTCCCGCTGCGTCCGAGGTAATCAGAGAGCTCTTTGACTGTCACTTTCCCTTTTCCATACACGTATTGAAGAGCGGCGAGTTCGTATTCGCTGAGATTGTTGAGCGTCTCTTTGCCGAAGTCGCTTGCGATTGAATCCTCTCGTCGCAGGATACGTGAGGTCGCACTGTTCTCAAGCGTGAGCTGCACCGAAGAACCATTCGGTTCTGAGAATGTGGGCTCCCTAAGGAAGAAATCCGCCATTTCGTCGTATATGCGCTGGACTCCTTCATTGAGTTCCCTCACCCAACCGAATTCCACCAAGGTACGAGCAATCGTGGGGTTGCGTGACCAGCGCGTGTACTTCATGTTTTGGAGCGTTACGATATTGGGAAGCTTCCCAGGGCTTGTGATTTCAAGCCGGTCATCGTACATCATCACACGAATGTAATCGCCGCTCATAGCGTAGTCGCGATGCGTTACTGCGTTCACGAGTCCCTCGAACCAAGCAAACTCTGGATACTCTGGTATGACTTTGAACTTGCCGTCATCTCCAAGATACTGGAATTCCCGGAGTTGGCTCGAGATGAATTGTTGAGCATCCTCTATTGTTTTGGGAAGTGGCCCGTCGAAGGTACGGTCTTTGACGATGTTGAGTCTGCGCCCGGTTTCCATTTTGTTGCCGTCGAAGCGGATGACACGTACTCGAGCCCAAGGCATGAACTTGGTCGGGTTTGCTGAGAAGAGGAGCACTCCAGCATTAGTGAGATGGCCATCATGCAAGAAGCCGCGGCTCCGCAGAATCTGCTCATCGCTGGCACTTGTACCGAGCTCGGTCTTGTAATGTGCCATCACTGCGAGATCCACGTCGGTTATCGAGGAGCGCGTTTCCACTTCGTCTTCGAAGCGGCGTTGGTTCTTGTCATATTCAAGCGCCAGCACTTGGTCGCGGTCGAGCGCGACGCTGCTGTCCTTCTGACGTAGGAAGACCGCTTTGTCGCTTCGTCTGGAGATAACACGTCCGGATGAAGGGGCTATCTCGAGTACAAGGATGTTGTCGTTCTTTCCCTGCTCATTGATGACGGGAATGCGTACAGGATGAACTTCGGGCACAGGATCGCACCCCACAAGTGCTGCCTGCTCGAACTCCTCGATATCGTGCGCTCCGGTTCCTTTGAACCCGGTTATGCTGCCATGGTCTTCAATGCCAATCACCAGCTTGCCACCTGATGCGTTGGCGAAGGCGCAGATATGCCGGATTATATCCTTGGGAGCGATACGAGCGCTCTTCCGGTCGAAATATTGGCTCTCCTTTTCAGTGGTAAAGAGAGTCGGATTGTTGTCGTTCAATGGCAGCTGCATGCGAGTCTCCGATCACGTGATGGTGCTATTTTACAACTGCCACGTTTATCGGTCATCGTGACCCTGTTTTCTCGCTTATCTTGTGATGATTCACGGTGAATGATATGTGAGCGAAAGTGCGATGCGGAGATGGTTTCTCAGTGGTGCGGTTGTCAAAATATGCCTTACCTGAAGTTTTCGGCGGCCTCACTGGCCTTGCTGCTTGTAGCGTTCCTCGGTCGCGTCCTTGGTCTTCTCCCACCACTGCGGGTTGTTCGTGTACCAGTCGATCGTGGCCTTGAGGCCGGATTCGAAATCGGTATGCGTCGGCTTCCAGCCCAGCTCGGTCTGGAGCTTGGTGGAGTCGATGGCGTAGCGGCGGTCATGGCCTGGGCGGTCCTTGACATGGTCGAAGGCGTCCTCCGGCTGGCCCATGAGGCGCAGGATCATGCGCAGCACGTCGATGTTGTTCCTCTCGCCGTCCGCGCCGATCAGATACGTCTCGCCGATACGACCCTTCGTCAGGATGGTCCACACCGCGGAGGAATGATCCTCCGTATGGATCCAATCACGCACGTTCAACCCCGCGCCATACAGCTTCGGGCGCACGCCCGTCAGGATGTTCGTGATCTGCCGTGGGATGAACTTCTCCACATGCTGGTACGGGCCGTAATTATTGCTGCAGTTGCTGATCGTCGCCCGGATCCCATACGTGCGCGTCCACGCGCGCACAAGCATGTCCGAGCTCGCCTTCGTCGACGAATACGGGCTCGACGGATGGTACGGCGTCTCCTCGGTGAACTTCGCCGGGTCATCCAGGGCCAGGTCCCCGTACACCTCGTCCGTGCTGATGTGATGATACCGGATACCATACTTGCGCACCGCCTCCAACAGGCGGAACGTGCCCATCACGTTCGTGCGCACGAACGGCTCCGGGTCGGCGATTGAATTGTCGTTATGCGACTCTGCCGCATAATGCACGATCGCGTCATGCCCCGGCACGATTTCGTCAAGCAATTCCGCGTCGCAGATGTCGCCCTTCACGAAATCCATGCGATCCGACGGGATGCCCGCCAGGTTCTCCAGGTTGCCCGCATACGTCAGCTTGTCCAGCACCGTCACATGCGTCTGGGGATGATGATCCACCACCCAATGCACGAAATTCGAACCGATGAAACCAGCCCCACCAGTAACAATGATGGAGTGCGGGGCGAAAGGGCGGCTGGTCGTAAAATGCTGCTGCATAAGGCTAACGGTATATGAGGGATATGATGAGTCGTATTCAAGCTGTGTCGGCCAATGTGCTGGGCAAACTTGCATTGAATCATTCTTTTCATGACGGTATCGAAAAGAACTGAATGTGACGAAAATTGTTTCTCTTGTTCTGCGGATATCATAAGAACATAGGTGTGCCCTGATTCGAGCAACGTCTTCCGTGTACGTACTGAGTTGCCGGATAAGGCGGAGGAAAGGAACACTTCGACATGGCTTGGAAGAGAATGCGGTCAGTCGTGGCGACAGCGGTTGCGACAATGATTTGCGCAGGGGTACTTGCTTCATGCGGAACATCAGGTTCTGCAGCGGATAAGGCGGTTGATACGGTGCTATCCGCGTCAGAATCATCGGACAGAGCCAGTAGCGTTTCGGCAGTTACTGCCGCTGGAAATACGTCTGATGCGACTGATGCTATGCCGAATAATCCTTCTCAGGAACTGCCGGATTCGGTGGATTCGTCGATTCCGAATAACGCGACTGTGGTTTCTTCAGATCTTGCTGTCACCAAAGACGGTACAGTGAAGGATCTCGAGACCGGTGAGACCGTCACTGATCCTAAGATCGTCGGGACTGAAGATACGCCCCCGGATCCGCTCGCCAAGACCAACGGACAGCGGTTTATCCCGGTATCAGTGAAGACCGTGCGCAACGCCATTGAGCAGCAGGCGAATACTGAGACCTCGGCATCGAAGTCAACAACACTGTCATCCGCAGGTTCGAGTGTGATGTCTGCCGTGTTGAAATCTGGCACGAAGGCGTCCGTGAAGCAGACTGCGTTGCAGAATAACGAATATGGTGCGTATTGGGGGACCTACGGTGGTACACAAGCGTTCTTCGAAAAAGGTGGATCACTGTTCGCGCAAAATGCCAAAGGTGTCGTCGATGTTTCGGAGCACAACGGAACCATTGATTGGGCGAGAGCAAAGGCCAATGGCGTGCAAGGGGCGATTATTCGTCTCGGTTTCGGTTGGGGAGATCGTCTGGATTATCAGGCGCAGCGAAATATCAATGAGTGCAAACGACTTGGTATTCCTTTTGGCATCTATTGGTATTCATATGTGTACGAGGCTTCCCAAGCAGCGAGTGAAGCGGAGAGCTTGATCTCCCAGTTGCGACAAGTAGGCGTCAGCCCCTCTGATCTTTCGTATCCGGTCTTCTATGATTTGGAAGCGTGGGTATGGACCGGGCATAAGCCTCCGACGAGTACCTCGGTGTATCAAAGTATCGTGAACGCGTGGTGGTCGAGAGTACATGCTGCCGGCTTTACCAATCTTGGCGTATACTCATATGCCAGTTATCTTGCGGGACCGTTAAATACAAGTGATATTCATACGAAAACTCAGTGGGTGGCGAGTTACGGCCCTCGTGTGGGGTTCTCGTTTAAGAATGTCGGTATGATTAAAGGATGGCAATATGCCGATAACGGTTCAATCCCCGGTATCTCTGGTTATGTGGATTTGAATGCGTTTAACAGTAAGGAAGTCGCCGGGGCTTCTCCTGCTTCTCTTGGATCTGTCCGCATTGACGTGCCGCAGGGAAAGTATTATCTCGTGAGTTCATATCCGAGTAAGACTATGGATATAGCGTGGGCGAGCGATGATGACTTGGCTTCTGCGGAACTATGGCAGTATAACGGGAACGCGAACCAACTATTTCAGATAATATCTGCGGGGAACCACAGGTATTCTATTCGTGCTGTGCATTCCGGGAAAGCGCTTGATGCTGCAGGCCCATCTTATGCAAATGGAACGAAAATCATTCAATATTCGCCGAATGGCGGGGAAAATCAGCTTTGGGAGTTTTACAAGAATACTGATGGAACGGTTTTTATTCTTTCGGTATTCGGTGGCAACAAGAACCGTGTGATTGATGTCACTGGAGGCAACGGCGCAGATGGAACGTTAATGGAGTTGTGGGCGCTGAACGGTGGCAGTAACCAGCGATTTAGACTTGTGCCTGAGAACGCCTATCGTTCTGGTGCAAATGGCTGGGTCTCTATTGCTGGCACAACGTATTGGTATATCAACGGTGTGCCAGCTGTGTCTTGCGAGGGCTTTGACCCATCGACAGGGCATTGGTATTATTTCAATTCATCCGGTCAGCGGGTCTCGGGTCGTGTTGATCTCAGTGATGGGCGGCATGTGTATTATGACCCTTCAACTTTCGCAATGGTCCATGGGGAACGGTTCCTTTCCGGATATTGGTATTACTTCGATTCCCGGACTGGTGCAATGGCGCGGAACAACGATATATGGCTGGCATCAGGGAATAAGTGGGTAAGATACGATGCAAATGGTCGGATGATATATGGTGAAAATTACCATAATGGATACTGGTATTATTTCGATAATAATACCGGTGCTATGGTGAAAGGCTGGAAGTATCTATCAGAAGGGCATAAATGGGTATATTACGATCTGTATTGGGGACGCATGTTGCATGGCGAAGCATGCATCAACGGCAATTGGTATTACTTCGATCCAGTGACTGGTGCAACAGCATACGGTTGGAAGAGGCTGCCTGATGGTCGTACAGTGTATTACCACCCCCAGTACGGTGTGATGCTGAAAGGTTGGCAGGTAATCAACGGTAGGTCCTACTTCTTTGATCCGGTTACTGGAGCGCTCCGGCAGTGAGAGATGAGTCTTGTAATATTTTCGGCTCCCGAGGTCGTTTTCGGGAGCCGAAAATATAAGAATTAGATTTCTTCTTCGATGATATATCGAGGGCGATGTTTAGTTTCTATGTAGATTCTTCCTATGTACTCTCCCACAATTCCAAGAGACACCAGGATCAACCCACCAAGAATCCAGATCGAAAACATCATGGACCCCCATCCGGCAATCGCGTGACCAGTGCATATAGAGACGATGGTGTATATCAGCATGATGAATCCAACAATCACGGAAAGAAAACCCGTGGTGGTAATCATGTGGAGTGGCTTGACTGAGAATGAGGTGATACCTTCGAGCGCGAATGAAATCATTTTGGACAAAGGATATTTTGATTCACCCGCTGCTCGTATCCCTCGCTTGTAGAAAACCTTGTCCGATTTGAATCCGAGCGAGGGCACGATGCCACGCAAGAATAGATTGGCTTCCGAGTACTGTGACAGGGCGCGTATCGCGGTGTTGCTCATCAGTCGGAAATCGGCATGATCCGGTATGGTGTCAGCTCCCATCCAAGTCATAAGTTTGTAGAATGATTCAGCAGTTAAACGCTTGAATGCTGTATCGGTATCTCGATTATTCCGGACACCGTACACGATTTCGTTGCCTGCCCGATATGATTCGACCATACCGTCGATGGCGTTAGGATCATCTTGCAAATCGGCATCCATAGAGATTGCGGCGTCGCATCCCCTGCGCAATGATTCCATCAGACCGGCATACACAGCATTCTGGTGGCCGCGATTGTGTGAGAATTTCACGGCGTGAAACATCTCGGGGTCGGCCGTATGAAGGTTACTGGCTATTTCCCATGTACGGTCTGTTGAGCCGTCATCTATAAGCAGGATAAAGCTCTTTGCGCTGATTTGTCGGTGTGTACTTAAGTCTCGTAACTTTTCAGACAACACTGAGGCTGTCTGTTCGAGTACGGGCTCCTCATTGTAACAAGGAATGACCATTGCCAGAACTGGGGCAGACCTGGTAGGCTCTGCCGTTGTTTCTCCAGACGTGATGATTGAAGGGCTGGATTCTTGTGTCATGCCCGCCAGTCTAGTTCATGGGGAGAACGTACACTGCCGAAGACTGATAAATCGTTGTCACTCAGGCGGCGACTCGTATTGTGAAGATGAGAAGACACCAAGAAGTTCAATGTATATAGGAAAGGCACTGCGTATGAACCCCGCAGCGTAATGAGGAACGCAGTGCCTTTGTCGGATTACTCATTGGATTAGATGAACAATCTGCCTATCCCTCGAACCGGCCAACGCCATATCGAATCATATTCAACGTGCGGTGGATACGCGTTGATAATTGTGTTATTGCCAAGATAGATTGCAACATGCCCAGGATAGAACACAAGATCTCCGCGTCGGCGATCGGCGACTGCTACTTTCATGATTCTGGGATCGTTCCACATATTGTTCGCATCATGGTCTTGCCAAGCTTGGAAACGGTGATCGTAAGCATTGTACGGTGTTTGCATGCCGACTGATTCCATGCTGGAGATGACGAGCCCCGCACAATCAGAGCCGCCGCCGGGCCATAAGGCATAATTCCATTTGTAAGGGCTACCGAGGTAACTCAGCGCAGTGTTGACGAAAATGTTGATTGCATCCACGCGGCTGCCGTCCACGCTGAGTCTTGATGGCTGGATGTAAGAGAACATGCCCTGGCCGACTTTATTGACATTCTTTGATGAAACTTGATAGAAGGCAGCAGGGTTCTGCCATCCAATTTTGCCCGGGGTATCGCCTTGGAGTTTTCCGTCTGCGCCGGTCCAGCACCATTTCCCCCAGTGTGGTATGTACACGTTGCCGTGGGCCATTTTGCCGGTGTATGGGTCGAAGTAGTACCAGCCGGTGTGTTCTTTGTCGTAGTTGATGTAGCGTTCGCCGTGGGCCATGATGCCGGTGGTGGCGTCGTAGTAGACCCATTTGCCGCCGTTTGATTGTAGGTGGGTCATGCCGTGGGCCATTTTGCCGGTGTATGGGTCGAAGTAGTACCAGCCGGTGTGTTCTTTGTCGTAGTTGATATAGCGTTCGCCATATGCCATGCTGCCGTCTTCGAGATTAAAGAAGTACCAGGCGCCATCTTTGCAATCCATGCCTGTGACGAGGTGGCCGTCATGGGCAAATCGCACGGTGATAGTTGTTCCATTGGAGGGCAGCTGCATGTCTACATCATGGGCGATAGATCCATCCGTGTTTGCATAATACCGCTGTCCAGTTGCCGGGTCGGTGAACTCTTGTGAAGTGACCATGGTTCCATTGGCATACCAGCGTTCGGTTTCGATATTCCCGAAGTTGCTCCAGCCATTGGCAGAGGAAGACAGTGTTGAGGATGAAGTATTTTGGTGGTCAACTGACTCAGACGGGACTGTGGTGCGGTGAGCTGTGGAATGATGAGAAGTACTGGATAGGGGGCCGGAATTTTTCTGCTGTGCATTGACAGGGGAAGATTCCTTACTTGTGTTGAGGTCATCCTGATTTGTTGGGGTTGCGGATTCGGGGGGATTGATTGTGTCCGTTACGTTGGGTGGGGCTGCGGAAACGACTTGCGGTGATATTGCAAATAGAATAAATGCAGACAAGCCGGTTGCTGCTGCAGCGATGCATGTTGTCAATGCATAGGGCAACACCCCGTGATACCCTCGTTGGGAGATATTGGAAAACATCGTTTCTTCAGTTCCTTCTCTATGAGTAAATCAACTGACGTTGTACCGCAAGGAAAGGACATATATGATTAATGTAGAGAAAAACAATATGTGGTACCTTGATTCTTTCGAAAACTTATTTTATATTAAAAATATAAGACATGGACATGATTGTTGATTTAACAAATATACAGTTTACTGTTTTAAATAATTGATATGTTTCAATAAAATGCGTCCAATCTAAAAAATCGGATGTCATATAGGGATATATGTCCTTTGCGAGATGAGATGAAAAAAAGATTAATAGGTCTTGATATTGCCAAATCTGTTGCAATATTCTGCGTTATTATCATACATTATTCTTTCTATTCACAATTGTATTCAAACAATTTGATAGGTAATGCCGTAACTGTATTTACTGTGATTGGTGTACCAATTTTTTTCATGGTAAATGGTTATTTATTGATGAATTCGTCATTCTCCATGAACAAGCATATTCGGAAAACAATTAAAATGTTTGTCGTGTTGGAGGTGTGGAAAGTGCTGACACTTCCATGCTGTGCTGTTATACAGGAGTTTGATATTGAAAAGAAGAAGGTTCCATCATATCTTCTCGGTGGTACCTATGACTCTATTGGCTATTTTTGGTTCATGAATGCACTCCTGGCAATTTATCTTATTTTCCCTGTGCTAAAAAATGCCTTTGATGATAATCTTGGACAACGATACCTGCTGTATGCGGCTTGCGGCTTGATGGTATTCGTTTTCGGTGTGAATGCTCTCGCTGATGCGTTCAGCGTAGCGGTGAAGGCGATCGGAGTAAATATCTCCAATCCATTTGGCTCATTGCAGGAATACAATATATTCGGTAATTATTCAAATGCACTTGTGTATTTTTTGATTGGAGGATATCTGCCTAAAATTGTAGATAAACTAAAGTCAAGATTGAAAAATCGCTTGCCCCTAGTGCTGACTGTCGTGTCATCTGTGTCGTATGTCTTGATTTTGCTTCTTCAGCGTTATCAGGCTCGTGTTGACGGTGTGGCGTTTTATGTTGCTTCAGGGTATAATAATGTACTTGTATTGTTGATGGCTGTCTCTATTCTTTCGTTGCTCTCCGGTATAGAAGTGCACAGTGAACGATTAAAGAATATGTGGGGCAACAGTGGTTCGAATACTCTTGGGATTTACTATTTGCACTATATTTTGATTATATTGACGAGTAGAATTATCAGGCATTGGTATACCGGCTTTTTGCCACTAATAATTAATATTCTGCTTATATGTTGTATATATATTGTAGGATTGACTATATCAAATATTATGAAAAAGATACCGATTGTACGATATATCTTTTAATGATAATGGGGCAGGCGCGAGTTTGCCTGTCCCATTATCAACTGACAATCAGTACAGCATGAGGTATGCGGTATCGCCCTTGATGATGAGTTGCTGGTCTAGATCCTCGACTTCCCAATTTTTTTGATTAAAGTATTCTTTATAAATCTTTGATGGGAAATCTATTTTTTCCATCTGCAATCTACCGAGATAATTAATCATCTGGTAGTTTGCATAATCCACGTTCATGATTCTACGTCCCAGCTGATTATTGTAGTATCGCGTAGAGCGGTACTTCTGCTGGGGTTTTGCGTCCTCTTTGATGGCTATTTTTTTGACACTGACTCCAGTTTCCTTCTCATAATCGTGAATTTTTGCCGCGACATTCAATGCATAATCCTTGTCTAATGAATTACTTGTGTACAGGTCATATGAGATGTCTTGCATATTGAGCGTAACGCCAAAGACAAAAATACTGATAACACTTATGAAGACAAACATTGATCGTGCATTATTGTTTGTGATGATTTGAGAGCCGGCGCCGTTGGAATTATCCTTATCAAGCGGCACGGGCCGTTCTTGCCTCAAATTGTGCTTGGTGAAGAGGGAACAGATCAACGTGGCGAGTAGAATGCCCTGTACCGCCCAAAAAGCCATATTGCTTCGGGGAGTTAGCTGAATATCTCGTTCGAGTACGTGAACAGCGAAAGATGCTGCGTAGGATAGCGCGGCAGCAAACAGTAATTCTGTAACATTGAGAGAGACATGAAGTCTGATGGCCATTACAATTCCTGTAATAACAATACAGAGCAGTATTATCATTGATCCTGGAGCCATCAATCCGTCAGCATTCCACCACAATTTGAACTGATATTTTAATATTATTATGATATTGGCAAGCATGGTATGCACGTTTGTAGTTGCACCACGTCCTGGGTCGATGATTACGCTGGCTTTAATCAGCATTTTAACAATCACAATGTTCGCGATTCCGGCAATGCCAGCGATAGCAATTGTTTCTGTCCACCGGAGAATAACGGATTTCACTTTCTTGCCGTTGGCAATCGTTGGTGTCTTGAGAGCTCCTCCCACCAGAACGATTGCCAAATAGTAACCAATCAAACTTTGGTAGCATCCAAGTGCAAGCATCAAGCACACAAATGACCCTATGGCATACTGCCATCGGGACGATTTTAACAGAAGGGTCGCTGCGATGGTCACGAATAGAAAACCTATAGCTGCTGAAACTGCCACTTCTGGAAAGAGCATGAACTCTTCGACGAAAACGTTAATGAATAGTAGCGAGAGTACCATGTTTACACTCATTACTTGCAAAGGCATAGTCAGCCCTGCAACATAACTAAATACCAGTGTCAACAATGTAAGCGACAGTGTGAAAGATATGATTGCGAGAACAAGCAGAGGACGTTGGTCAAGGACAAGATTGATGCCATGCTGATCAAGCCACATCGTGACTTGCCACCAAGTATATCGGCCGTTTTGGAGATACCAATATGCCTGCTGATTGTCTATAAGATGGTACGAATCTGTTGAATAATGCCGCCTCAGGAGTAGGCCGCTATAGCCGAGCAGCATTATGATCGTTGAGAACACGAGGGAGTACAACGCATTCGTCCTATTGGACACGATAAACGGTATGAATTTTACCGGGGAAGATGGGTAATGACGGTTGTCGCTAGCGCTTCTAGCCACCATGGATATTCCTTTCAATTCAATAAAGTGGGAAACAGTCCCTTACCGCCCGCGCACAGCGCGCCCGAAGCTTTTGAGTACTTCTCGCCGTCGCGACCCTATCGGTGCGAGTGGGTCAACGACCTTCCTCAGCACATTGTCTTCGCCGACAGCTCGCGGCGGCTTGGGGCCGCCGACCGGCTTCGTGTTTGGAGAGATGATTTTGCCGATGAGCTGCTCATAGAACGGCGTCTGACGTGCATAGCTCCAGTAAACTGGCGCGAAATCGCAGTCAGGCTTCACCCAAGGTTTTTCAAATCCTGCATAGTGGATGATCTTCGGATCCTTACGCGAAGCGATGTAGGCGTCATACGAATCATTCGGGGCGAAGGAGAACACATTCGCTACGCGGTTCGCGCAATCGTGCACCACATTCCACGACCAGTCGAGGAATACGACACGGCCCTCGCAGTGTGCGTTGAGTACATCTTGGTCGTTGTAGATGAAGTCCGGGTCTGATGCATAATCAAGCCACTGCTTGATGCTGTACGCCTTGCGCATTTCCTTCGTATTGAGCACAAGCACGCCCGCTTGGAAGTATTGGAACGGGTGCTTCATGTGAAGCTTCTCATTCGTGTAGTTCAACCGCTTGCCATCATTCATGTTCAGGTTGCCCTGATAATCGATGTCGTGTACGGCGGCGAGCAGGTTGTCACCGAGTTCGGTGTCGTACAGCTGGGCGATATCACCGTTGATTACGATATCGGAATCGAGATAGAGCACCTTGTCATAGAATGGCAGGGCTTTCTGAATCAGGAACCGGTAATAGGTCTCGATGCTGATATGTGCGTTGCTCGTCGTCAGATCGTAACCGGAGATTTCACGGCTCACATCAGCGAAGCGTAGATTCATGTTGTTGAACCTGCCGAGCAAGAACTGTCGCATACGCTCTTGATTCTCCCACGCGATGTCCTTTTGCAAGACAGTGACATCGTAATACCGGTCAGGATCAGCGTTGGTCATCGCCGAATAGATTGTTGTGGTCAGTTGCGGGACGTAATTGTTGTCAGCCGCGAACACCACCGGGACCACCGTTGCGGGATCAATCTCATCGGCAAGCCGCTCAAGCGGGTGACGCGGCTCAGGATGCGTGAAATGCACACACTGCAATTCCTTGACCTTCCAGCCGCTGCCAATGCGCCGATGATGCATCAAATAGATATTCAGCAACCGTTCAGATAAGTGTCCAGGCGTGCGCAGCGCCTCCTTGCTGTACAAGGACATGTCCGTCGTCTCTTCAAATCGTTGAAGAATCGGGAACAGCCACGCGCAATAATCTTGGAAGATATCTTTGCGCATAATGAACATATTGCAGAAGCACGAGCGGTGACCATGCAGGAACGCATCGGCATCTGCCTTGTAATCCGGGTGCATCTCGCACAGGATGTCATACATGTGCCGCAAATCACGCAGGTGCAGTTTTGGCGCGTGCTGGTAAATCTTGATGGGGGAGCCGTAGCCGTCAATAATCTCGCGTAGATCTCCCCAGCGCGTGGTTACGACATCAGCGCCAGCAATCGCCTTCTTGATGGATTCGTCGTCGAGCCCATACCGCTTGATGCTGGCGGCATCGATGTAATCGTCCATGATTTCTCCGTACGCGTTCTCTTTATGCTCGACACCGGAGAAGTCGAAGTAGCGGCGGTAATGGCAGAATCCGTAGTAATCGGCGTCAACGTTCTTCCAAGCCCAATACTGCGTGGTCAGTTCGCAATACATCGGGTTCTTATCGGCGATGTTTTCGCCCTCATCGTCTTGGAACGCCCACGTGAATCGCGTGTTCTTCGGACCGACCTGCACCGGTTGAAGAATATCGCTTTGCGGTTTGTCGACCTCCTTGTGTGTGGTCACGAAGATGCGAATGCGTTGCTTGCTGTACTGTTCTTTCAAGGCTCTGCTTTCAATGTAGTCAAGATGTTCCATCGCTTTGTCCCTCATTGAAGTGAAACGCTCCGATGGTGAGAATGGACGTCCGGTATCTTCAATTTCGTCGGCAATCTGTTTCCAAACATAGACACTGTCCCCCTGCTGCGGAACAGTGTGGGAATCGAGGAATGAGTACGCCCGATCGCGAATGAAACGCCAGATTTCGCGGCATGTGATGTCTGCGCCGAACACATTGCTCATCTGTTGGGCGGCCTCTGACTTTTCATCGGCAGGAACCCGAACGAGCCAATCATTCGCCAGAATCTCGGTCGCTTTATGTTCGAAGCCTTCTGCACACGTAGTGAGTATATCGTTGTGCTGCTGGTCGGAGAACTCATAGGCAGCATCGAAATCGGCTTTGAACTGGTCACAATATTTACCGTATTTTTCCGCGGAAATCATATTGGTGCCGCTGATACCTCGTCCGTAATAATACACGTATCCTCGGCAATGCTTGATTGGTCTGTATGTCTCCGCGAGGGCAGATGTTACAAAACATTCATAGCCATCTTGGGAGCGTCCCAACCGGGCGCTAGTCATCATGGAGAATGCCCGCTTCAGAACAGAAGCGCGATATACCCGTTGGGTAAAACGCCAGTCAATGTGATGGCCAAGAGATTCATCGTAGATGTTGCGTACGATCGCTTCGCCGGTCATCGGGGATGTCGGAGCGTTGTTGAAGCTTTCAAAAGCGTCTTTTTCTGATTCGGCGAGATTGTTTGCCGTTACAACAGTAAGTCCAAAATGCAGAATATCGGCGGGTTCCTTGGAAATTTCCTCTGCGATTTCCTCGCACATCGTAGGTTTGAGTGCATCATCGCCATCGAGAAAGAAGATATAGTCACCGGTCGCCTGCTCAACGCCGGTCTTTCGCGTTAGATGTGTGCCCTGATTGGCGTTGTGATCGATCACTTGGATGTGGGAATCTTGCTCAGCGTGACGACGCGCGATGTCGCCGGCGTTGTCTGGACTGCAATCATTGACGACGATTGCTTCGATGTCTTGATAAGTTTGCGAACTTACGCTGTCAAGGCACTCGTCAAGATAGGGGGCGACGTTGTACACGGGGATGACAATCGAGATTTTCGGCATTGACGTTGCTGCTCCTTGACTGATAATGACATACCCGAAAATAATATGCTCAGCTATGCTACCAGCAAAGCGATACACATCGGCGGACAGTATAGGAAGCGACCATGTATATGTGATGTTATTGAAGAGAACTTGGAGATATTGCCGTATGCTGCTGCTTGCTCTCATCGGCATGACCGATACTATATTCATTCAATCTGTTGTTGCTGGCTGATAGAGTAGGTTCTTTGTGAAGCAGATGTTCGAACGTATACAGAAGAAATACCACTACGCGATGGTGGTGTTCAAGGAGCTGGTGAAGACCGACTTCAAGCTCCGTTATCAGGGCTCGTTCCTCGGTGTGGTGTGGTCGGCCTTGAAGCCGTTGATGCTGTTTGCTGTCATGTATGTGGTCTTTGTTAAGTTCCTTAAGTTCACTGACGGAACTCCAACCTTCCCGATTTCCCTGTTGTGCGGTACCAGTTTGTGGGGGTTCTTCTCCGAAGCGACGAGCATGAGCATGCATTCGATCGTCGATCGCGGCGATCTGCTGCGCAAGGTGCATTTCCCCAATTACATCGTGGTCGCGTCCACCACCATGGGCTCTATGATTTCCCTGGGCATCAACCTTGCCGTGGTGATCCTGTTCGGCTTCTTCGCCCACGCGCAATACACCTGGCGTATTCTGCTGGTGCCGTTCAGCATCATCCAGCTGTATGCGGTCACGCTCGGTTTCGCACTTATCTTGGCGACGATGTTCGTGTATTTTCGTGATATCGCTCAGATCTGGGAGGTCGTGCTTCAGGCGTTGTTCTATGCGACCCCTATCATCTACCCGATTTCGATGGTGCAGAACAATCCAGAGTTCAGCTGGGCTGCCGGTTTCCTCATGCTGAGCCCCACTTCGCAGGCGATTATGGATATCCGGCACAATCTGCTGTCGCCCCAATACGTTCCCACGGTATGGGATATCGTCCATAACCCCTTGGTGTGCTTGATTCCGTACCTGCTGTCCGCAGTGATTCTCGGTGTCGGCATCATGGTGTTCCGCAAGTACAGCGCGAAGTTCGCGGAGGTGTTGTAATGGCAAGCAAGGAAACAGCGAAGAAGGAAGACGACCGTCCTGTCGTCCTCTCAGTGCAGCACGTAGCGAAATCATTCCGCTTACCAACTGAGCAAGCCACCGGGTTGAAGATGGCGTTTCTCAATTGGACGAAGGGCGTGAGCGGATTCACCGAGCAGAAGGTGCTGCGCGATATCTCTTTTGAGGTCAAGCAGGGTGATTTCTTCGGCATTGTCGGCCGCAACGGCTCTGGCAAATCCACGCTGCTGAAGATTATCTCCGGGATTTACGTGCCGGATAAGGGTACGGTTACGGTCAACGGCAAGCTGGTCTCGTTCATCGAACTGGGCGTCGGATTCAACCCGGAACTCACAGGACGCGAGAACGTCTACCTTAATGGCGCATTGCTGGGATTCACCCGGGAAGAGATCGACGCCATGTACGACGATATCGTCGATTTTGCCGAGCTTGGCGACTTCATGGATCAGAAGCTCAAGAACTATTCTTCCGGCATGCAGGTGCGTCTCGCGTTCTCGGTCGCCATCAAGGCGCAGGGCGACATCCTCGTGCTCGACGAAGTGCTCGCCGTCGGCGACGAAGCCTTCCAGCGCAAGTGCGATAACTTCTTCACTGATATCAAGAAGGACCCAACCAAAACAGTCATCTTGGTCACGCATTCTATGGATGCTGTCAAGAAATACTGCACAAATGCGATTCTTATCAAAGACGGTGAAATCATCGCCAGTGGTGATAAGGGTGATGTCGCTGACCGTTACACGCTTGAGAATCTCAAGGTAGAGCGCAAGAAAGAACAGAATAGCGAGAAAGCCGAAGAGGAAAAAGAAGATGAATTCCCCCTCGGGCTGAGTGAACGTGTCCCTCTGTTCCGTATTGATCCGGTATCCTCGCAGATGCTGACGTGCCGCGACACCTTCGAATTCGATGTGGAGTACGACTTGAAAGATACTTCGGTCAAGGAGTTCTACATCCCGATGTCAGTGCTTGATGTGAAACGAGGTGGCGTCCCCTATGATTGTGGCGTTTCCTTCAAATTCCATGAGTCAGGCCACCATAAAGTGCATTTTGCGCTTCCTCTGAGTCTGTTTAATGATGGAGATTTCAAGATTATCGCTACGATGCGTATCATTCCAGATACTGACAACTTGAAACAGTTCGATCAGCTCGCATTTACCAGTGATGATAATTCTTGTTACTTCTCTGTCAGAAATCCGGGAACACGTAATTTTGCTGGACTTCTCAATGATCAGGCGCTGACAATCCAAGAAACAGGGATTGAAGACTGCTGAACAAGCCAACACTGTGAAACGGACGGTAATGATTTCAGGACTTTCATGGGATGCTAAAAACCGTATACGTCGAATAATAACGCATTGCTCTCGCCGCATTCGAGGGAAGCGCAAAGACGGTCGAATTGTCGTTTCTTTGACGTCGTATCCGGCCAGAATAGCCACCGTGTCGGAGTCGATTCACTCTTTGTTGTCGCAGAGTGTACTTCCTGATGTTATCGTGTTGTGGCTGTGCAGATCTGATTTTCCGCATGGGATATCAGACCTGCCGGGGTCATTACGCCGTATGCTTGCATCAGATATCCAGGTCCGTTGGGTGAATGATGATCTCAAGCCGCATAAGAAGTATTTCTGGGCGTTGCAGGAGTACAGCAAAGACAACGTCATAATCGTGGATGACGATTTGATATATCGCGACACGATGATTGCCGATCTTCTTGCCATGCACGAACGTCATCCGGGATGTATAGTGGCATCACGCGCTCATCTCATCATGTTTGATGCAAAGGGCCAGTGCTTACCATATCAGCAGTGGATTTATGAGGCTCCTCATTACTACCATACATTGGTGGGCAAACCTTCAATGCGTTTGTTTGCGACCAACGGTGCAGGAACCTTGTACCCTCCAGAAGTAAATATGCCGGAGCAGACATTTGACGCGGATCGGATACGCCGCCTATGCCTTACTGCCGATGACCTATGGCTGAAAGCGATGCAGGTTATCGCGGGAGTCCGGGTGGTAGCGGCGACGGATGATGAGTTGCTTTCCTATGTTCCGGGGACTCAAGGCGAAGAAGCGCTTTGCCATCAGAACACTGAGAATGGCGCCAACGATGTATTCCAGAGCCGGATTCTTGCTGACTTGCAACAGCGTGGGTTGTTGCAAGTGCCGTTCAATCAGCTGGTAGCTGATCCGCAACTGGACGCAGACCTTGCAGACTGCGGTATGACCTCTGAGTCATAAGACTTGGGATAGGAACAACAGAGCTCCTACTCCTGATGCCACAGGTCACGAGTAAACAGCTTGTCTTGTACGTCAGCGAGTTCCGGCGTGTACCGGTTGCAGACGATGAGATCGCATTCGCGCTTGAACTGGGCAAGATCATGGATGACCCGATGCCCTTGATATGTGTCCTCAGCAATCATCGGCTCATAAATCGCATACGGCACGTGGGCGGCATCCAACCGTTGCATCACCCCTTGAATGGAGCTTTGACGGAAATTATCTGACCCGGCTTTCATGACCAACCGGTAGATTCCGGCTTGCCGTGGTTTACGTTCGATGATTTTCTGGGCGATGAAGTCTTTCCTCGTGTCGTTTGCTGTGACGACCGCTTGGATTAGATTCTGGGGAACATCCTTGAAGTTTGCGAGGAGCTGCTTGGAATCCTTCGGCAAGCAATATCCGCCATAACCGAAGGACGGATTGTTGTAGAAGTCTCCGACACGAGGGTCAAGGCAGACGCCACGGATAATGCTGGCAGTATCCAGACCACGTGATTCAGCATACGTGTCAAGCTCATTGAAATACGCGACGCGCAATGCCAAATAGGTATTCGCGAACAGTTTGATGGCTTCCGCTTCCGTGGAGCCTGTGATGAGTGTCGGAATATCCTGCTCAACAGCACCTTCGGCAAGCAGAGAAGCGAATCCCCTTGCCTTCACTTGCTGCTCTTCCGAGCTGTCGCGCGGAATACCGACTACGATGCGTGACGGATGCAGATTGTCATATAATGCTTTGCCTTCACGCAGGAACTCGGGGGAGAACGCGATATTGAGTGTAGGGTACAAGGAACGGATGTGCTCGGTATAGCCGACAGGAATGGTGGATTTGATGATGATGCATGCCGTGCAGGAGCGTTGCGCAAGTTCGTCGAGGACCGATTCGATGGAGCTGGTGTTGAAGAAGTTGCGTTGCTCGTCGTAATCGGTCGGAGTTGCGATTACTACGTAATCGGGATGGGCATAGGCCCAATCCGTGTCGAGTCCGGCATGGAGGTTGAGTTTGCCGGATGCGAGGAATGCGCTGATCTCTGTATCCTTGATGGGGGAGATGCCTTGGTTGATCAGGTTGACTTTCCGTTCGACGATATCTAGGGCTCGAACCTCATTGTGCTGAGCCAGCAGACAAGACAACGAAAGACCGACATAGCCGGTACCGACAACACTTATTCTCATACCTGAGCATGGTAGCAAGGACGCTGAACCGACAGCGCTGTTAACGCTCTGATGAGTGATTGGCATCCACCGTCAGCAGAGCGCACCCAATCGGCGCGATGCCAAGCATTGGCATCAGATACCGGAGACCTTCAGGTGATACCGAACCTCCGGAGATCCACATGAATGGCACCGAAACGAGCATTGGAATCAGCCAGGCGGCATACGCCCAAGACAGTTCTTTCGCCCGGAGTCTACGAATGGCCTCATACAACTGCATGAACGGTAGCCACGTGACCCAGAACGCCCGCGAAAGCCATGGCTGCATGAAGAACTGATTGCCCAACCAAATGACGTACTGATCGATACCACCATACAGCCAAGTATGCTTGGAGTGTGGAAGATCTGAAGTGACGATATTTGGGGATGGTGCAGTACGCATATACAGGTAATTCGACTGAAGATTCTCATTGACTATTGCGTTCGGTAACGCGACCCACCCCTGTTCCAGCAGGAAATATGCACGCGCATAGGTTTCCGGATATTTCACGGCGTTTTTCGCCCAAATGCGCAGAAACGGATGGAGCAGTCGCGCTCGCTGTTCCGTCCAGTGTGTTCCCTTGGCCTTGTCCACAGCCCACCATTCATAGTTGTCTGCTGCATCCGGTTCGAGTATCCCAGTCAGAACGTCCTTCTCGGCTTTCGGCAACTCGTCGCCGTGCTCACGTAGCAGCAGTGCAGACTGTTGCAGAGGAATTGCGATCATCTCCTGTTTGCCTCCGGGAATGATATGACAGGCGGGGAATAACACCAAGGGGAGTGCCACGAAGATGACCAGCCCGCTGGCGGTTGCTGTCCCCAGCAGTTTCACACGTGCTCGGTTACCTGCAACGACAAATGCGAGCAGGATACATGCGAGCACCACCGAGTACACTCCGGTTTTCTTGGTCAGTGATACGAGAATTGCCAGAACGATCAACACAGTAAGCGTCCGGCGGTTCTTCAGGCAGGCACCCTTGGTTCGAGCGACTTCCATGCATTGGACTGAGAACAGCATGAACAACGGCAGGAATACGGCATCCTTGACCATCGCCATCGAAAAAATCGGAATAAACGGGAATAGGCAGAAGAACAGGTACGCCCCAAGATACGCTCTCTTGCTGACTGCGGATTTGGCAAGATATCGGACGGTGTATACGAATACGACAATCGCGGCAATGGCGATGCACGTCGTGTACAACGCCACACCGACTGCCGGATGCCCAAGCCACGCACCTAATTGATAGAACACCCCGAAAATAAGCGTGTCCAATACGGGATGGTGGTCAGACCATGCGCCGCTGGTGATGGGGTTGGGCAGTCCTTTCCACATCATCACCTGCTGGACGGTGTCATACCAGATTTCGCCGGGGAGCGCCAACATATAGTATGGCAGCCAGCATACTGCCATCACGGCTATGGCTTTCAGCGTTTGTCGTCTGTCGCCGGCGAAATCAGGAGTGATTCGTCGCAGGAACCCAGACAGGATGGTCGAGCGATCATGGTCGCTTTCAGTCCGCTTCGAGTCGCGGCCTAGCCAATCGATGAAACGCTCGAATATCAGCGTCATCACCATAAAGAACACAGTCAGTGCGATGATGTGCAGTACTCGCCTGACGTTACCGCCGCCGCCCTCATTCAGGTACGCGCAGTATTCTGCCAGCGCTGCAAGAACTAGACTGCAACAGAACAGCCCGAACCGGGGCAGGCGCAATTTCCGCTGTGCTGTGCTTGTGCGGACGGTTGGAGATTCGACTACTGCTGGCATCCTCTTCATCAACATTCCACCATATCAACCAGGCGCCACGAACACAGCCGGGTGTGAGGATTACGACAATTCTCACACCCGGCTGGTATCCGCTTGGCTGCTGACGGCCTCTCTGATACTAATCCTGCGCCGGATTCTCCTTGAAAATCCGTTCCCACGTCTCGAAGCTCGTGAATCGGGGATCATTGTACGCGGCATGGAGCCGCGCCCAGTTGCGCTTCAACTCGGCGGAGAGACGGAGCGCTTCGTTGATGTCCCGGCGGAACAGACGGTCGTCACGGCGCATCCAAGTGACGGAATTGCCGTCCGGTGAGGTAACCAGAGCCGAATCCACGCCATTGTAAGCGTTCCATGTGGATTCCATTGTCGGCACAGCTACATCCGGGGCGGTGGACTTGCGTCCGTCGCGTGGCAGCAGCATCGCCTTCCCGAAGTTCACCGCGCAGTCGATAGCACGCCGGATAGATGTCGTCGGCCGGGTGCTCGGCGGGACAAACCTACGACGAGGCTCCGGGAACTTATCGAAATCCGAAACCGCATGCGTATCAGGGAATGTCGAACGAAGCTTCTTGACACTGCCCATCGCGGTCGAATAGATGCCGATGACATATTTCGGGCCTCGAAGTAGATCCCTGATAGCTTTGTGGTGCAACCCGATACCAGAGTAGACCAGATGAAGCCCCATATTGATGTCAGCGGAGAGCACGTTCACTGGCATTGTTCGCGAGGGTGAAGGATTATGCCGTAACGCAAAAATCCAACGATTGCGCTGCATGAAATACTCTTCCCACGTGCGGGAGATGTCCTTGTCATGCCAACCTTGATGCCACACTGCGACGCCTGGGAGAGACACCGTTGGATAACCGTGTTCCTTAGCGCGGAACGCATAGTCGATATCGTCATACTTGATGAACACCGGAATCGCGAGGCCGATTTCGCGGATAATCGAGGTAGGGATCAGGCACATCCACCAACCGTTGTATTGTGCGTCAAAACGCTGGTGGCATTCGGGGGAGTCTCGCAGCGGATTCGTAGCGAAATCATGGGATCCGAAGGCATTTCGCATTGGCATCTGGCGGCCATCGATATCCTCACCCTGCGACCACAACACCGTACGATTATCCAAATGCAGCATGCCACCGCCTACAAGCAATGGCCGCTTCGCATAATCCGCAAACTGCACGGCACGCACAATCGCCTCGGGCTCGCTGATTGCGTCATCGTCCAGCAGCAGCACGTATTCGCTGTTGCCGGCCTTGCATGTCTCATACATGCCACGGGAGAAACCGCCGGATCCGCCAAGGTTGCCTTGCCGCAGATATGTGAGCTGGCTGCCCAGATCTTCAGCAACCGCCTCGAAATCCGGTTGATTGCACACCAGATCAGTGCCCTGATCGGTGCAGTAGATAGTGTCGAGACGCTCGCGGACGGAGGCTTCTCCGGCAATCGCCTTGAGCTGGTTCATGCAATAGGGGGCACGATTGAACGTGGTAATAGCAATGGACAGCGTGGTGTGGTCCTTCGTCCTGCGCTCTTCGGTCGGAACCTGCCAGCCGGCGTCGCTTACCGTGAGTGTGGAATTCGGTGCCGCCTGGGCGTCGAACCAGAAGAATCCGCCATCCATGAGGCCTCTCATGTCGAATATACCGGAAACCGCCGTGGGGGTGTCGGCATCGATATCGATGCTGCCCGCCGGAGTAATCAGGCCGCGGCCATTCGACCTAAAGAGGTTGATGCGCCCCTTGCCTGCTGCTTTGGCTACGAACCGAACCTGGCTTACCGCAGTCCAGCGACGCCAGTAGGAGGCGGGGAATGCGTTGAAATACGTGCACAGGGAGGCGTGGCCGCCTTGATGGACCTGTAGTTCGGTGCGAGACAGGCATGTGAAGGAGTTTTCAGGGGTCGTCGCATCCGCGGCACCCTCGCGCAACAGATGCAACAGATCGCGACGATTCATATGCTTGGTGTCCACGCGAAGCTGGTTGATGCGAACGTCCTGGGCTCCGGCATCGACATGCGGGCGCGTCCACTCGACGGCATAGAGGGGAAGAGTCAAATCAGCGTCTTTGATAGGGAAGACAACGCGGCTGACGGTCTCCCATGCCGGTGCTGCTACAGAATGTGCGATATGGGTATCGGACTGCTTCATGCCGACAAGTATACAAACTTTGGCGTATTACGGAGTGGGCTCGTGGGAGCTTGGCCCTTGATTGCCCCAAGACTACTTTGAGACGGCCATGAAGTCAGTATTCTTCAAATACTGTTTGCCGGCGGTCAAATCGTATTGGATCAGCTGATAATCATGAAGCAGCTCTTTCTGCTGCGTTGTCAGATCCTTCGGCTGGATTCGATTCCCATCCGCATCCAGGTAGACAGGTTTGCTGGCATCGCCGGCGGAGGCGGGAACGGAAATCGCGGGAATCGCTGCATGCATTTCAGTGAGGAACGCGAGATACGGCGATATCTTCGCATTGAGATGCTGTGCTACTTGGGCCATGAAATAATTCGACGATGTATATGCGTTCGATGCGTCATCCAGTTTGGTGGTCGCGGATGCCGAGGCAGCGTTCGACCAGATGAAATAGTCGGTTTCGTGCAGGGTGATTTGATTGTGTTTGTCCTCGTTGGCGGTCGAGTAGATACCGGGAAGATGGTCCCCGTAGAAAATCACGGTGATCGGGCGGCCGATCTGGTTAAGCTGATTGAGGAGATCCGCAGTCGCCTGATCAGTGTAGTTCACGCCTTTGGCATAGGTCTCGATGCTGGTTTTCTCATCGTCGCTAATGTCGGACGAAGTGTCTCCGGAATCTTGGAATTGGTTGTTTTGATACCAATCATTGTAGGGAAGGTGATTCTGCATGGTCACGGATTGAATGAACTGGTTGCTGCCCTCATCGGTGTTGATGTTGGCGAGAATGTCCGAATAGAGCGAGGAATCCGAGGCGTACCACCCGGAATCGATTGGGGTGAGATCGGAAAGCTCGGGCTTCCCGTCGGAAGCGTAGAATTTGGAGAACCCGAATTTCTTGTAGTTGCTGTCGCGCAGATACATGGTGCGGGAATACGCATGGAACGCAATCGAACTCGACTTACCGTTCGCCTCGTTCCAGATTTGATTGAACGTGGGCGTCCATTTGAGTTTCGGCACCAGCTGCTGGTAGGCGATAGACAGTGATGAATCGTAATTGGCCATGTTGAGCCCTGTCAGCGCCTGATACTCGATATTCGCGGTGCCACCACCATATCCGGGGGAGAGCATCAAGCCAGACGTGGTCGTGGACTTGATGGCTCTGATTTGCGGCATCGGGTCTTCGGCGAATGACACGCCCGGCACACGGGTGGGGTCGGAGAAGGATTCGGACAACACCATAATCACCGTATTATCAGTAAGGTTCGCTGTACGCGTCTGGTTGATGGTGTCGGCTTCGCCTGCGTATTTCTTGGCGAGAGCTTCCATGCTTTGCTTGCTATACCCGCTCGGCTTGTCCATGATTTTGACATGTGCGAGCCGCAGGAAGTTCATGGCCGGGCCATTCGCGGCCGCATCGCCCATGGCGTTCCACAGCTGAGGAGCATCTGACAATCCAGTCGCGAAATTCTTCGCCCAGGACCCCTCGACAGGCAGTCCCCACGTAAACGATACGCACAGCACCACGCTGAGCACTGCCGCGACCCACCTGCATACCATGGCGGTGATGTTCTTGACGCTGACGAATTCCGAACACTTCCACGTGTACGGGATTAGCCCGCGGCGCCGGTCGAGGAACTGCAATACCACGCACACCGCGATCAGCCAGATCACTCCGGTGACGGCCGAGTTGATGAGGATCATGTCTTTCTTTGTGGTGAATGACATGATGCTGTCGCCGTTGCCGCCCGTGATGAACTGCAGGTCGGCCGGGATGATCGGCTCGTTGCGCAGCTCCACCTTGATCTTGTCGGCGATGGCGAACACGGTCATCAGCGTGCCGAAGATCGCGGTTGCCACCCAGAACCGGTTGACGACCAGGATCATCGTGAGATACAGCACGCCCAGCACAATGAAGTTCAGCCACGCCTGGTAACTCTGGTGTAGCCAGATCTGGCTGACGAAACTCGTGAGCTGCCCGGCGACGGAATTCAGCGCCTTGGTCTGGTCGTCAACGACCTGCCCTTTGGCATACGTCGGTTCGCTGTACACGCTCCATTGCAAGCCGAGCACACTCGCTGCAGTCACCACGATGAACACGATGGCGTAGAAGGCGAAGGGGAAGCGCATCCGCTTGTCCCAGATGCGTGTTTTGAAGAACGCCCACCCGGCTGCGCATGCTGTGAATCCGCGGGTT
>Ga0256406_1002597_pt1 | contig 24924 bp, 22 predicted proteins | sample RumenRJG_03DNA_FD_185986 | JGI IMG/M metagenome (GOLD analysis project Ga0256406, IMG submission 185986) | Bovine rumen microbial communities from Lethbridge, Alberta, Canada - RJG_03 | ecosystem: Host-associated > Mammals > Digestive system > Stomach > Rumen | place: Canada: Alberta | collected...
TTTGCTTTTTTCAGGGTACTGTTCGGGACAGAAAAATCCTGTCCTAATTGTATAAATCCGGGCGATGATTATACGCCCGTTTTAAGCTGAATCCGAAAAATACGGTTTATTCAGCAGACACTAATTAAATTCAATATGCTCCTTTGCTTGTGCATCGGCAAGGCGGCAAGCGGTGTCAAAGAGTTTTATACGCTCCCCGTAGGACGCGAACTACTGCAATATGAAAGCATTGCGGTAAATACCATTGTGAAGAACAAAACCGGAGAAGTCAGCTCATGTGATGTGCCGTTCAACATCAGCCTTGCTGCGCTTTAAGCGAAGGCAGAGGTTTGAAATAATGATTCAGCTACAAAAAATATACGAGACTAATTTCCTTGACGCATTTCAGCTGCGATTGGAAGAAAGTCAGGAGAAATTTGTTTCCAGTCCGGTTAGAAGTCTGGCACAGGCATATGTATATCGAAATCAGTGCCAGCCATTTGGAATTTATGATGGGGATGAAATGGTCGGGTATGTCATGGTGATCTATGACTATGATATTCCCGAATATGATATCTGGCATATGATGATCGACTGCGCGAAACAGGGGTGCGGTTACGGAAGTGCAGCGCTGGATCGGGTAATTGACTATATTCGCACGAAACCGCTCGGCGATTCTAACCGGGTTGCCCTGACCTGCAACAAAGAGAATGTACTCCAGAATCTTTACTGGAGAGGTTCCCTTATTTTTCCGAACGTTCGAGGATTTCAGAATAGAAGCAACGTGAAATCTTTTGAAAAAGACGGAAATAGAACTGCTGATATCAACGGAATCATAGTCATTCTGTGTTATACTGTTAGACATGGCGGAGCCCTCCGATGGTTTGATTTTTGGTGGTACATTAATTATACCAAACGGTAGGGTTTCTGCCTTTTTAATTGCTGCTTTTTATTGAATTTTCAAGGTTCTGCGCAGTTTTTCAACTGCGAAGTTTGAGTATGATGATACAAACTGGGAGATTATATCAGACGTAATATTTGCTGATCTTCCAGTGCTGAAAGTTCAGCTGAAAGCTCTTTTGTCACGGCTTGATACATGACATAAGCAGAGGTGACTTCACGGGATTTGAATCATATCATTTCCAAGATGATGAGGATAAGTGGCAACATTTCGGCAACAAGTCTATAGAAATATTCGAATACAGATAACAGGGATACGACAGTTCATAAAACTTAGCATAAAAGTTTAGGAATTTTATAAAATTCATGGCTAAATAAACGGACATCCAGGAGAGACAGCGATGAACACGACCAATATCATTCTGATCGGCATGCCCGGCGCCGGTAAGAGCACCGTAGGCGTTGTGCTGGCCAAGCGGATCGGCTACCACTTTATTGATTCAGACATCCTCATTCAGGAAAAAGAGGGGAAGAAACTCTCTGAGATTATCGCAGAAAAAGGTACGGATGGATTCCTGGCGGTCGAGGACAGGGTCAACAGCGGTATCCGTACGGAACATTGCGTGATAGCGACCGGCGGCAGTGTCGTATACGGCGAAAACGCCATGCGGCGTCTGAAATCCATTGGTACGGTCGTCTATCTGTGGGAGTCCTGTGAAAATCTGAAGAAGAGGCTTGGCAGTCTGAAGGCTCGCGGCGTAGCACTGCGTGCCGGCCAGACGCTGGAAGATCTGTATCAGGAGCGCAGCCCTCTGTATGACCGATATGCCGATATCACGATCCGTGAGGAGGAATTCGATATTTCGGGGACTGTCTGTAAAATCTGCCGGGAACTCGGCATGGAATAACGGGCTGGCAACAGAGAGAAGCTAAAATCTGCAGAGAACTCGGTATGGAATGACGGACTGGCAACTGAGAGAAGCACAGAAAAAGCATAGAAAAAGCATAGAAAAAGCATAGAAAAAGCATAGAAAAAGCATAGAAAAAGCATAGAAAAAGCATAGAAAAAGCATAGAGAGAAGCGTTGGATACGGGAGGCACCGGTAATGAGCATAATGCAAAACGATCCCGATGAAAAACAGAAAAAGTTCGCCGAGCAGATGGAAAAGAAGATCAGACGCCGTTCCATCAAAAATCATGCTTTCGCATATTGGATCGAGCTGCTGACGGAAGTCCTTGAAATCGCCGTGGCGATCATCGTGCTGATTGGCTTCATTATCAGTGTCATACCATTGGTAAAAGACATGCCGGGGCTTCTGGACAATACCAATGAATATACGTTTCATGTGTTTCTCGAGCATGCATTCAATTTGGTAATCGGCATTGAGTTCATCCGCATGCTGATTAAGCACACTCCGGGCAGCGCCCTGGACGTGCTGCTTTTTGCCATCGCGCGGCATATGGTGCTTGACGTCACGAACGGTCTGGAACTTCTGATGGGTGTCGCATCCATAGCCGGTATTTTTGCTATCCGCAAATACCTGTATGTGCATTCCTTTGAATCAGAAGATGATACGAGTATCTTTGCTTTTCTGTGAAAAAGCAGCGGTGATCAGGAGAACGAGGAAGCCAATCACAAGGAAGACATTCACAACAAGGAAGAATAATAAGTTACTGCCTGTCGCGGGAACTGTGAAGCGTCGTGACGGCAGGTTTCATACAGTACTGTGGCATCATGTATGATACACTTGTTTACTGTGGGAATTTGAGAGTTATGATACAAGTGTTTAGTGTATGAATTTGTGAATGAGGAAAGGAAGGAAAACGGTGGATTATCAGGCGGCGGCAAATTACTGGATTGAAAAGGATAAAGATTCCGTGAAGATGGACCGGGCAGAACTTCTGTCGGACATCGAGGGTTTTCTCGGCAAACACAAGGTCTGTTCCCTCGCAACGGCTGCCGGCGACTTTGTCCGCTGTACGCCGATCGAGTATAACTATGTGGATGGCTGCTTCTATCTGTTCTCTGAGGGCGGACTGAAGTTCAGGGCACTGGAGAGTAACAAAAATGTATGCCTGGCTATTTATGAGGAGAGCGCAGGATTTGATGGTCTTGCCGGTCTGCAGGTCACAGGAACGGCAGAACTGGTAGAACCGTGGTCTGATGAATACCTCAGGATCGTGGAATATAAGAAGATCCCGGTGGAGGCATTGAAGAAGCTGCCGCGGCCGATGAACCTGATTAAAGTTGTTCCGACCGTTTACGACTATCTGAAGTCCGATCTGAAGAAAAAAGGGTTCGGATCTAGACAGCAGCTGAAGATGCAGTAAATATGCCGAGCCACCTATCATACTGCAGGGGCGGCAAGTATTGTCACATACTGTATGAAACCCGATTGCTTTATATATAGAAAACGTATATATAGAAAAATGAAAAAAGGGTATTACACAAGTGATAAGAATGTGATATTCTAACCGGGTTGTATAAAAGAACGGTATAATTGGAAACGCACACTCCTTCAGTGATAACGAACAACACGTCATTCGTCATTCACGGAAGGAGTTTCTTTATGCCCGAAAACAAGCTGGAAAATTTCGTTTTTACTGTCATCATGGCGTTTCTCATGGTCTATGCCATGATCTGCTATAACATTGCCCTCAATATCGGCGGAATGCAGGATACTGTGTTTCTCATGGCTCTCGGTGAGCTGAAGATCATGTGGCCGGCAGCCATTATCCTGGAGATGTTTGTCATGGAACGCCCGGTCATGGCACTGACAAATCGGGTTGTGACAAAAGAGATGCCGTTTATTTTTATTCTGCTGATTCGCTGTTCCCTGACAGTCTGCCTGATGTGCCCGACGATGAGTCTCATCGCAACGCTTTTATTCAAGAATTATCAGAGCGCAGGACTGATCAGCGTCTGGCTGCAGACCGCAGCTATGAATTTCCCCATGGCGCTCTTCTGGCAGATCTTTTTTGCCGGACCGGCCGGCAGATGGATCTTCCGGAAACTATTCCGGAAGAAAGCAATCGACTGACAAAAATGTTTTCTGTACAGATGACTGTTCAGGCATCCTTATCCTCCAGTACTTCGTTCATTGCATCACGAAAAGAAGAATAACGTTTATATTTTTCGGGATGCGCTTTCATTTCAAAATACTCATTCATCGCAGCCATCGTTTCCGCGTTGGGATTTTCTCTGGTAACAGTGGAAAGATCTATTCCGAGATCAGAATCGAGACTGTCAGTCTTGCTGCCTGTGGCGGCAGTCAGAAGGATGCAGCGAAAACTGCCTCAGTATCAGAAAACGGGTCAGATACTGCTGCATCAGCAACGTCGGCATCATCCGATCATAAGGAGACACCGGAAACGACAGATGATGCCGGAAAAACAGAGATTTCCATGACTCCGACACCGACAGAAAAAGCGATCGATGGCACGGAAGTATCCACAAAACTGATCACACTTACCTATACAGATGACTGGACACTGGACGAAGAACTGACGACTGACAACAGCGATTACTGCAGCCTTGATCTGACAATACCGCAGGACGGGAGTGAAGATGCTCTGGTTGAGATCAGCATTACAGCTTCTGTATCCGAGCCATACATGTACCGGGATGAACTGATGAGCAGCGGTATCGATGCCTATGCGCTCGTAGAAGAGAAGAGTGTGAACACCACGGATATTGGCGGCATTCCCTGTGTTGAGTATGAGCGTGAATACTGGTCGGATGTAACGCTGAATTATCTGGGGCGGGATGAGACATCGGGCACTACCGTTTCCGTTACGATCTTCGGAGATTACGAAGATACCAGAGTGAAGGATCTCATCAGCTCGGTGGAATTCACGCCTGAAGATACCGGCAAGAAAGATCCGCCGTGGCCATGGAATGGAGAAGCTTTCTCTACAGATGCGCAGCACACGTTCCAGGCCGGCAACCATACAGTAACGGCTGACTGGATACAGCTGGAGGACCCGCTTATGGCCACAGATATATTCTCCGGTCGGGTTGAAGTGATCGGCGATACAGTGTGGGTCCTTCTGGACAATGTGCTGTATGAATACAGATACAGTGACAATGCCCTGACCAGCATTGGCGAAACGGATCTGAGCAGTGAGGGAAGCTATGAGGAACTGTCTTCGGATGTAAACGGCAGGCTGTATGTCTCCGGGTTTGCTGAGCAGATGCTCATTATGGAAAACGGAGAAATTATCGGACGGATTGAAAGCCTGGACAAGATGATCGTGCATTCGAGCGGCACCTGGGGTGTTTCCTCCTTCTATGGCCAGACGCTGGAAAAAATCACGCTGAATGTGAACGAAGAAACTGCCCAGAGCGAAGAGTGGCCACTGAGGGCGGCAGAGGAAACCGCTGATGCCTTTCTCTCACAGAACCACGTCTTTGTGACCGGCACTTCTCTGGATAAGGATAATGAAACGGTATGGGTATTTGATACGGAAGGAAATCAGCAGTTTGAATTCGGAAATGCTTCCATGGATGAGCCCGGCTGGATGGGATCGATAACAGATGTGGCTGAAACTGCCAATGGCTTTGTCGTTTTCGATGGCAATATGAGAAGCCTGTTTTTCTACGGTATTGACGGATCCCTCATCGCCTCGGCTGACGACGCAGAGCTGTTCGGCACCGGCTATCCGTGGATCAGTTCAGCGTCACTGATGCCCGATGGCAGTCTTCTTATTGCACTTACGGAAGAGAGAGAAGATCAGTCTGCATACGAGCTTCTGCTCTACAGGTTAAGCGGATTCTGATCTGCGCGAAGAGAGAGCCACATCCGATCACGGGATAAAACTCGCGAAGTGTGTTGTATCCCGATGCAGAAACAAAAAAGAATGAGGGGAAAAGAACAATGACAAATACATGGAGAAAAGCATCAGCTTTGATGTCTTTGATTATGCATACAAGGATGACGTGCTTACGTTGTCCCAGGGTGAGGATACAGAACTGGTGTTCCATCGGGCGGAAAATGTGAATGGATCTTCGGCAGCGGACAGCTCAGCAGCAGACTGAGAAGCAGTGACAGTCTGGCAATGAGTGGACTGTAACCGGATACCGAAAAAGAACTGTAAACATAGTAGCGAATACGATGAATTTCTGATAGTATAATACTGTGCCTGTCGCGGAAGCTGTGAAGCAGTGAAGCGGCAGGCTTAATTTGCGCGAGCAGAGAGCCACATCCTCACACATGCGAAGCGTGTGATGAGGTGTGGCGAACGCCGCGAAAACCGCAATAACGAGATAAACGTTGCAAAACGCGTTTTATGCGGGTAATCTGAAGAGACAGAAGAGAGGAACGAGAGATGAGTGGACCACAGCCGCTGAGCAGAGTCACGATTGATCCGGAGATCATCCGGGCAGACCGCAGAAAGAGCAAAAAGTTTGACCAGTGCGGGCTGGGAGAGAGGGCAATCTATATCGGGGGATCACTGACACCGAGGAAGTTTTATGTGCCGTATTCTCAGGTGACCCACGTATATAAGAGAGTGGCGGTGAGCAAAGGCAGCGGAAAGGCGTTCCTCACGCCGATCCTGTACCTGGTTGTCCGCTATGACGACGGGCAGGAAAAACAATGCAGTTTCCGGTACCTGAATGACGCGGATGCCATGCTCACGGAGCTGGAGCATACCCATCCTGAGATCTCTCTGAAAAAACCCGGCAGCGAGGCAAAAGACAGAGAAAAGGCAGAGAAACGGAAGCAGCTTGACGCCGTTATTCTGGAGGGAGACGCCGACCGCGCGGAGCGGAAGCTGGAAAACGCGAAGGAGATCCTGAATAAACGACCGGGACTCTGCAATGATCTGATCGCAAGGGCCAGGATCAAGAGAAGTGTGGATCTGATCCGCCCCGGGTGGCAAGCGCTGGCGGCGGGCATCCTGGCGGCCGGTATCTGCTGTGTGATCGGAGCCATTGTCGGCATGCTGGCAGGACTTTCCAAAACGACGGCGATTCTTCTTATCCTGATCGGAGCGGCAGCGGTTCTGATGATGATCAACAGCAGGATTCTTCCGACACCGCGGAGGAACCGGAGAACAGTCGAAAAAGAATGGGAAAAGGCTGTCGACAGTATGCAGCATCACATCAACGGCTACCCCGGATTTCCGCTTCCTGCGTATTATGCACATCCGATTGTCTGCGACCGGCTGATCCGTATCCTGAAGGAACAGCGGGCGGCTGATCTGGACGGCGCGCTGGAGGTTCTTAAGGAGGATCTTAAGCGAATGGACCATACGGTGCAGCTGGACAAACAGGATTATGACGAGGTGATACGGATCAAACCGCTGTTTCTGGTCATGAATTATCGGTAAGCAATATGGTGAATTGTGCATTTTTCATCAGTTTGAAGTATCAAATGAAGATGAAAAGGAAGATGAAAGTTTTTCACCGGTTTTCAATCGCTGTGGAATGAAATGAAACACATTTGATTTAGCTTGTGGAATATTTTTAAATCGGATGTGTATTTTTCTTCAAGTGAAAAAGAGCCCGGAAATGGCTTGTTTAAGCCTTTTCCGGGCGCTTCTTTTTTTCATCGTAACCGGTTCGCGTGATCATCCTCCCGAAAATTGACTTCTTATTGAGAAAAGTATATCTCCGACACTATATTTTTTTTAAAAATAAAAACATACAAAAAGTGGATTACTATCTAGTTAAAAATAGGTATAATGAAGAACGGTTATGATTTTTACGGCGCCTGATCAGCGAACCGTAGGAGGGAAAGGAGATACGTTATGATCACATTTATTATCGGTCTTGGGATCCTTTTCGTAGGTGGCGCACTCTACGGAAAACTTTGCGAGACAGTCTTTGGTCCGGACGACCGTGAGACACCGGCATATGCAAAGCAGGACGGTGTTGACTACGTTCCGATGAAGACATGGAGAAACTCATTAATCAACCTTCTGAATATTGCAGGAACAGGTCCTATCCTCGGACCGATTCAGGGTATCCTCTTCGGACCGATCGCCTTTTTCGCGATCCCGATCGGAAATGTTATCGGCGGTTCCATGCATGACTATTTCTCCGGTATGATCTGCACCCGTGACGGTGGTACCCAGATGCCGGATTTCGTAAAGAATTACACGAACAAGGCTGTGTTCTGGCTGTATGATATTTTTATCTGCATCCTGCTTCTTCTGGTAGGTGCGGTATTTATCTATACGCCTGGTGACATTGCCACCACGCAGCTGTTCGGATGGAGCGGTGCTCCGACCGATCCTACTACATGGATCGTATACGCGATTATTTTTGTTTACTATCTGATCGCTACGGTATTCCCGATTGATAAGATCATCGGCCGTATCTACCCGATCTTCGGTCTGATCCTGATTTTCTCAGCTGTCGGTATCTTCATTGCCATCTTCGCAAGAAGCTATCCGCTGACAGAGATCTGGGGAAGCTGGAATACAGCAGTGAACGGCGCAGGATTTGATTACGCTTCCTATTTCAGCGCCGGTCACTTCATCCCGATCTTCTTCGTAACGGTTGCCTGCGGTATTCTGTCCGGATTCCATTCGACACAGACCGCTCTGATTTCCCGTACCATTGAGAGTGAGAAGGAAGGACGCATGACCTTCTACAACATGATGGTAGTTGAGGGCTTCATCGCTATGTGCTGGGCAGCCGGCGCAATGGCTATGATCAACCTCGGTGCGGCAAACGGCGGTGTTACCATGCAGCAGGTTGACGGCGTATGGTCCTTCTTCGGTATGGTCAACGGCGAGCTCACACAGATCAGCGCGACATCGGTTGTCGGCGTGCTCTGCAAGAACGCACTGGGTCCGGTCGGCGGAATCATTGCTCTGATCGGTGTCATCGTTCTTCCGATCACTTCCGGCGATACCGCTCTACGTGCTCTTCGTCTGACGATCTCGGATACCTTCCATCTGAAGCAGAACTCCAACGCAAAGCGTCTTGGCCTTGCTGTTCCGGTATTTGCTCTGGTTGCTGTTATCCTTGTATGGGCTAAGTTCGACTCGAACGGATTCAACACTCTGTGGAGATATTTCGCATGGTCCAACCAGATGATCTCCCTGTTTGCTCTTGCAGGCATCGCGATCTGGATGTGCATCAACAAGAAGAAGAAATTCATCTGGATGCCGCTCATTCCGGCTGCCTTCTATGCATTCGTTACATCTTCTTTCATTCTGAATGCAAAGATCGGCTTCAATCTTCCATGGCCGGCTGCATACGGCATCGCAGCAGCATTCACGATCGTTTATCTGATCGTTATTTTCATGGGCGGCAACAAGAAAGCTGCACAGAGAGCAGCTGCATAATAAGTGCCTGGAACATTCCGGCTTTATGGAATTTCCGGATATCATATGCGCGATAACTGAATAGAATCAGGAGGGGGACAGCAGCCAGATTTATGCGCGTGCTGTCTCCCTTCGTTTACCGAGGAGTAAAGATGGCTGAGACAGAAATGATGGAATTTTTGAAGAAGGAGGGGATTTCTGACAAGATCCTCTCCGAGGTCGAACATTTTCGTTCCTATTACAAACTGAACTCTGACATGGAGCGCAGGGTTCCGGACCCGATGTACCATTACTACGGCGCGGATGTGTGGGAGAAAGCTTTATCTGCGCTGCTGGTCGGTGAACATCTGCTCCTGTCCGGCCCGAAGGCTACGGGAAAAAATGTACTGGCACAGGACCTCGCTGCGGTTTTCCACAGACCGGAATGGGATATCTCCTTATATATCAATACAGACGCCGCATCGCTGATCGGCACGGATACCTTTGAAAACGGCGCTGTACGGCTCCGCAAGGGACCAATCCTGAGAGTGGCGGAAGAGGGCGGCTTCGGGGTTCTCGATGAGATCAATATGGCAAAAAATGAATCGCTTGCGGTTCTTCACGCTGTTCTCGATTTCCGCCGTGTCATCGATGTGCCGGGATACGACCGCATCTATCTGAATGAGGCGTCGAGATTTATCGGAACCATGAATTACGGATATGCCGGAACCCGTGAAGTCAACGAGGCACTTGCCTCCCGTTTCCTGATCATTCAGATGCCTGTCATCAGCGAGGAAAATCTGAAGAAGCTGATCCTGGACAAATATCCGGATATCCGCGAGGAATATGCGGAACAGTTTTCAAAGCTTTTCCATGATATCCGGAGGAAGTGCGAGGGCGGTGAGATTTCCACGAAGGCACTGGATCTGCGCGGACTGATGGCATCGATCAACCTGATCCGTCATGGACTCGGCGTGGTGGATGCAATTGAGCTTGGTATCGTCAACAAGTGCTTCGATGACTACGAGCGGCAGCTGGTGAAAGATATGATCACTGTCCGCTTCCCGGGCGACCTGGGAAGGGAAAAGGTCTTTTCTGTATAAGTCTACGCGCCGCTTCGCACTACGTGCTTTCGCGTCGCTACAGGTATTCGACGGACTTATACAGTACATGGAGCTAAAGCGTATGGAAATTTCGGAATTTGAAAAAAAGCGCGCCGCGAACCTGATCTGGAACGGTGCGGAGGATTATGATATCGAGCCCGGATTCCGCGTCTTTGACAGTGAGGGGCATGCTGACCTGTACTGGAACAGTATCGTCGGCGCAGTTCACAGGCATTATGACTGGAATAAGCTGGAGGATTTCTACAATACCTTTCACGAGAAGATCGATCAGACGGCCTATGAGAGCCTTTTCTGGATCGCCATGGAGAACTGTACCTTTCAGAGAGAAAAGGATGTGCGTCCTGTTTTTCCGTATCTCAGACGGGAGTATGCGAAGCGCCAGCTGAAATCGCTGGAGGGGAGTTTTGCACTGGAAGACTCGGCGGGTCAGAGAGTGCTCGCCATCATGCACGGGCATTTCCGGAGAGTTCTGGGCGAAAATGAGGGAATCCCCGATATCGTTGACGTGAAGCTTCTGAACGATATCGAAGTGAGCGGTGATCTGGATACGGATCAGGTGATTGACAAAATCGCCGACACGCTCGAGACATATTTTACATACCGGCGCCCGGGATCGGACAAGCCTGTTCCGAAAAGCAGCGTCAACCCGTTCTCATTATTTTTCATCCGCAGAAAAAGAAGAGGAGAAGCGGGGAATACAGGACCGATCCGCCGGCTGGCCTTCGGATACGGGGAACATCTGTCTGAATACGGCAGCGAGGTTCTCGATCAGAGCCGGCTGAGCGTCGCCTTTGCCAAATATTCGGCACAGACGGATGAGGGACTGAAAGAGTACATCACCAATTATTTCGGCAAGCCCCTGTACGATGAGAAGCAGGTTCGCCGGATGGAGAAGGAATACTGCTACGGGAACCATACAGATGTGCATCTTCATTTCACGGACGGCGCCTATGATGAGGATATGCTGAAGGACGGGTTTGCCGGTAAGATGCGCCTGCAGGCTGTCGAACAGGCAAATGAGAATGAAGCGGCTTTTCAGGAAAATATCGCGAAATACCGCGTGTCCATTCTCCGCCTGACGAACCGGATCAGGAATTCCATGCTGATGCACATGGATAATCAGATTGTCAAATCGAATTCCGGAAGGCTTGATGCCTCGCTGATCTGGCGAGGGCTCGAACTGGACGACGACCGCATCTTTCGAAAAGTGCTCCCGGGTGACAACGGCAATATCTCGGTGGATATCCTGCTGGACGCCTCTACCTCTCAGGTGCACAGGCAGCCGGTTGTCGCCGCTCAGGGCTATATGATCGCAGAGAGCCTCACACGGTGCGGCATCCCGGTCAGGGTGTACTCCTTCTGCTCGATGAACGGATATACCGTGGTAAATCTGTTCAGGGATTATCAGGAAGTGAAGAAGAACCGGAATATCTTCAGGTATTTTACAACCGGAGCAAACAGGGACGGCCTGGCCATCCGGCTTGCCGCCGGGATGATCGAAAAAAATGATGCCGAGCACCGCCTGCTGATCGTTCTGTCTGACTGCCAGCCGAACGATGTGGTCAAGGTGCGGAGCTCGTCCGGTTCCTATCAGGATTACGCAGGCCAGACAGGCGTCGAGGATACAGCGGCGGAGGTCCATCGCGCGCGGATGCAGGGCATTACGGTTCTCTGCGTATTTACCGGCGATGACAAGACTCTGCCGTCGGTACAGCGTATTTACGGCAGGCATTTTGCGAGGATCCGGAAACTGGATCTCTTTGCGGATACAGTCGGGAGCATGCTTCAGACGTGCCTGAGGAATATGTGATCTCTGCCTGATATTTGCCTTTCCCTGTGGTGAAACATGTGGCATACGGAGATCTGCTCTGTGTGATAACTGCAGAGATCTGCTTTTGTGTAATAACTATGTTGACATATAATTCCGGGTGTGTTAGTTTATGAATCGGAGATGAAACAAAGAGTATTTCATCACCCCACGCCTTGGCAGACGGGCATAAAATCTGATATCTGAATGGGAAGAGGAAAGTATCATGCAGGTTTCAACCAAATTTACAATAGCGATTCATATTCTGGCCGCGGTAGAGTATTTCAGAACAGATGAGAAGGTGACGAGTGACTTCCTGGCGTCCAGCATAGGAAGCAACCCGGTGATCATCCGGAATATTATGTCTGATCTGAGAAATGCAGGCCTGATTGAGATCAAAAGAGGTACGGGCGGCATTACCGTCAGAAAGCCTCTCGATGAAATCACGTTTTATGACGTATATGAAGCTGTAGAGAAAAAAAAAGACGAGCTTTTCCATTTCCATGAAAATCTGAATCCCCAGTGTCCGGTCGGCGGAAATATTCACGCTGCGCTCGACGACAAACTGCGGGATGTGCAGAAGGATTTTGAAGAGAGCCTGAAAAAGCATAAGCTCAGCGATGTGGTCTCTGATCTGTACAGGGCAGCAGGGGCGGCGAACTGAAACCGGAAATACAGACAGAAGACAGGAAATCGACGATAAGAAACAGAAGAAATGTCAGTCTGTTCAGGGATATTAATCAGAGATGTCCAGATCCAGCTGAATGTGCGTATGATATGCCGGATACGCTGCAGCGACCTTTTCAGCAATTTCCCTGTAAATCTTTTCACGGTCATCGACGTTGAAGCTGATGATGATATCAAACTGCATGGATCTGGTCTCCGGATCAAGGAAAAATCCATGCATCTGCAGGACTTCCGGATAATCATTCAGTATCTTGCGGATGCCGAGCTCAATTTTTTCAGCTTCGGTACTCTTCGTATTCAGGGAATAGATGGAGATACCAGTCAGAGCGACGTGATTCTTCCGATACACGGTTTCGGCAATTTTTCGCTCCAGATGATCGAGTTCGACGATGGTCATGGTGTCCGGCACCTGAATGTGGACGGAACCGATCAGCGTGTTCGGACCGTAGCTGTTCAGAACCAGATCGTAGACACCTTGCACACCGTCTATCTGACCGATGGTTTCCTTGACTCCCCTGGCTGTTTCGGCATCGATGCGCTCGCCGAGAATTTCGCTGAGCGTGTTTCTCAGCAGTTCCAGACCGGATTTGACGATGAATACAGAGATAACCGTGCCGAGCCATGCCTCAAGGCTTACGCCGGCAAACAGGTAGATCAGTGCAGCTACAAGCGTTGAAGCGGAGATGATGGAATCGAAGAGCGCATCACTTCCGGATGCGATCAGGGAATCAGATTTTACTTTTTCTCCCTGCTTTTTAACAAACTGTCCGAGAAAAATCTTGGCGCCGACTGCGACTGCGATGATCAGAAGTGAAACCGCAGAGTAATCCGGTGTTTCCGGATGGATGATTTTCTTGACGGATTCCACCAGTGAGGTGACGCCGGCATAGAGAACGATGACGGAAATAATCATGGCACTCAGGTATTCAATGCGCCCGTAGCCGAGCGGATGCTTCTTGTCCGGCTTCTTTCCCGCAAGTCTGGTACCGATGATCGTGATGACTGACGAGAGGGCATCGCTGAGGTTGTTGACGGCGTCCATGACCACGGCAACTGAATTGGAAAGTATGCCGACAAATGCCTTGAAGCCGGCCAGCAGGATGTTTACCACGATACCGATGACACTGGTCCGAACGATAACTTTTTCACGTTCCGCATTCATTAATGTATCCTTCCCTTCCATACATTAAAAGTCAATACACATTCGTTTGTCATATACAGTTCAGTGAGATGTGCCGTGCGGGGAGTTTTCAGCTCCGCTCAAACTGAGCTGTGTAGAGCTGTTTGTAGAAGCCGTTCTTCTGAAGAAGTTCTTCGTGATTTCCCTGCTCGATGATGTGGCCGTCGCGCATGACGAGGATCTCATCGGCATCTCTTATGGTAGAGAGACGGTGGGCGACGACGAAGCTTGTTCTTCCCTTCATCATTTCATCAAAGGCTTTCTGTATACGGATCTCGGTCAGTGTATCGATGGATGAGGTCGCCTCATCGAGGATCAGGATCGGCGGCAGATTCAGCATGACTCTGGCGATGCAGAGCAGCTGTTTCTGTCCTGCGGAGAGATTTCCTCCGTTTTCTTCAATCTCCGTATCATATCCCTTCGGCATACGCATGATGAAACTGTGTGCGTATGCTTTTTTTGCCGCTTCGATGATCTCTTCATCGGTGGCGTCAGGTTTTCCGTAGGAGATGTTTTCTCTGACTGTGCCGGCTTTCAGCCATGTGTCCTGCAGAACCATGCCGTAATTATCCCTGAGGCTCATACGCCGGATGTGGCGGATATCCGTGCTGTCGACGGAGATGCTGCCGCTGTTGACGTCGTAGAAACGCATCAGCAGGTTGATCAGCGTCGTCTTGCCGCAGCCGGTGGGACCTACGATGGCGATCCGCTTTCCGGGACGGACATCTACATTCAGATTTTCAATCAGCGGTTTTTCCGGTACGTAGGAGAAGGCAACGTGATCCAGTTTTACGGCACCTTCTGCGTGGGTGAGCGTGACGGCGTCGTTGTCGTCGGCCGGTTCGGGCTCTGTATCCAGCAGCTCAAAAACGCGGGCGGCAGAGGCGACGGAATTCTGAAACTCCGTCAGGACGCCGGTGATATCGTTGAAAGGCTGGCTGTACTGCTTGACGTAACTCAGGAAGCTGGTCAGCTCACCGATCGTCATAACAGCTCCGCCGAAAGGAGACAGGAAACACAGAAGACAGCCGGCAAGCGCAACACCGTCGTATATCAGCGAGTTCAGAAAACGCGTGGACGGATTGGTGAGCGAGGAGAAAAAGGTCGCCTTCATGCTGTATCCGGAGAGTTCACTGTTTCTCGCTGCGAATTCTTTCATTGCTTCCTTTTCATGGCCGAAGCTCTGCACCACCTTCAGGTTGCCGAGCATTTCATTGGTCAGGTCCGTGACACTTCCGCGTGCCGCCGACTGCTTTTTAAACCAGGTGAAGGCGTGTGTGGAAACGAATTTCGCGATGACAAAGGAAAGCGGTGTGAATACGACGACGATCAGCGTGGCGAGAGGCTGCAGCGACACCATGAAAATAATGGTGCCGATGATCGTGATCACACCCGTGAACAGCTGCGTAAAGCCGAGCAGCAGACCGTCGGAGAGCTGTTCGATATCCGTAATGACGCGGCTCAGGAGATCTCCTGAGGAATGTGCATCGAGCCAGGAAAGCGGAATCTCATGAATCTTGTGGAAGGACTGAACCCGGAGATCGCGTACGATCCGATAGGTGATGATGTTGTTCACGTGATTCATTGTCCACTGGGCAGCGGCCGTCAGGCAGATGCACAGTACGATGTTCCGGATGATATGGAGAAGCATGGAAAAATCAACGTTTCCCTTTCCTATGATCGCATCAACGCCGTCGCCGATCCAGATCGGGATGATCAGCTGCAGAACTACAGAGATCACCGCCAGAACGAGGGAGATGATGACCAGCGGAAGATAGGGCCGGATGCAGAGCAGGATCCGGCGGATGGTGGATTTTTCGCGGCTCTTTTTTAATGCTTTTTCCGGATGATTTTCAGAACGAGTGCCGTTCATATATTTTTCCTTTCCACAGAGCGTCTGCTGTGCGGCAGGCTGTTTCCTGCGCGCTTCCTGGCAGACGTGCTGTCTTCAGATGCTGTTTTCTGACGCACCGTGTTTTATGATACACCGGCCGCGCGGTCGCGCTGTATCTCTTCGGGTGTCATCTGAGATGCGCAGATTTCCTGATATTCTCTGCATGTGTTCAGCAGTTCCCTGTGTGTGCCGCAGCCGGCGAGGCGGCCGTCGTCCATCACGAGGATCTGGTCGGCCGACCGGACGGTGCTCACGCGCTGGGATACGAGAATGACAGTGCGGCTGCCCGACTGAGAGCGGATGGCTTTCCGGAGGGCGGCGTCTGTCGCAAAGTCCAGAGCGGAAGCGCTGTCGTCCAGAATGAGGATATCCGGTTTTCTGACAACGGCACGGGCGATCGTGAGACGCTGCTTCTGACCGCCGGAGAGATTTCTGCCTTCCTGTTCGATCATCAGATCCAGACCGTCGCCCTTGCTGTCGACGAATTCACGGGCCTGAGCGATATCGATGGCCTCGTTGATATCTGAGTCAGTGGCGTCTTCACGTCCCCATTTCATATTGTCGCGGAGTGTACCGTGGAAGAGAACGGCCTTCTGGGGTACGAGGCCGATGTGGCTGCGCAGATCCCGCTCACGGATTTCGCGTACGTCTTTTCCGTTCAGTCTGACGCTTCCGGATTCCACATCGTAGAATCTGGGAATGAGATTGACGATGCTGCTCTTGCCGGATCCGGTGCCGCCGATGATGCCGATCGTGGATCCCGCGTCGGCGTGGAAGGTGATGCCGGAGAGCGCCGGCTCGGCGGTTTCTTCATAGCGGAACAGAACATTGTCGAAATCTATGGTGGCGCCGCCGTTTCCGGTAACCGGAAAAGCTTCCGTGCCGTCAGTCCGGTCATTTGTGATTTTGAATACATCGTCCACGCGGCGTGCGGAAGCCATGGCGCGTGACAGAAGAATGATCAGATTGGCGAGCTTGATCAGTTCCACCAGAATCTGCGACATGTAATTGACCTGCGCGATGATTTTTCCCTGGGTGAGGGAGCCGGTGTACACCTGGCCCGCACCGATCCAGAGAATGGCGACGATGCCGAGATTGATGACAACGTAGGTGAGCGGATTCAGCAGAGCGGAAATCTTGCCCACAAAAATCTGACGGTCATAGAGGCCGGCGGATTCGCTGTCGAATGCCTGCTTCTCGCTCTCCTGACGGTTGAAGGCGCGCACAACGCGGACACCCAGGAGATTCTCACGCGTCGTCCGCATGATCGTATCCAGCTGTTTCTGTACCTTTCTGTACAGCGGCATGGTGACGAGCAGAATGGCGAAGACAATCAGGAACAGTACGGGGATGGCGACGACAAAAGTCATGGCTGTCCGGCTGTCGACCGTGAAGGCCATGATCATGGCGCCGAACACGACGAAAGGTGAGCGGAGAAAAAGACGGAGAAACATATTGACGCCGTTCTGCACCGTATTGATATCGCTTGTCATCCTTGTGATCAGCGTGGAAGTGCCGAGACTGTCGATCTGCCGCCAGGACAGCGTCTCGATGTGGGCGAAGAGATCGTCCCGCATCATCTGCGCGGTGTGAGTGGCGACCTTCGCGGAAAAATACTGGGCGGTGATGGAAAATGCCAGACCGCAGGCGGCGAGCACGAGCAGAAGGATGCACCGCTGAACCAGATAGTGCACGTCCCTGTCCGCGACGCCTTTGTCGATCATATCCGCCACGATGATCGGAACAAAAAGCTCGAACGTCGCTTCCAGCATTTTGAACAGGGGAGCAAGGACAGATTCGAGCAGGTGAACTTTCATATAGGAAAAAAGTCTTTTCATGATTACCTCCGGCTGAATTTCTGCATGAGCCATGGTTATTTTACTCTCATGCGCAGATGGTTGCAAACAATATGGGGCTCCCGTGCAAAATAACCGGCGCATCTTACCATGACGGTATGTTCATGTTAAAATAGCCGTTGTAAGCGCTTCGGAAAACAACTGTCCGGCACCAGGGGTGTTGTACATAATTAATAATGGAATGGTTTACATTTGAACGGGAATAGTGTATTTTTTCTATGTGGCAAAACGGTTATGCTGTGTGGATGCAGCTTACAAGTCAGGATATTTTTTGGGGGAAATAAATGGGTACACTGGCTGACGACCTGAAATCAGGTCTTACGGTAAAAACAGTATTCACCATTCCGCTGTTCGGCGGAATTCCGGTGAAAGAATCTGTTGTCGTTACATGGATTGTTATCGCCATCCTGTCGGTGCTGGCCATATGGCTGGGGCACGGGCTGAGCGTGAAGAATCCGTCAAAGCGGCAGCTTTTTGCGGAACTGGTCGTCTCGAAGCTGGATTCCATGATCGGAGGCATGCTGGGACCGAACGCAGGGCAGTACACCACGTATCTGGAAACAGTGCTTCTCTACATCGGCCTGTCCAATATCATGGGTATCTTCGGATTCGTGCCGCCGACCAAGGATCTGAACACGACGGCGGCGCTCGCCATCATGAGCATCATCCTGATCGAGGCAGCGGGCATCAGGGCGAGAAAGGTCAGCGGATGGCTGCACAGTTTTGCAGAGCCTGTGGCTGTGGTGACGCCGATCAACGTGCTGGAGATCGTTATCCGGCCGCTGTCGCTGTGCATGCGTCTCTTCGGCAACGTTCTCGGGTCTTTTGTCATTATGACGCTGATCGAGCATGTTGTACCGGTTGTCCTTCCGATCGTACTCAGCCTTTACTTCGATATTTTTGACGGGTTTATTCAGGCGTATGTCTTCGTATTCCTGACTTCCCTGTTTATTTCGGAAGCCTGTGAGATTCCCGCTCCGACGCCAAAGAAGCAGCGGCGCCGCCGGAAGAAGAAAATTGCGGAGAAAGATCCCGGAGAAAAGATCCTGACAACGGTCAGCTGACCTGTCAGTTATTTTTACAGAACTATCAGACAAATATTAAACGGAGGTAAATTCAAATGACAGCACTTGGCGCAGGTATTGCAGCTCTGGCATGTATCGGAGCAGGTATTTCCATCGGTATCGCAACGGCTCATGCCGTGGATGCGATCGCACGTCAGCCTGAGGCGGATTCCAAGATCACACGTAACCTGGTACTTGGATGTGCCCTCGCAGAGGCAACAGCAATTTACGGTTTTGTTATCGGTATTATGATCATCATGTCCTGATGAGAAGGAGCGGTTATGCTGGAATTAGACATTAGTCTGGTCTTTACCATCATTGACGTCCTGATCCTTTATTTCATCCTGAAGAAATTTCTGTTCGGCCGTGTACGCAAGGTCATGGATGAGAGAAAAAAAGAAATCGACCAGTCCTATGCGACGGCTGATCAGCGGATGAAAGAAGCCGATGAGAAAAAAGCGCAGATGGAACGGGAACTGGCTGCCATCGGACAGACCAGGGAAGAAAGTCTGGTCAAAGCCAGAAAGGATGCCGGCTTCGAATACGACCGCATCATCTCCGAAGCCCATACGCGCTCAGATGAGATTCTGGAAGAGACGCGCAGGAAGGCTGAGGCGGAAGCCGCTCAGGCCAGAAAAAAGGCTGACGATGAGATCACGGCCATGGTCAAAGAAGCTGCGGCCAAAATCGTTGAAACTGACAGCGATAAAGAGCTCTACGATTCTTTTCTTGATCAGACAGAAAAAGAAAAGGAGATATCCTGAGGACATATATGAGTGATAAGACAGAAGTAAAGCCGGTGCATGCAGTCCTGCGGTGCGTGACGCCGCCGGATGAGAAGCAGCTGGCGAGATTCAGGAAATTTCTGCAGGACAAATATCATGCGGATGAAGCTGAGATCGAGATAAAGATCGAACCGGAGATAAACGGCGGTTTTATTCTGCAGATCGGCTCCGAGGAATACGACTGGTCTGCAAGCGGCCGGACACGGCAGTTCGCGAGCCGCATAGATGCTGCACGTGAAGAGGCGGCCAGAAATCACAGCAAAGAAGATATCATGACGATCCTGAAGGGAGCCGTCAGTGATTTCAGCCTTGCTGCGGAGAAGAGTGAGGTCGGCACGGTCGAGACAGCCGGCGACGGTATTGTTCAGATCAGCGGCCTTGATCACGCCCAGTACGGTGAGATCGTTGTCTTTGACAACGGTGTCCGCGGTATGGTGCAGAATATCACATCCGACGGTATCGGGGCGATTCTTTTTGATGAAGAAGGCACGATCGGCGAGGGAACGCGTGTGACAGCCACGGGCAAGCGCGCGGGCATTCCGGTCGGCGAAGCCTATATCGGGAGGGTTATCAACGCCCTGGGTGCGCCCATCGACGGCGGAGATCCGATCAAGGCGAATGATTACCGCCCGATCGAAGAGCCGGCTCCCGGTATTGTGGACCGTAAATCGGTCAGCAAACCTCTGCAGACGGGTATTCTGTCCATTGACGCCATGTTCCCCATCGGACGCGGACAGCGTGAGCTGATCATCGGAGACCGGCAGACGGGAAAGACGTCGATCGCGCTGGATACCATTCTGAACCAGAAGGGCAAGAAATGTATCTGCATCTACGTGGCTATCGGTCAGAAAGCATCGACGGTTGCGACACTGGTCAACACTCTCCGTGAGCACGGGGCGATGGATTATTCCATCGTGATGAGTTCCACGGCGTCTGATCCGGCACCGCTGCAGTACATTGCTCCCTATGCGGCCACTTCCCTCGCGGAATATTTCATGTATGCGGGGAAGGATGTACTGATTGTCTATGATGATCTGTCAAAACATGCCGTCGCCTACCGCGCACTTTCACTTCTGCTCGGCAGAAGCCCGGGACGTGAGGCGTATCCCGGCGATGTATTCTATCTTCATTCCCGGCTTCTTGAGCGGTCGTCCAGACTGTCCGACGCACTCGGCGGCGGATCACTTACCGCACTGCCGATCATCGAGACACAGGAAGGTGATGTATCCGCCTATATTCCTACGAACGTTATATCCATAACTGACGGACAGATTTTTCTTGAGAGCGACCTGTTCTTTGAGGGTCAGCGCCCGGCTGTCAATGTCGGTCTTTCCGTATCCCGTGTGGGCGGAGCAGCGCAGACGAAGGCGATGAAAAAAGCCGCCGGATCGCTCCGGATTGATCTCGCACAGTACCGCGAGATGCAGGTTTTCACACAGTTTTCTTCTGATCTGGATGAGACGACGAAAAATCAGCTGAAACAGGGCCGTGTGCTCATGGAACTGCTGAAGCAGCCGCTCGGACATCCGCTTTCCCTGGCAGAGGAGGTTATCACACTGACTGTCGGCGAGGGAAAGAAAATGATCGATATCCCACCGGAACAGGTGAAGGATTTCCAGAATGCACTGCTGGCATTTTTCCGTGAACAGCATCCGGAGATCATACAGAGCATTGAGATAAAGGGTGTACTGGAAGACGCGACAAGGGACAAGATCCTGACGCTGACGGATGCCTTCCGTCTGGACTGGACGGAGAATTCGACGAAGAAAACCGGGGCTCACGACATAGCAGCAGAGATGGTGTAAAAGATGTCATCCATACGAGAGATCAGGGAGAGGATCAGCAGTGTTCGGAGTACGCTGAAAATTACGAACGCCATGTATATGATCTCCTCTGCAAAACTGAATTATGCCAGGACGGCGCTAGCCTCAACAGAGCCTTTTTACTATGAACTGCAGTCTATGATGGCACGTATTCTGCGGCATCTGCCGGAAGATTATCACCACAGGTATCTGGATCACCGGAAGGCAGAAGACGAGGCAGATCTCAGGCGGGCGATCATCTGCGTCACCGCGGACAAGGGACTGGCGGGCGCCTTTAATCACAATGTGCTGAAAATGACGGAAAACAGGCTGCGTCCGGATTCAAACGATCTTCTGTTTGTCGTCGGCGAGGTCGGCAGACAGTATTTTATGCACAGGGGTATCCGCATCGATGAGCAGTTCAGCTATACGGCGCAGAAGCCGACGCTTCCCCGCGCCCGTGTGATCACATCGCGCATCCTTGAACTGTTCGGAAATGACGATATCGATGAGGTGTATATTATCTACACGCAGCTGAAAAATGCCATGGAGACGGAGGTTATCTGCCGGCAGCTCCTGCCGCTGCAGCGGCTGGATCAGAGCCTTTTTGTAAAGCAGATGGGCAATGCCGCACAGGAAGATTTCCACATGGAGCCGAATCCGTCGGTGCTGCTTGACCAGATCATACCGGAATATCTGACGGGATTTATCTACAGCGCGCTGATCGAATCCTACTGCTCCGAGCACAATGCCCGCATGCAGGCTATGGATGCGGCAAACAAGAACGGACAGCAGCTGGTCTCTGAGCTTTCCGTCCGGTATAACCGGGAGCGGCAGGCAGCGATCACGCAGGAGATCACAGAGGTGGCTGCCGGTGCACGTGCAAGAAAAGAACAGCTGGAACGCGCCGCGAAAAGACATGCAGAGAGAAAAAACTGAGGCAGTTTAAATGGATAAAAACAACATGCAGATCGGGAAAATTACACAGGTCATGGGACCGGTCGTGGATGTGGAATTCGAAGAATTACCGCTCCCCATCATCAAGACGGCACTGCAGTGCGATAACCATGGAAAGAAGTGCATCATGGAGGTATCGCAGCATATCGGCGATCATACCGTCCGCTGTATCCTGCTGTCCGCAAGCGAGGGCCTTCAGAAAGATATGCCCGTCGTTTCGCAGGGATCAGGCATCACGGTTCCCGTCGGAGACGCCAACCTCGGACGGCTGTTCAACGTATTCGGCGATACGATTGACGGAGGTCCGGAGCCCGGCGGAGAGCGCTGGGAAATCCACCGCAGACCGCCGAAATTCACAGATCAGCAGCCGGTGCAGGAGATCCTTGAGACCGGCATCAAGGTTATCGATCTGATCGCACCGTATGCCAAGGGAGGAAAGGTCGGACTGTTCGGAGGTGCCGGCGTCGGCAAAACCGTCCTGATTCAGGAGCTGATACGCAACGTAGCGGCGGAACACGGCGGGTACTCCATCTTCACGGGTGTCGGCGAGCGTTCCCGTGAGGGTAATGATCTCTGGACAGAGATGACCGCATCCGGCGTCATAAAGAACACCGCTCTGGTATTCGGGCAGATGAACGAACCGCCGGGAGCCCGTATGCGTGTGGCGGAGACGGGTCTGACCATGGCGGAGTATTTCCGCGACGTGGAACACAAGGATGTGCTGCTCTTCATCGACAATATTTTCCGTTTTGTCCAGGCGGGATCCGAGGTTTCGGCCCTGCTCGGACGCATGCCTTCTGCCGTCGGCTATCAGCCGACACTGGCCAATGAAATGGGCGATCTCCAGGAGAGAATCGCCTCCACGAAGAACGGATCCATCACATCGGTACAGGCTGTCTACGTGCCGGCCGATGACCTGACAGACCCTGCGCCTGCGACGACTTTCGCCCATCTGGATGCCACGACCGTTCTCTCGAGAAAAATCGTCGAGGAAGGCATCTATCCGGCTGTCGATCCGCTGGAATCCAATTCACGTATTCTTGAGGAAAACGTCGTCGGAAAGGAACATTACGAGACGGCGCAGGAAGTTCTGAGGATTCTCCAGAAATACAAGGAACTGCAGGATATCATCGCGATCCTCGGTATGGAGGAAATATCCGACGAGGACAAGACCACCGTTTACCGGGCGAGAAAAATCCGTAACTTCATGTCACAGCCTTTCCACGTGGCAGAGCAGTTCACCGGCATACCGGGCGTCTATGTACCGGTAGAGGAGACTGTTCGCGGTTTCCGCGCCATCATTGACGGCGACATGGACAAATACCCGGAGGCGGCATTCAGCAATGTCGGTACGATCGATGATGTGATTAAAAAGGCCAAAACGCTGTGACGTACCGGAGGTAAAAAATGGCGGAATCAACGCACACCTTCTATCTGCGGGTGATGGCAACACAAAAAGTATATTTTACAGGCAGGGTACAGTCGCTGAACGTGCAGGATGCGGACGGACGCCGGCAGTTTCTCGCGCATGCGGCGGATACCACGCTTGCCATTGTTCCGGGTGAGATAGATATTGTCACGGAGAAAGGTGAACGTATCAGCGCAGTGGCCGGCTACGGTGTGCTCATGTTCGCCAACAACCGTGCCACAGTCCTGACGGAGACCTGTGAGTCTCCGGAGGAACTTGACCGGCGGCGCGCAGAAGAGGCGCTTGACCGCGCTAAGGAGCGGATGCGTCAGAAGCAGAGCATGCGTGAATACCGCATGACGCAGGCGGCCATGGCCAGAGCACTTTCACGTCTCAGATTCAAGGACAAGCAGCTCCACTGAAAAACAGCCGGTCTGCTGGCCGCTTTGCAGATGAAAGAAGAGCAGCCGGTCTGCTGGCCGCTTTGCGGATGAAAGAAGGGCAGCCGGCCAGCCGACAGCTTTGAAGGGTTACATGGAATGAAAAAGACGGATCTGATTACCGGCATTCTTGGCGCCGGCAAAACGACGTTTATCACATCCTATGCGCGTCATATGGCAGAAAAAGGCGGGCATGTGTGCCTGATTGCGAACGATTACGGGGCGATCAGCGTGGACAGAGCGCTTCTTGAGGAAAAAATCGGCGATCTCTGTGACATCGAAATGGTCGTCGCGGGGGATCCGGACTGCCAGAGAAGAAGATTCCGGACCAAGCTGATCTCCATGGGCATGCTCGGATATGACCGGGTGATCGTGGAGCCGTCAGGCGTCTTTGATACGGAGGAATTCTACAACATTCTCTATGATGATCCGATCCATTCCTGGTATGAGATCGGCAATGTGATTTCCATTGTTCCGGCGGATATTCCGGAAGACCTTCCGGAGAACTCAGAATATCTGCTGGCTGATCAGGCGGCGACCGCTGGACTGATCGTGGTTTCAAAAGTGCAGGAAAACGATATCCGTGATATTCCGAGAACAGTCAGAAGAATCCGCGCGCGTCTTCAGCGTGCAGGAGAAAAATTCCACTGTACGAGCAATGTCATTAACTTTACAAAACGAATAAGATAACCACAACCAACTGATGCGCCTGCTTTTAACGATCCAGTGAACAGTTCAATCTATAAGGCAAACTACTGGTACCAGAGAAGACCCCTTACGAC
>Ga0256406_1002598_pt1 | contig 24922 bp, 18 predicted proteins | sample RumenRJG_03DNA_FD_185986 | JGI IMG/M metagenome (GOLD analysis project Ga0256406, IMG submission 185986) | Bovine rumen microbial communities from Lethbridge, Alberta, Canada - RJG_03 | ecosystem: Host-associated > Mammals > Digestive system > Stomach > Rumen | place: Canada: Alberta | collected...
CTTATTCGATGCGATCACTCTCAAACTGAATAAAGCCTTATCAGCCATTTGTCATCTTCTCCGCTTTCTTCTTCACATCCTCGATCGTGCCGACATTGAAGAACGCAGCCTCCGGATACTGATCCATCTCACCATCGATGATTGCCTTGAAGCCCTTGACTGTATCCGCAAGAGGAACGTACTTACCCGGGACTCCGGTGAACTGCTCGCCGACGAAGAAAGGCTGTGACAGGAAGTTACGAATCTTACGCGCACGATATACCGTGAGCTTATCTTCCTCGGAAAGCTCCTCCATACCGAGAATTGCGATGATATCCTGGAGCTCCTTATACTTCTGGAGAATCTGGAGTACCCGCTGCGCCACATCATAATGCTCTTGCCCGACGATCTCCGCTGTCAGAATACGGGACGATGATTCCAGTGGATCCACCGCCGGATAGATGCCCTGCTCAACGATCTTACGGGAAAGTACCGTCGTCGCATCAAGATGTGCGAAGGTTGTCGCCGGTGCCGGGTCTGTCAGGTCATCGGCCGGCACATAGACAGCCTGCACTGATGTTACTGAGCCATCCTTTGTCGACGCGATACGCTCCTGCAGAGCGCCCATCTCATTCGCAAGGGTCGGCTGATAACCTACGGCTGAAGGCATTCTGCCAAGAAGTGAAGAAACCTCAGAACCTGCCTGTACGAAACGGAAGATGTTATCGATGAAGAGAAGTACATCCTTATGCTGTACATCCCGGAAATACTCCGCCATCGTAAGACCGGTCTCAGCTACACGCATTCTGGCACCCGGGGACTCATTCATCTGTCCGAATACGAGAGCCGTATGCTTGATAACGCCGGAAGCCGTCATCTCACTATAAAGATCATTGCCTTCACGGGAACGCTCGCCGACACCAGTGAAGATCGAATAGCCGCCATGCTCCGTGGCAACGTTACGAATCAGCTCCTGGATGAGGACCGTTTTACCGACACCGGCACCGCCGAACAGACCGATCTTACCGCCCTTCGCGTACGGTGCAAGAAGATCGATAACCTTGATACCGGTTTCCAGTACCTCCTGCGCCGGATTCTGATCCGTGAACTTCGGTGGCTTTCTGTGAATTTCCCACTGCTCCTTCGTCTCGGGCGCTGGCTGTCCATCGATTGCCTCACCGAGAACATTGAAGAGTCTTCCGAGCGTCTGCTCGCCGACCGGAACCGTGATACCCTTCCCAGTATTCTCAACCGGCATATCCCGCTCCAGTCCCTCTGAAGCCCCCAGCATGATGCAGCGGACGACATGATCGCCCATATGCTGCGCTACCTCCATGGTACAGCTTCTGCCATGATTATCTACCTTAAGTGCTGTGTTAAGAACAGGCAGCGGAAGCGTATCAAACTCCACATCCACAACCGGTCCCATAACCTGCACGATTTTTCCAGTCTGCATGGACTTTCCTTTCTATACTAAATTATCGGCTCTTCGACTGCCGCTGCGCCTTTGCACCTGCTGCAACCTCCGTGATCTCCTGCGTGATCTGTGCCTGTCTGACACGATTATACTGGATCCGGAGCTGCTGCTTCAGCTCACCGCCATTCCGGTTTGCCGAGTCCATTGCCGTCATACGGGCATTCTGCTCGGAGCAGAAGGACTCAACCAGTGCACTATAGATAAAGCCGTTCAAATAGCTTGGGATGATATTATCAATGATAGCCTTCGGTGTCGGACGAAGCCGGAACTCCTCCATACCAGCAACCATCGGAATCACCTGGAACGTATTACGATCTAGTTTGTCGAGTGGCAGAAGCTGCTGTACCTCTGTTACCATCTCAAGAGAATTCTTCATCCGCGTATAAATGATATACACGGCATCGATTTCTCTCTCTTCGAAAAGATCAAGCATACGGCCCGTGATAACACGCGCTCTGTGGAGCGTCGGATTCTGCGCGGTATAGTGGAACTGCTCCTCGATCGGTACACCGCGTGAATGAAAATACACACGGCCCATCTCACCGACGACAAAAAGCTTATGATTCGGATGTTCTTCAAGCATCCGCTCCGTTTCCTTTAATACATTATGATTGTAGGCGCCGGCAAGACCCTTATCTGCTGTAACAGAGATAATCGCGGTCTTGACATTTTCTCTGATTGCTTCATCCCGAAGGTGCTGTCTGACATCGAGATACGGATGTGTGAACTCCTCAGGAAGATGCCGGAGAACACGCTGGATCGTCGTTTGCAGTGTATAGAAATACGGCTCTGTCTTCTGAAGATCGGCACGCGCCTTCCGAAGCTTGGTGCTCGAGATCAAATACATGGCATTGGTAATCTTCAGTGTATTGTCAATGCTTGCGATTCTGTCCCTAAGCTCTCTCGTCGTTGGCACCGTCGGCCTCCTTCTTTAAGCTCTTTGACTCCTCGTAGCGGGAAAGATATTCCTTTCCTACTTCAAGAATCTTCGCCTTTGCATCCGGTGTCAGCATTCTCGAAATCTCGAGATTTTTACCGATCTCCGGATAATGCTCCTCGAAATACCGGAGAAGTCCGGCCTGATAGGTCTTGACCTCCTTCGGCGGGATCGTAAGCATCTGCTTTTCCAGTGCTACCACCAGTGTGATGACCTGATCCGAAAGACTCATCGGATGTCCGAGCGGCTGCTTCAGAAGCTCCATGAGTACCTTGCCCTGCATGAGAAGCTCTCTCGTATTATCATCAAGATCTGAAGAGAACTGTGTGAACACCGCCATCTCACGATACTGCGCGAGATCGATACGGAGCGAGCCGGAGGCCTTTTTCATGGCTTTTGCCTGTGCGGCACCGCCGACACGGGATACGGAAAGGCCGACATTCACAGCCGGACGCTGTCCCTCGAAGAAAAGACTCGACTCGAGGAAAATCTGACCATCCGTGATAGAAATAACATTGGTCGGAATATAGGCGGATACATCACCGTCCTGTGTTTCAATGATCGGCAGCGCTGTGATCGAGCCGCCGCCGAGCTTCTCGGAAAGACGGCAGGACCGCTCGAGAAGTCTCGAATGAAGATAAAACACATCGCCAGGATATGCCTCACGTCCCGGGGCTCTGCCGAGAAGTAGTGACAGTGCACGGTAGGCGACCGCATGCTTCGAAAGGTCATCATAGACAATGAGCACATCCTGTCCCTTATACATGAAGTACTCGGCCAGCGAGGTTGCTGCATACGGTGCGATGTACTGAATGGCTGCCGGATCAGAGGCTGTCGCAGCCATCACGCAGGTATATTTCATGGCGCCATGCTTCTCCAGAGTCTGCACCAGTGAAGCGACCGTCGACTCCTTCTGACCGATGGCAACATAGATACAAATACACTGCTTGTCCGCCTGGTTGAGAATCGTATCCAGTGCGATCGAGGTCTTACCGGTCTGACGATCGCCGATAATCAGCTCTCGCTGTCCACGGCCGATCGGGAACATCGAGTCGATGGCAAGAATACCCGTCTGCAGCGGTTCATTGACTGGCTGACGGTCGATGATACCCGGCGCCGGCTGCTCGATGGAACGATAATCATCCGAGCTGATCGCACCTTTGCCGTCAATCGGCTCACCGAGAGCGTTCACGACTCTTCCAAGAAAGGCATTGCCGACCGGTACACCAGCCATACGACCGGTTCTCGTACCACGGCTGCCCTCTGCGAGATCGCCGGCGTCTCCGAAGAGAATGACACCGATCCGGTCTCTTTCGATATTCTGTACCATGCCCTGCACGCCATTATCAAACTGAATGACCTCACCATACATCGCATGATCAAGGCCATTCATGATGGCGATACCATCGCCGATGGTTTCGACGAAGCCGATCTCCTTACGTTCCGCCTTTAAGTCAAAGCTGTTGACACTTCTCTGAAGGATCGTGAGGATATCCGCATCGCTTGAAAGCGAGGATTTTGTCGCATTGATCTGACGGAGAAACTGCTCACGGCGGCCCTTCGTCGACCAGTCATACTGATCGTTGCCGACCTCCAGAATGAAGCCGCCGCCGAGGGATTTATCCTCATCCATCGTAAAGGAGAAATGATCAATCTCATATTTATCCTTTACAAATTTCTGGATATCAAGAATCTGACGCTCAGACGGCTTCGTAACATAGTGAAGTCGTACCTGCACCTCATGCTCGGCCTTATCTCTTATAGAAAAATAATCCTCTGCCACCTGCTTCCAGTCGCCCATCCGATTGTTATCACAGAGGAGCTTCAGGACATCTCGTACCTCGACAGGGAAAACACTGTCGATTACCTCATGTCTCTTTTCAAGCGGTATGGTCGGATCAGAAAGCTTCGAAGACGTTTCGGGGAGAACATCAAAAATCTTTGTGGTCTCTTCGATGACACTCTTCTGAACTTGTCTCTCGATCAGCCCTTTTGCCTGTTCTTTCGTATTTTCTGTCATATCCCGTTAGTCCTTTTTTGCTTCAGCTGCATTTTCTGAAAGGAAGGTATCATACAGCTTTTCATCGTTCTCACTGGAATCCTTCGAAGCTGCAATCTTATAGGCCGCCTGTGCGACGAGAACTGCCATCTGCTGCTGCATCTCATGCTGCTTTGCCTCGGCATCCTTCTCGGCCTGCAGCTTCGCATCCTGAATGATCTTGTCAGCCTTTTTGTTTGCGTTGTTGACAATTTCGTCATATTCCTTTGACGCTTCAATATTTGAAGCATCGAGTCTCTTCTGACGCTCTGCCTCGATGCCGGCAAGGCTGTCCTCATACTGCTTCTTTAAATCTGCAGCAGCTTTATTGGCTTCCTCTGCCTTCTTATAGGTTTCATCAATCTCTCCCTGTCTCTTTGCAAGTACCTCACGTACCGGCTTAAACAGGAACTTCTTCATCAGAAAATAGAGAACCAGAAGGTTCACTATCGTAAAAAGTAAATTGATATCAATTCTTAACATACTCTGCTCCTCAGACTATTTTCCATTCCTCTTCCAATGCCTACATTAGAAACACTTACTTGAGGAAGAAAATCGCGAGGATACCAAGTACGAAGCCGTAAATAGCGGTTGCCTCGGCAAGTGCGCAGCCGAGAAGAAGAACTCTCATGATCTTGCCGTCCGCTTCCGGCTGTCTTGCGATAGCTTCTACTGCCTTACCCGTTGCGATACCGATGGAAAGACCTGCGCCGATACATGCCAATGCTGCTAAACCTACACCAATTGCTGTCATAATAATTTTCTCCTTTAATATTTCTTCTAAAAATGTCTGCCTGCTGCTCCTCGCAGCGGTCTGTTTCTATCAATACTGCATTTCCATGAATAAACGGAAATGCAGGCTAATGTGGGCATTACTCCACAGCATCCTGAATATAGAGGGATGTCAGGAAGACGAAAACATAGGCCTGGATGAGGCCATCAAAGATATCAAAATAGAGACTGAAAATCGCCGGGATTCCGACCGGAACCACCATCTTGATGAGCTCCATGATGATAAACGCACCGAGCACATTACCAAACAGTCGCATGCAGAGCGACAGCGGCCGGATGAAAATCTCCAGAATATTGATCGGGGTTACGATCGCAACCGGCTGGGTAAAGCTCTTGAGCCAGCCCTTCGTGCCCTTCTTGTGAATGCCGGCGTATTCGATCAGTAAAATACTCATGATTGACAACGCTGCCGTGACATTCAGATCCTTCGTGGGCGGCTTCATACCGAACAGGCCGATGACATTGGAAAGTCCAATGTACAGAAGCACGACCGCGATATAGGTCGTATACTGCTTCGCCGATTCGCCGAGAAGTCCTCCGATAAAGTTGTCGAGCCAGGTGACGAGCCACTCTGCGAACAGCTGCCGTTTCCCTGGGTTCCTGACGGAAAGATTCGAGCCAAGAAACACGGATAAGATCACAAGCACTGCCATGATCACCCATGTGATGACGGTGGACTCTGCAACCGGGATGCCGCTGCCAATCGGTATCGTAAAGGCTGTATCCACCTGAAGCTGTGCCTGCAGCTCCTCGGTAAATTTCTCCATCCTCACATTCCTCCTTCATGTTCTTTGCAGACTTTGTTATAGATTCTACAAGCAATCCTCATTATATCCCCGCCGTGAATTTATGCAAGGGGGAGAATTTTAACCATAGACAAAAATCGCGCTATTTTTAAGTTTAAAAATGTAACACGCGCTCACCCGGACGAAATCAGGCTTGCAGAGGGCAGTTCCATCGCCCGGCTCTCGCCTACAGGACGCGTTGACCAGCGGACGCTAAGCTCCCACGACGGTAAAGCGTGTCGTGGGTCGCTAAGCGCCGGGACGCGGGAGTACGCTGAAACTGCCCTCTGCAAGCCTGATTTCTGATTTCTACAAATAGAACCTGTCGCAAATTTGCGACAGGTTCATAAAATTAAGAGAAAATTCTCCAGCCGGTGATGAAGTGGCTCTGCCACCAGGAACCGAGGGAACGGTGGACGACGCGGCCGTTTGAGGAGGAGGCGTCGATGATGGTGCCGCCGCCTGCGACAATGCCTACATGTCCGCTTACAACGATGATATCACCAGCCTGCAGCTCATTGTAGGAAACCTTACGGAAACGACCAGGATTCCGCCAGCCGGAGGAGGTCATGTACGATACACCGACGCCGGCCTGGTTCAAGCACCAGTATACGAAGCCAGAGCAGTCAAAGGCGTTCGGTCCCTTGGCGCCCCATACATACGGGCAGCCGATCTTCGAGGATGCGATTGCAATAAGGTTTGCTGCCGAGCCGGATACGGTTGCACCACCGCTGCCGGACGGAATACCGGATCCGCCGGACGAAGAACCACCGCCGGTGGAGCCACCGGTCGAACCGCCGCCAGCATTGCCGCTTGAGGTCGCCGGCTTCGACGCCTTCTTTGCGTTGCCGGAACGGAGGATCGACATCGTCTTCGCACCTGCGAGACCATCCGCCGAAAGACCGTTTCGCTTCTGGAAGTTAACCACCGCGTTCTTCGTGATTTCGCCGAAGTAACCGGTTGCATTTGAAGAACTAAGATAGCCGTACTTTACAAGAAGATTCTGGAGCTCTTTGACCGAGTTTGATTCTTCACCGATACGCATCGCGAAGGGCACTGCCGAGCCGCTGTCGAGGGCTGCTCTTGTATCCGGACCGAGATAACCATCGACGACGAGGTCGTTTCTCGACTGAAACGCCTTCAGGGCATCCTGTGTCGTCTTGCCAAACTGGCCATCCGCTGTACCGCCCATATAGCCAAGATTGATGAGGATCTGCTGGTATTTCTTCACGAGATCCGATTCCTCGCCGAGCGCAAGAACATTCGCCTTGACATCATCGGAATAAAGAAGATTGTAGGTATCGGTGCCGTAAATGCCGTCGGCCGCGATGCCGTTACTCTCCTGCAGCTTTTTCACAGCCTCCATGGTCTTCTCGTCATAGGTGCCATTCACATCGGAAGCACTGGAAAGATAACCCAGGTTATAGAGACGATACTGGGCATTCGTAACATCCTGACCGGTGAAGCCAAGCTTCAGCGCGTAATGCGGCGCATCATCCGCCATGATGGCATCCCAGGTTTCGACGCCGGTGATACCATCCTCGGTGAGTCCGGCCTGCCGCTGGAAATATTTCACGGCCTGCGAGGTTGCATTGCCATAATAGGTTGTCGGTTCATCAGGATCCATATAGCCGAGATCCATGAGTCTTTGCTGGAGATCTTTGACGACAGAGTTGATCACACCAACCGTCAGATTCACCGGCGCAATATCCTCTACGGAGCCATCGACCGTCACACCCGCGATGGACGGAAGGACGTTAGCATTGACACCAAGCTGGGCGACCGCCTGTACCGCCTCTGATTCCGGTGCTGTCGTGAGTACGACCGTCTCCTCTGCTGTTGAGGTCCCGATCGGGCTGACGGTCTTTTGACAACCGGTTGTGAAAAGGATGCTCCCAGACAAGAGAAGCAATATTCCTCTTTTAAGCTTTATATTCATGCAGATTCCTTTCAAAAGTCCATAATAAACGACGGTATTATAGCACGGCGCGGTGCGGGAGTCTTAAATAATTTCTTACAAGTATTTTATTTTAGATACGAAAAAAGCACCAGAGAAATCTCTAGTGCTTTCTGCTGCGCCTTCAGGGACTTGAACCCTGGACAAACGGATTAAGAGTCCGCTGCTCTACCAACTGAGCTAAAGGCGCTCACGTGCCCGCTGTTTTGTGAGCACTTGACTAATATACGAAATTGAATGACGAGTGTCAAGCAGATTTTAAATAATTTTTCAGTAAGAACTATCAAAGGCTGGTGCGAAAAGTGGCAGTCTCTTTTGCGTCTGCCGCTTTTCGCACCAGCCCCTCTCGGATATATCTACATCTTGGCTATTAATTTAAAAATCGGGTTGCCCTTCGCGGAGAATTTCTCTTCGTATTCGGTCATGATGTTGCCTTCGTTCATCGAGGGGTCGTGATGGAGGTCGCAGGTTTCCGCGAGGATATGCCACCCGGCTGTCGGAATCGCCTCTAATGAATAGGTAAAGAGCGCTTCGTTGTCGGTCTTAAATTCGAGCTGTCCGTCTGTGCGGAGAAACTGCTGATACACCTTCATGAAGACGGGGCTGGTGAGGCGGCGGTTTGCATGCGATTTTTTCGGCCAGGGGTCCGAGAAGTTAAGATAGATCCGGTCGATCTCTTCCTTTTCAAACACATCGCCGAGAAGTCTTGCATCGATCGACATGAAATAGAGATTCGGAATTTTCGTACCATCCTTCTCCTTTTCTTCCCACTTCTTCAATGCCTTCATGAGGACGGTGTCGTACCGCTCGATGCCGATGTAATTGATCTCCGGGTTTTCGAGCGCCATCTGTTCGATGAACTGACCCTTTCCCATGCCGATTTCGATCCGGATGGGATGATCGTTCCCGAAGACAGCATTCCATCTACCCTTATGGTGAGACGGATCATGGATAACCTTCGGCGATTCTTTGACATAATTCTCTGATCCGGTGATATGGCGAAGTCTCATAGCATCCTCCAAAAAAATTTACAGACTGTTCATACTTTCTTTAAAATAGTGCATTATCTTCATATTATTAAGTGCAGTACATATGCTACGATACTGCGCCTCTGTTTCCACAAGCAATCAGCGAAGTTTATCATAGAAACCCGGATAAAACAAGTCCATCTTCTTGCAGTGACTTTCGTGATTTTGTATACTAATAGATAGATTTCAACAGAACGGATCATATGGAAAAAAGATTTTCCGTGCTGTCAAAGGACAGGAGGTTTACAGGATGGCATCACCTAGAGAAACCAGTATTTGGAATAAGATTCGGAAGGATCTCAGCGAATCGCAGCAGCTGATCCTGAATGGCCGCTACAACGACGCGATGATTCTCAATAAAAATATCCTTGCGACGATCGTACAGCTTCAGCTCGATAAGGCTGTGCTCGTTTCGAACACACTTGAGAGCGACGTGGATCAGCTCTATGACAGTCAGGTCATTTCTGATGAAACACATCAGAAATATGTGAAGATCGTGCAGTACGGAAGCCAGGCGGAAGCCGGTGCGATGCCGACTGCCCAGGCTGCCAATGACTCCTTCTCCCTGCTCCGCGATGCACTTTCTACCTATTTTGATGACAGTCAGCCGCGGACGGCACGACGCACTGCAGATTCCGGCGATGAAGCGCCGGCCGAGGACGAAGCAGCCGATACCCGGACGGCAGAAGATACTGCTGCCGAGAGCTCACCCTCCGTTTCCTCGCGCTATACCTCATCCTATCGGACGCAGGGATCTTCCTTTGATGCAAGCGGTGTAAACATTCCGATTTCCGGCAGACGGACCGACACGAGACGACCGGCACAGCGGGCATCGCGTCCGGCAAGCAGTCAGCGTGCGTCCAGAAGCTCTGCCCCGGAACGTCCGACAAGACCTCTTCGTGATACCGAGCGTGTGAGCCGTACCGGCGACAGAAGACAGTCAAGTGCTCGTCCAAGCAGTTCTCGATATGGAAGGAATGGCAGCTCAAATCGTCGCTCCGGATCTGCCAGACGCCGGAACGAAGAACCGGTTTCCATCGATCTCTATACCATTGCAAAGATTGCCATCCCGATTGCCTGCGTGATTCTCGGCATTATCCTGATCCGCGTCCTCATGAGCGGCGGAAAATCCGAGATTGAGACGACCCCGGTACCAACGACAGAGATCGTAGAGACGACGACTGTACCCGAGACTGAACCGGTGACAGAGCCTGAAACGACCGCTGCTTCCACCGGCGTCTGGATGACAACCACCGGTGTCAAGGTAAGAACCGCGCCGAACACGACGGATTCGAGAGTGCTCGCTGTCGTAAATGCCGGCACTGTCGTGAACTACAAGTCCGATTACGATGCCGACTGGATCGTGATTGATTACGAGGGCCAGGAGGCCTACATGGCAAAGCAGTACGTGCAGGAGGTGCAGGCTGAAACCACGGCCGGCACAGAGGAAACGACGGCTGCGCAGTAAAACTTGTATAAATAAACCCGTGTCCGTACAGCAGAAGCGCCTCAGTCAGTGTCATTTGAATGTCACTGGCCGAGGCGTTTCTGCTGTGCGGACGCGTATTCTGATCCTAGATTTTTACTGCGCAGCCCTTTGTACATTTTGCATTCCGGCTGTGGTTCATGTATACTGCACTTATGTGTTGCATTTCATTAGGAGGGTAGCATGCAGACGATTCTTGTATGTGATGATGATAAGCAGATTGTGGAAGCGATCTCTATTTTCCTGACGGGTGAGGGCTTCAATGTTTTGAAGGCCTATGACGGATATGATGTCCTCGATATCATGCAGGACAACAAGGTGGATCTTCTCATCATCGATGTGATGATGCCGGGACTCGATGGTGTCCATACGGTCCTGAAGATTCGGGAGACGAGCTCGATTCCGATCATTATGCTGTCCGCAAAGGGTGAGGACAATGATAAGATCCTTGGGCTCAATATCGGCGCGGATGATTACATCACGAAGCCGTATAATCCTCTGGAGCTTGTGGCCCGCGTCAAATCACAGCTTCGGCGCTATACGCAGCTTGGAAACATTGAAGAAACCAATAATTCAAATATCTATCGCTGCGGTGGTCTCGTCATGAACGACGAAACAAAGGATGTCACCGTCGATGGTAATCCGGTGAAGCTGACGCCGATCGAATATAATATTCTTCTTTTGCTTGTGAAAAATCAGGGTAAGGTGTTCTCGATCGATGACATCTATACTTCGATTTGGAACGAAGAGGCGATCGGCGCGGATAACACAGTAGCTGTCCACATCCGGCATATCCGTGAGAAGATTGAGATCAATCCGCGTGAACCGCGCTATCTCAAGGTAGTCTGGGGTGTCGGCTATAAGATTGAAAAGCAGGACGACAAAAAGGCCTGAGTCATTTCTATGCGTATTTTCCATGAAAGAATGATAACTGCTCTATCAGCTATCTGTATGATCCTATGAAAAAAATCATTGCTACTATATTAAATATCTGTATGGTCGTACTCTGTCTCGGCAGCCTCGCCATTCTTCAGTTCGGCTCGTCCCAGGGCAACGCCATCTCCTATCTCACGCAGCCGGATTATGAAGACAGCCCGCAGTTCGAGGCGCTTGCATCCGGCTCCATCACAGATATTTTCGATTATGTTGAGCTGACCAGTATCTTTGAGAAGGATGGACGGCTGAATCTTTCGACCATTATAGCTCAGGCGGATCAGGACGGTTCAAGCGTTTCCTATTCCCTTGATTATCTCATCCAGTATGCCCGTTCCATGGGCTTTTATCTGAATGATAAAAACAACCTTGTGTCCAATGGCGTCGGCACCGTCACGAAGGAGGACGATGAACTGAACCATAAAATCCGGGTCACCTATCGTGCTTATATGCCGGATTATAAGCCTGCGAGTCCGACGGATGGACAGATGTCTCTCGGCACGCTGGCCAAGGAGGCACTGGGCTATCTTTCCCGCTATTACGCCGTGAAGTCTGAGTTCCGTTCCGGTGAGGGCAATTTTTATTTTAATGTAACCTACCTCGATAACACATCCGGTGAATCGACCATCTACTCAAATTACCCGGCGTTCGATTCTGATGCTATGCGTGCTATGGGAAAGTATGTCTATGCCGATTCGGATTCTCTTGAGGTCAGCACAAATCTCCGTTCATTACCGCAGGATCTCGTGACACTCCTGCAAGCGAGAAATCCTTATGGCAGAAACAGCCAGTATCATTTTTCCGTCGGTATCGACTGCAGCTTCAAAAACAAAGATCAGTTTCAGGTGGAAGCCTCCGATTATGACAATCGTCGCCGCGATAGTATCGTCGGGCTCACACTGCTTGTTGTGTCAAGTGTAGGCATTGTCATAACACTGTGTCTTATGGTGCTCTTTTCGGGGCATAGCGGTAAGAAGGATGACACGAAGATTCATCTTCTTTATATGGATCGGTTCCCGCCGGAGCTTCTGGTTGCTCTTTTCCTGCTGCTTAGCTGGGTCTATGACAGCGTCACCCCGGTGTTTCTCGATAGTCTTTCCATGGTGATCGGTTCCTTCGACGAGTGGTACGATACGATCAGCACCTATGCAAGCTTTCTTCTTAAGTACCTTACGTTTCTTGTCATGTTTTTCAGTATCGTCCGGAATTATAAGGCAGACGAGCTGTGGCAGGTGAGTCTCATCAAAAGAATCGGTGATTTGATCGGACATTATTTCCAGATTGCAGAGCAGACGGCTTCCCGTTTCGTCACGACCGTCCTGTTTGTCATCCCCAATGCCGCGGCTTGTTTGATGGTCATCGCGATGTTTGTCCATTTCTACCGGGCAAAGAGTCTGTATGCCTTCTTGTTTGCAATCGTCACGCTCATCATTGTTATTTCTATCGATTTTTATACCTGGCGGATTTCCACAGGACTGACAAAGGCAGTCAATGAGCAGGTGAAGTCTGAGAGGCTAAAGGCGGATCTCATCACGAATGTCTCGCATGACTTGAAAACGCCGCTTACGTCGATCATCAGCTATGTGGATCTCATGAAGCGGGAGAATATCGAAAATCCCCGTGTGCAGGAATATCTCGAGGTGCTGGACCAGAAGTCGACCCGGCTTAAAACCTTAACCGAGGATCTCGTCGAGGCCTCGAAGGCAAGCTCCGGTAATGTAAACATTGATTTCCAGGACATTGATTATCGGGAGATCGTCGAGCAGGCGCTCGGAGAGTTTGAGGATAAGACAGAGGCTGCCCATCTCACGATGGTGCCAAGCTTCCCGGATCATCCGGTGATGATTCGGGCGGATGGCCGTCATCTCTGGCGTGTCATCGAAAATCTTCTCAACAACTGCTGTAAGTATGCACTCCGGGACAGCCGCGTGTATGTAGACATTGTTGAGGATCCGGAGAAGAAAACGGCAACCTGTACGATCAAGAATATCTCCTCCCGTCCGCTGAATATCTCACCGGAGGAGCTGACCGAGCGTTTCGTCCGTGGTGATGTGAGCCGGACCACCGAGGGCTCCGGTCTGGGGCTTTCTATCGCAAAGAGTCTCACGAAGCTCATGGATGGCGACTTCATCATCTCGATTGACGGAGATCTCTATAAGGCATCTGTCGTTCTGAAGGCGGCCGTAAAGGAGGCCAATGATAAATCGTAATCCGTTGAATAATCTAAAGAAGGTGTTTTCCATCGTACTTTTTCTTTTCGTGGCCTTTTTTTCGACGGGAACCTCCTTCGCTGCCACCTGGCCGGTTCCATCTGCAGAGATTCAGTCTGAGGCAGGTGTTCTCCTTGATGCAGATTCTGACACAGTACTTTATCAGAAAAATGCTACTACCGCTTATTTTCCGGCGTCGATCACGAAGGTGATGACCGCCATTATTGTGCTGGAGAATGCAAAGAATCTTGATGACAGCGTGACCTTTTCTTATGCCGCTACCAACACGAATCTCGAGGAAAATTCGACGGTGATCGGTGCAGTAGCTGGCGATACGCTGAGCGTGCGGGACTGTCTTTATTGTCTTCTTCTTCATTCTGCAAATGACTGTGCGAACGCTCTCGCAGAATATGTCGCAGGCTCGAATGAAAAGTTCGCGGAGCTTATGAATGAGAAGGCCACAGAGCTTGGATGCGTGAATACGCACTTCATGAATCCTTCTGGTCTCAATGATCCTGATCACTATACCTGTGCGATTGACATGGCGAAGATTCTCCAGTATGCCATCAAAAATCCGACCTTCTGCCGTATTGATGAGGCACAGGTCTATACCCATGCGCCAATCTCGAAGTATCCGGATCCGTCTGCTCCTGAAAATACGGTCTATGCCCATCATCGTATGCTCCGGCGGAGCTACAGTGAATATTATGAGGGTGCCTTCGCAGGAAAAACCGGTTATACGATGACCGCCGGCAACACACTGGTCACGGCCTGCAGAAGGGATGGCATGACGCTGATCGGCGTGGTACTGGAAAGCCATAATACACAATATGCCGATACGAAGGCGATGTTTGATTTTGGTTATGCTTCCTTTACTTCTACACCGGTGCAGGATACAGATCCGACGCTCAGTTCTCTTTCCAGTAATCTCCGCGTGGATGGCGTTCAGATGGTCGACGCGCTGGTGCTTTCCACCGATCCGGATCGTCATATCACGCTTCCGAAGGATACTGATTTTTCAGAGGTATCGGGCGTTTTAACCTATGATCTGTCGGATGCCGAGAAGGCTTCGCATGCGATTGCCCGGATGGATTATACGTTAGCTGGATATCCAGTCGGGAATGCTCTCATTCTTCTGACAGATCCTTTGCAGGAAACGAATTTGACGGCTCTTGATGCAAATACGGTGAAATCGCTGCAGGCTGAGACAGTACCGGAGACAATAGATGTTGCAGAAGGTTCGATGGAGGCTACGGTAAGCGGGCAGCTGCCGATGGAATCGACGGAAAATCATGCTCCGATTTATTATGATGAGGAATCGGGTAAGATCCGGGTGCAGCAGCCGGTGATCAATGTTTTGGTCATTATGATTGGTATCGGCGTGGTTTTCTCGGTGGTTGCAATCGTGTTGTTTCTTTTTGAACAGCGGGCGGAGTATCTTCGGAAGCGGCGCCGGCGGAGGATTCTCCGGCATACGAGTGATCTAAGCCGCGAGCAGAAGATCCGGCGGGACCTGCTGCTGAACAGCAGGTCGTCGAAACGGCGGAAGAAGAGGTATTGATACCCGGACGCACGGGAGCCGAAGGCGCCGGAGGGCGTCATCAGCGGCCAGGGACGAAAGTCTAAGCGCTATCCAGCCATCACGAACTGGGCCGGCCCAATTCAGGAAAAGCCTTGAAGGGGCTTTTCCTTCAATGGGCCTAAAAAATTCGGGGTTGTAACCCGAATTTTTTACCCTGTTCGCGATGGCTGGCTAGCTGAGACTTTCGTCAAAATGGCCGCTGATGACGCCCTCCGGCGCCTTCGGCTCCCGTGCTGTTTTTCTATATAACATATCAAAAGCTCCCTTTGCAGGGAGCTTTTCTTTGTGTATATCTATCTATGTTGGACTGCATTATTCTAATCTGTCGATCAGGACCTGGCCGTTTTCTCGAAGCCACTTCTGTTTGTCTTTGTAGTCGGGCATGATGCTCGCGACGTATTTCCAAAAGCGGGGTGAATGGTTCATTTCCAGGCGGTGGCAGAGTTCGTGGACGATGACATAGTCGATGACATCCGGGGGTGTCATCATGAGGAGGCAGTTGAAGTTCAGGTTGCCTTTTGCGGAGCAGGAGCCCCAGCGGGTTTTCTGGTTTCGGATGGTGATGCGTCCGTAGGTTACGTGGAGGCGTTCTGCATAGTAGGCTACGCGTTCCGGGATGTAGTGGACGGCCTGGTCGCCGAGTTTCTTTATTTCTTCGTTTGTGAAGGGTGGGAGTAAGTCTTTTTTCTCCTGGCGTTCCTTCATTTTTTCCAGGTGCCGGAGGATCCAGTCCTTTTCTTCACGGAGTACTTTTTCGATTTCCGCCTGGGATGTTCGTACGGGTACGCGGAGAATGACTTCGCCATCAACGTTTACAGAGGTTTGTATGGTTTTTCTTCTTGAGCGTATGATCTGTACTTTCATCAAATGCTTTCTTCCTGCAAGGATAGCCCGAAGGAGTGACACCGGGGACGGTTCTCGCTGTCAGCTTTTATGAGAACTGTCTCTTGTTCTATTGCTTTGCATAAAAGCTGACAGCGAGAACCGTCCCCGGTGTCACACCTGTATGGGGCTTCTGTGTCAGTCTACGATATATGCGCCGAGAAGTGTTCTGGCTGACTGAACATCTTCCTTGGCGAGCTCGAGATGCAGGACCTTTCCAACACCGAGGTAAAGGATACCCAGCAAAGATTTTGCATCTACGATTCTGGAGCCGTTCTTAAGATCCATATCAAAGGGAAGCTTGTTCGCTCTGAATACGAAATCCTTCACATCCTCCATTTCCGGGATCACAACATTTAAAGTGCTCATGCCGCACCTCCTTTTCCTAAAAGTAAAAACAATAGAACTCTTTTCAGAACCATATGCTTTTGAGAGGAAAATGTCTCTCTCCGGCAAATGTCTTTCTGAAAATCAGCCGTTACTCTATCATGGATGTTGCGGCTTTTCAATTTACAAACTGCCAAAAGAATTTGTGAACAATCCGTTAAATGTATGGAATAATACACAATATTTTATTCGTTTTATTCATAGTAACAATGTTTGAAATTCTTATTGGAAATATTGGGAACGTTTCCGTTCTGTTTTTTCTCTTTCATTGGCAGAATATGGTAACGGTTTCATGTACAATATGGGACACTTTTACTCGTTGTGTCTTTTATGAAAGGAGTTGCAAAAGTTCTTCCGGACTTAGCTGTGAGAGCGATTCTGTCTGGCCGGATAGGATTGCATCGGCTAGATCCTTTTTCTGGTTCTGCATGAGAAGAATCTTGTCCTCGATCGTGTTCTTCATGATAAGCCGGTACACTGACACCGGCTTTTTCTGTCCGATCCTGTGTGCCCTGTCCGTCGCCTGGTTCTGCGCTGCCAGATTCCACCACGGATCATAATGGATGACGACATCCGCGCCGGTTAGATTCAGTCCGGTTCCGCCAGCCTTCAGGGAAATGAGAAACACTGGCGTGTCGTCTTCATTAAACTGATGCACGAGGCGCAGTCTCTCCTGCTTCAGCGTTTCGCCAGTGATCAGGAAATAAGGCACACCCCTTTCCTTGAGCTTTTTCTCAAGGATTGCAAGCATCGAGGTAAACTGTGAGAACACAAGCATCTTGTGTCCGCCATCGATGGTCGATTCCATGAGTTCGAGAAATGCCTCCAGCTTCGCGGAACCGCCATGATAATCGTCATAGAGAAGCGACGGATCACAGCAGATCTCGCGGATTCTTGTAAGCTCTGCAAGAATCTTCAATCTCTGCTGTCCCTGGTTCACCCGCTCCATGCTGTTCCCGAGCTCGCCGAGCATCTGCTTCATCCTGACGACCTCTGCATCATAAATGGTCTGCTGCTCCTTCTCAAACCGGGCGTAGCGCACCTCTTCGGTCTTTTCCGGCAGATCCTTCAGCACATCGCCCTTCAGACGCCGGAGAATAAATGGGGATACCATACGGCGTAGCTGCACGGTCTTATCTTCATCCTGATTTTTCGTGATCGGTGTTTCGAAATTGTTTCGGAAGGTTTCGTACTCATAGAGATAGCCCGGCATGAGAAAATCAAAGATACTCCAAAGCTCGCTCAGTCTGTTTTCAATCGGCGTACCGGTGAGTGCGATCCTGTGCTGACTCTTCAGCACCTTCACCGCCTTCGAGGCCACCGCCTGTGGATTTTTAACATACTGCGCTTCATCGAGAATTTCGTAATAGAAGCTCCTGTCCTCGTACCCCGACGCATCCCTCTTAAGAAGGTCATAGGAAGTAATGAGCACATCATAGTGCTCCATATCCATAAGGATTGCCTCCCGCTCCTTCTTTGTTCCGGTGATTGTCGTCACACGGAGCGTCGGTGCGAAGCGGATGACTTCCTCCTGCCAGTTATACACGAGCGAAGCCGGACAGACTACAAGCGATGTCCTGCCGTCCTGCTTCGAACTAAGAAGTACTGCAATCATCTGAAGCGTCTTGCCGAGGCCCATATCATCGGCAAGGATCCCGCCGAAGCCGGCCTGTTCTAGTGTCTTAAGCCACTTAAAGCCAGTCACCTGATAGTTTCGCATGGTACCCTGAAGATCTTTCGGCAACTCATAGTCCGAATCCTTGACGGTCTTAAAGTTTTTAATGAGTGTCCGAAAGGTCTTATCCCGCGCGGCAATGATCTCATCATGCTCCTCCAGCATCTTATCGAGATAAAGCGCGCGATACAGCGGAAGATGCATCTTTCCCTTCACAAATTCCTTTAGCGAGACATGCATACTCTCAAACATCGCGCTGAGTCCTTCGAGAGAAGAATCTTCCGCCTCCGCATCCCGAAGATCAATGAAATCGCCATTTCTAAGACGATGGAACCGCTTCTTCTTACGGAAGCTGTCAAGAAGGTCAAGAAGCTCCTCCGGCGACAGCTCCTGCGCGCTGATCTCGAGATTCATGAGATCCGACTCAACAGAAACACCGATGGAAAGCGCCGGCACCTTCCTGATCTTAAGCCGCCGGAACGCATCGGTACCATTCACCTCACCAAGCTTCATAAGCTTCGTCATGCCATCGCCGAGAATGTTAAAGACAGCCTCCTCGGATTTTTCACAGGCATAGATTTCTGCATCAGGATGATAGTCTGGAAAAAGCTGCGTTACTGCATCCAGCACTTCTTTTTCTCTGCCGGGATCCCGATAGGCGGCAAGGGGAAAATCCGACTCCTTAAGCGCACGAAGTGGCAGCTTCTCGTCACCATATTGAATCTCACTCCGGCAGAGCAGCATGTCCTGATCGGCATCAAGATAGAAGCGGAACACCGACTCTGGCGGCAGTTGCTTCCGTAGTCTCTCCTCATCCTTTAGCACAATGTCTACATAAGGATTCTCCTCGAGCATCGGTAAAATCCGGTAGAAAAACTCCTGCAGCCGTGACTTGCCAAACCGTAATGAAAGCATCTCACTTCCGGATTTGAGAAACGGTTTCAGGGCGTCAGCATTGTCCTGTGAAAGGCGGCTGAGATGCCCCTCCCGGAGAACATAGATGCCTTCATTTCCATGAAAAGCAACCGGAAGGCTCGCACGAAGCGTGACACCGGCAAATTTTCTATTTTTTTCAAAGGCGCTGACCTGAAGTGAGATCCTAAGTCTGCCCTCATCGATAAGAAACTGTGAGGAGAGGATGTCTGCCCCAAGTGGGGCCTTTGCATCGATCTTCGTACCCTCTGAAAGTGCAAAAAACTTTTCCAGCTTGTCGCCGGCTAAGAGAATATCGTTCTTGAGCTTCAGCCTGTTGACACTTGCATAATAGTAGCTCATCGCTGAAGCCTGTTCGGAAAGCTGATCGTTCACATTTTCGACGTTACGCACCTCGGAGACAATGAAGCTATACCATTTCGCCGCCTCGTCCGTGAAATCCTCGAGTGAAAAATTCACGAGATCGTTCTTGCCAAGCTTAAGCGCCTTGCCGCTCTCATAAGCCTCCACAAGCTCCGAGAGATTCTTAAGCACAAACAGCTTTGCGTTGCCGATCCGGAAACCAAGCCGGAGATTCCGTTCGCCCTCGTTATGAAGAAGACGCGGCTTCAGCATCACGGTTTTCTGCTTCTTTACAACCGTGCCATCGTCACTCTTCCGCCTGGCGTCAAAGGCCTCCAGGAAATTATAAGCATCCTCCGTCGTTTCATCACCCGGATTATATTTCTTGACATAATTGTAGAACAGGATAAGAAGTGCCACGATGTGCGCACAGACATGATGCATGTAAAAATCCGAATACTGGAGATAATCATGATCGCAGTAGGCAGAGCTTAGCTTATCTCGCTGCACATGAAGTGTGACGGATTCTGCACCGAGGCCCTTCCTTGACTGATAGGTGCCCTGCACAAATGCTGCCAGGTTCGACTGATCCCCATTGTTATGGTCATAATACAGGCTTACATTGACGAGCTTTACCTTCCCGTCATCGATGAGATCCTGCGCCTCAGAGATTTTACCCGAAGAAATCTCCGCCCGCTTCACCATAGCAGGAACATCAAAATAAAGCTCCTGCCCGCCTTCCACCGCGAAAGGATCCCGATAAGGTATCATTTTCTCTCCCGGTGTCCTCTGCTGCTCAGCCATCATTTCATAAAAAACAGCCGCCTCATGCTTACAATAGTTGCCGTCCTCTGCATAGGGACAGGTACAGGTAATCTCTGGAAACCGCGCATCCGGATGCGCAATCCGCACTTTATAAATATGTGATCCGATGACCCTTGCCGTCCAGATATCTCCAACCGCCTTCAGATCCTTCACACAGCCGCGTCGATAATAATCCCGCCCGCGTGTCAAAATCTTCGTCGAAAAGAACCTTCTCCAATCCATGTCCGCCATACTCAACTCCCAAAAAGCAGTTCTCTATGATCTATATCAAACGTATCTTTTTATTTTAGCATGCACTGTGGTATTATTATAGAATGTTTCCATGATTTAGAAAGATTCTCAAAGGAATTTTATCAAAGAAAATATAAATATCTGAGGTGCCCTATATGTCCGAATTATCTGAAAACAATAGACCTGCTGCTGAAGCCCATGATGAAATATTTAAGACTTATGTCCAGCAGTCCAAGCGTTTAACGCTGCTCGGCGCCGTCGGCATCCTGCTCGGGGTCCTCATCCTGATCTCAGTGCACGAGACCATCCCGCAGATTCTTGCCTGCCTCGTCGCCCTCTTCGGCGCCGTCATGTTTTCAAGCGCCTACTCCGCCAGAAAACCCGACACCATGCTGAAGACCTTCTCCCAGACCCTCATGCAAATGCCCACATCAGCGCACTGCGAAGACCTCATCGCCGCCCTCGAAGCCTCCCGGCGCGGCAGCATCTACAAGAACACGAAGATGATCGTGGAAAAGGCCATAGAGAAATATAAATCCACTCCGGATGCCAATCCGGAGTTACTGAAAAAATCTCAAAATCTCCTAAATTCAATTAGAATTAAACGGATCGTGTAAGCATAAGCGGAAGCGCGAAGCACAACACACTGTGGCCTCCGGAGGGGCTCCCGCAGAACACTTTCTGACGAAAGTCTCAGCTAGCCATTTCGGACAGGGTAGAAAATCCGGGTTACAACCCCGGATTTTCTAGGCCCATTGAAGGAAAAGCCCCTTCAAGGCTTTTCCTGAATTGGGCCGGCCCAGTTCGAAATGGCTGGATAGCGCTAAGACTTTCGTCTCTGTGCTCTGCGGGAGCCCCTCCGGAGGCCACAGTGCGTTGCGCTTCGCGCTTCCGCGTAGGTAATATAAAGTTTACAGTACGACACCATCCTTGAAGATGGAGATTTCTCTGAAGCCGTTTTCCTCGGACTTGGTTTGCTTGCCGGAAGCAATTTCCTTCACAAGATCGAGGAGGCGGCGCGCTGCGTCGTCGATGGACTCGCCCTGGGATGCCACAGGACCGGCGTTGAAGTCAATCCAGTTTGTCTTCTTCTCGTAGAGCGCGTCGTTTGTCGAAATCTTCATCGTAGGCGCCGGTGCTCCAAACGGTGTGCCGCGGCCGGTCGTGAAAAGAATCAGATTGCAGCCCGCAGCGGTCAGGTTCGTAGCGGAGACGAGATCATTGCCTGGTCCATAAAGGAGGTTAAGGCCCTTGGTGTGTACCGGCTCTGCATAACCGAGCACATCGGAGATGGCTGCCTTGCCACCCTTCTGGACACAGCCGCAGGACTTGTCCTCGAGAGTTGTGATGCCGCCCTGCTTGTTGCCTGGCGACGGATTATCATAAACCACCTCGTGATGATTGATGAAGTAATCCTTGAAGCCGTTTAACATCGCAGCTGCCTTGTCAAAAACTTCCTTTGATTCACAACGGCCCATCAGCATGCTTTCGGCACCGAACATTTCCGGCACCTCGGTAAGGATCGTGGTACCGCCCTGTGCGACGATCATATCAGATACTCTGCCGACGGTCGGGTTTGCTGTAATGCCGGAGAGGCCGTCCGAGCCGCCGCACTTCATGCCGAGCACGAGCTTATCCATGCCGACGGTTTCGCGGTTGAATTTTCCTGCATATTCAGCAAGCTCATGGAGAAGCTTCGAGCCCTCCTCAAATTCATCCGAAACCTCCTGACAAGTCAGGAACTTGACTCTTCTTGGATCATAGTCTCCGAGCTCCTTCAGGAACTGCTCATGCGTGAGGTTCTCACAGCCGAGCGACAGTACGAGCACACCGCCGGCATTCGGATGCCGGACGAGGTCAGCGAGGAGCTTTCGCGTCGTCGCGTGATCCTCTCCGGTCTGTGAACAGCCGAAAGGATGGGTGAAGGTATAGAGTCCGTCAATCGTACCTTTTACGATATCCTGATTCATCGAAACGAGGTGCTTCGCGACATCATTGACGCAGCCAACGGTCGGGATGATCCAGATTTCATTTCGAATGCCTACACGTCCGTCCTCACGAACGTAGCCTTCAAACGTTTCTGTAGGCATTGTGCGCTTCTCGGGTACGGCCGGCTCATAGGTGTATTCGACTTCACCGCTAAGGTTTGTCTTCATATCGTGGGTGTGTACCCAGTGGCCCGCCGGGATGTCTTCCGTGGCATGGCCGATGGAAACACCGTATTTGATCACCTGTCCGTTTACCGGGATATCCCGGACCGCGATTTTGTGGCCCTGCGGGATGTCCTCCTCTGCGGTGACATTGATGTCATCGATGGAAACCGTGTCTCCCTTTTTGATCGGGGAGATGGCTACAACGACATTGTCTTCGGGGTTTATATGTACTACGTGTGCTTTACTCATAATTTTTCGCCCTATATCGAATTTTCAAATGTATCTAAATCAAACGTGCGGCAGGACCGACTAAAGCAGCCGTTCCTGCCGCACATCCGGTTTAGGCGTTTTATGTTTTATATCAAAGTACGGAAGCGTAAGCTGCCTTAGCACCCTTGTCCTTGATGAGTGTCAGATTCTTGACGGTTGCATCCTCGAGGCCGGCTACCTTTGTGAGATCCTGGCCCCAGAACTCTTCGTTTGTGAGTACGGCATGAACGAGAGTCTTTACATCGTCATCCTTGTGTGCGAAATAGAAGTCAAGGACGAAGGCATCATCCTGAATCTTATATTCATTGCCAGCCGGACGCTTGCAGATGAGGCCGTCTGCCTCTCTTCTCTGCACGTCGCTGTTATAGAAGGCAATGTAGGCTGCGAGGCTCATCGTAAGAACCTGCGGGAGCTTACCGAACTTTTCAACATACTCAAGGAGTGACGGCATGTTTCTTGCCTTCCACTTCGAGGTGGAGTTCAGGGAAATGCTCATGAGCTGGTGATCAACAAACGGATTGTTGAAACGATCCTCAACAGCAGCTGCAAACTGCTCGCAATCAGCCTTATCCAGCGGAAGGATCGGGATAACCTCCTCCTGGAGCATCTTGTTCATATAGTTACGGATGACATCATCATGCATGCAGTCACGTACGATATCATAGCCTGCAAGATAAGCGCCAAGTACGAAGCCGGTGTGAGCGCCATTAAGAATTCTAACCTTTCTCTTCTTGTACGGTGCAACCTCCGGAACGACGTGAACATTGAGGCCGGACTTCTTAAACGGAAGCTTGTCCTCGAGCTCCTTCGGTCCTTCGATGTACCATACGCCGAAGACCTCGCCGACATCGGTCAAAGGATCGGAATAGCCATTCTCCTGCTCGAGCTCTTGAACCTCCTTCGGATCGCGGATACGACCAGGTACGATACGGTCTACAAGGGTAGAGCAGAAAAGATTCTTCTCATTAACCCAGGTCTTGAAATCTTCACCGAGTCCCCACTCATCGATGTGACGGTTTACAATCTGCTTTAATACCTGTCCGTTTGCATCGATGAGCTCGCAGGAAAGGATGACGACGCCGTCGAGACCTGCCTTGAATCTCTCATAGAGAACCTTTGTCATCTTGCCCGGGAAGGAAACCGGCGGCTCCTGATCAAACTTTGTATCCGGATCATAGACGATGCCAGCCTCGGTTGTGTTCGATACGATGTACTCGAGATCCTTGGATCTCGCGAGCTCAAGCAGTGCCTCGAAGCCCTCCTTTGTATACGGGTTAATACAATTCTTTACCGAAGAAATGACGCGCTTGTCATTGACCTTCTGGCCGTTTTGGGAACCACGAAGATACAGGGTATAGAGGCCCTCCTGCTTGTTCACAAAATCTGTGAGGCCCTGTGCGATCGGCTGTACGAGGGTTACCTTGCCATTCCAGCCGGCCCTTTCATTGGCCATATCAAACCAGTAGTCTACAAATGCGCGGAGGAAGTTGCCTTCGCCAAACTGCATGACCTTGACCGGCGCATCCTCGAGAATATAGCCCTTGTAGCCGGATGCCTTCAGTACCTTGTAATTTAACTGTTCCATTGGATTAACCCCTTTCTTCTTAGAGACGCTGGCTTCTGCGCCAGACTGAACATGATTTTTATAAGAATGTAAGCGCTTACAACGCTGATAACAACACTATAAGACATATCCGGAGGGTTGTCAATATTCTTTTCGTTTTGGGAGTATGGCTTCGCGACAAAGCCGGACGTGCAGACGAAGAGTACCGGCTCAACCGATACTCTTCATCTACACGTCCGGCTCATCAAAATATCAACAACTACTTTCCTAAAAGAAAATCATTAAATATTATCCGTTAATCAAATCGAGTCTTGCTTCTTCTGTGAATACGCCTTTTTCGAGGTTCAGGACGAGGGCGCCGCAGTTCGGGAGGACGCCGCCGGACCAGAAGGCTTCGTCGGGGGTGTTCTGCAGGATGCTGTCGAGGGCGCGGATGATGCCGCCGTGGGCTACGAC
>Ga0256406_1002599_pt1 | contig 24913 bp, 22 predicted proteins | sample RumenRJG_03DNA_FD_185986 | JGI IMG/M metagenome (GOLD analysis project Ga0256406, IMG submission 185986) | Bovine rumen microbial communities from Lethbridge, Alberta, Canada - RJG_03 | ecosystem: Host-associated > Mammals > Digestive system > Stomach > Rumen | place: Canada: Alberta | collected...
CGCTCCCGCGCTCCTCCCCCGCATTCGGATTCTCTCGGTGCTTCGCGCCGCTCCATCCTCATGCGGGGGCGTTTCGGAACCTAAAAACGGGCCCGCTCACACGCTGTCGCGTGCGGCGGACCCGGTTCTGTGATAAACCTCGGACCGCTCCGCGCTTCGCGCTCCCGCGCTCCTCCCCCGCATTCGGATTCTCTCGGTGCTTCGCGCCGCTCCATCCTCATGCGGGGGCGTTTCGGAACCTAAAAACGGGCCCGCTCACACGCTGTCGCGTGCGGCGGACCCGGTTTTGGTTCCGAAACTGGTTTATCACATCATTCCGGGCTGTGCGCCTGCCGGCATTGCCGGTGCAGGTTCTTTGATCGTTGCGATCGCGGACTCTGTGGTCAGCAGTGTGGAGGAGATGCTTGTCGCGTTCTGCAGTGCGCTTCTCGTGACTTTGACCGGATCAAGGATTCCCGCCTTGACCATGTCTACATACTCTTCCTTATAAGCATCAAAGCCGACTCCGACTTTGGACTCTTTTACTTTGTTGACGATGACCGAACCGTCAAGACCCGCGTTCTCCGCGATGATGCGAAGCGGAGCTTCCAGTGCCTTGATGATGATCTTCGCACCGGTCTTCTCGTCGCCCTCGAGGGTTTCCGCGAAATCGGAAAGCTGCTGTGCCGCGTGTACGTATGCGGAACCGCCTCCTGCGATGATTCCTTCCTCGACCGCTGCTCTTGTCGCGTTCAGAGCATCCTCCATGCGGAGTTTTGCCTCTTTCATCTCAGTCTCGGTCGCAGCACCTACGCGGATAACAGCGACACCGCCGGACAGTTTTGCAAGTCTCTCCTGAAGTTTTTCACGATCAAAATCAGAAGTTGTGGTCGCGATCTGATTCTTGATCTGGCTGATCCGGTCTTTGATCGCCTGTGCGTCACCGGCACCGTCGACAATGACCGTGTTCTCTTTCTTGACCTGTACGGATTTTGCTTTTCCGAGCTGATCAAGCTTAGCGTCCTTCAGCTCATATCCGAGCTCAGAGGAAAGTACGGTACCGCCAGTCAGGATCGCGATATCCTGCAGCATCTCTTTTCTTCTGTCGCCGTATCCCGGAGCCTTGACTGCGGCTACCTTGAATGTTCCGCGCAGTTTGTTGACAATCAGAGTGGAAAGCGCCTCGCCCTCAACATCCTCAGCGATAATCAGCAGGCTCGCACCGCTCTGTACGATCTGCTCCAGAAGCGGAAGAATCTCCTGAATGTTGCTGATCTTCTTATCCGTGATCAGGATGTACGGATTCTCGAGGTTTGCTTCCATTTTTTCCATGTCGGTCGCCATGTAAGCGGAAACATAACCGCGGTCAAACTCCATACCTTCTACGACATCGAGCTCGGTCTGCATCGTCTTGGACTCCTCAACGGTGATCACGCCGTCGTGGGATACCTTTTCCATCGCATCAGCGACCATCTCTCCGACCTTGTCGTCTCCGGAGGAAACCGCTGCTACTCTCGCGATCTGCTCTTTTCCGTTTACCTTCTGGCTCATGCCCTTCAGGATCTCAACCGTCTTATCGGTTGCTTTCTTCATACCTTTACGAAGGACGATCGGATTCGCGCCTGCAGCCAGGTTTCTCATTCCCTCATGGATCATCGCCTGAGACAGAACTGTGGCAGTCGTAGTACCGTCACCTGCTACATCATTTGTCTTGGATGCAGCCTCGCAGATCAGCTGCGCGCCCATATTTTCAAATCCGTCCTCAAGCTCGATCTCTTTTGCGATGGTCACGCCGTCGTTTGTGATCGTCGGTGCGCCGTAGGATTTATCGCATACGACGTTTCTGCCCTTCGGTCCGAGTGTGACGCGGACCGTGTTAGCCAGTTTGTCAATGCCTGCCTGCAGGGCTTCTCTCGCCTCTGCACCGTATTTAAGTTCTTTTGCCATTGTAACAGCCTCCTGATTTCTGAATTATTTCTTTACGATTGCAAGAATATCACTCTGTTTTACGATAATATATTCTTCTCCGTCGAGTTTCACTTTTGAACCCGCATACTGAGAATAGATAACGGTCTGACCCTCTTCGACTTCCATCTTCACCTCATCGGTTCCCGGTCCGACGGCTACGACAAATGCCTCGGTCGGTTTCTCCTGTGCCTCGGAAGTAAGAATGATACCGGATTTTGTTTTTTCTTCTGCTGCAAGCTGCTTTAATACAACTCTCTCGCCGAGCGGTTCTAACTTCATATATATTGCCTCCTTGTAAATAATTTGCTTTTCGTACTTTTCTTTTTTATTAGCACTCAGTTACTTTGAGTGCTACTCAACGATTGTTATAATAGTTGATTTGATAAGGATGCGCAAATATAAATATTCCGGATTTTTATCAGGTTTTCTCTGTATAACTCATTTTTTCTTGTATATACTCGTATTTTCTCACGTTTAAAAATCGGGATCTGAGAGCGAAGAGCAGACGCCAGAAAACCGGCTGCCGTATACACGTGACAGCCGGTTTCCCGATTCGTTCTTTTCTTCAGTCTTTATTTTTGTGTCCGGACCGCTGTTCATCGTGTCCGGCCTTTTCGCTTTTATCCGCCTTGATCTCCTTGAGCTCATCAAAGATATAATCATTCAAAACCTTGATGTACGTCCCCTTCATTCCACTCGACCTGGACTCGATCACCCCTGCGCTCTCAAACTTACGAAGGGCATTGACGATAACCGACCGGGTGATTCCGACACGGTCCGCGATCTTGCTCGCAACAAGAATCCCCTCATTGCCGTCGAGTTCATCGAAGATGTGGATAATCGCCTCAAGCTCCGAATAAGACAATGTGCTGAAAGCGGATTTGACAACCTGGATCTTCCTGTTCTCCTCCAGATTTTCCTCATTTACGGAACGCATCATCTCAAGTCCCACCACGGTCGTGCCGTACTCGCTGACCACGATGTCGTCGATATCATACTCCGGACTGATCCGGTACATAAATACCGTTCCGAGCCGCTCGCCAGCGATCTCAATCGGATTGATGATCGCCGTGTACTTCTCGTACTGGCTGTCTTCAAATCCGAGCGTGGTCAGACTGACGTTTTCCTTCGTGGAAAGTACACTCAGAAAACGGTCATTCAAAAGCGGATCGATATGCTCCCCGACCTGATTGGCGATGAGGATATTGATCTCCTCCACATCCGGCCTCTCCGCGATACCGAGCACCTTGCCCTTTCTGCTGATCACCAGAATATTCGAGTCGAGGCATTCCATCATGACTTTACAGATGTCGTTAAAAACAACCTTCGTCGAATTGTTGTTGTGGAGCAATTTGTTAATCTTTCTTGTTTTATCTAACAACTGAACGCCCATCCTGAATTCCCTCAACTTTCACTCAAACGATCTTTTCCGTCCTGTACAAATTCATATTAGCACCAATCGTTAGAAAAAACAATTAATTTTCTGAAAAATTTATTATTCCGGCTTTTCCGGTATCGGCTCAACAAATCCGCATTCACGGTCAGAGCAGACCAGTTTTCTTCCTTTTTCAATCATGTAGCTTCCGCACTTCGGACAGCGCTCATTCGACGGTTTCTGCCAGGACATGAAATCACAGGTCGGGTTATTCTCACATCCGTAGTAACGGCGGCCCTTTTTCGTCTTCTTGATGACGATCTCTCCTCCGCATTTCGGACACTTGACACCCGTCTTTTCATAGTACGGCTTCGTATTGCGGCACTCCGGAAATCCCGGGCAGGCAAGAAACTTCCCGTGCGGACCGTATTTTATAACCATATGGCGTCCGCAGTTCTCACAGATGACGTCCGTCACCTCATCATGAATCTCCACCTCTTCGAGTTCCTTCTCCGCATGATCGACTGCATCGCTGAAATCCGGCCAGAAATTCCGGATAATTGTCTTCCACTCGATCTTTCCGGCCTCGACTCCGTCCAGCAGCGTCTCGACATTTGCGGTAAAATTGACATCCACAATCGTAGGAAACGCCTCGACCATCATGGAATTGACCACTTCTCCGAGCTCTGTGATATACAATTTTTTCTGCTCCCGCGAGACGTAATGGCGGCTGATGATCGTTGTGATCGTCGGTGCATACGTACTCGGACGTCCGATTCCCAGCTCCTCCATCGTGCGCACGAGCGAAGCCTCTGTATAATGAGCCGGCGGCTGCGTGAAATGCTGTTCCCTGCCAAACTCCTTCAGGGAAAGTGTGCTTTTCTCACTGATATCGCCGAGATGATCATCCGCGTCTTTCGTATCCGTACTCTCCGCATAGACGGAAAGAAATCCGCGGAATTTCAGTTTCGATGCCGATGCGGTGAAAAGATACTCACCTCCCCGGATCCGGACAGAAAGAGTCTCATGAAGGGCAGGCGCCATCCTGCTCGCCACAAACCGCTTCCAAATCAGCTGATAAAGACGAAACTGCTCTCTTGTGAGATATTCTTTGACTGACGCCGGCGTTCTTCTTACATCGGTCGGACGGATCGCCTCGTGCGCATCCTGCGCGCGGCGATTCCGGTTCTCTGTCGTATCGCCGGTCGCTACATATTCTTCCCCGTACTCTTCCTTAATATAGTCCCGCGAAGCCGCGTCTGCCTCCGCAGAGATTCTCGTCGAATCTGTACGAAGATACGTAATCATACCGACGGTGCCGCCGCGCTTGAGATCGATTCCTTCGTAAAGCTGCTGCGCCACCTGCATCGTCTTGTAGGTGGACATATTGAGCGCATTCGACGCCTCCTGCTGCAGTGTACTCGTTGTAAACGGAAGCGGAGCCTTTTTTGTCCTGGAACCCCTCCGGATCTCCTCTACATGGAACTCTTTTCCCTCGATCTCGCGGATCACCTGTTCCACCTCATCCGCGGAATGCAGTTCCTGCTTTTTTTTCCCTTTTCCATAAAAATGGGCAGTCAGCGGTTTCTTCTGCCGGTCAACCATCAGATCCGCATCAAGTGTCCAGTATTCCTGCGGGATGAACGCATTGATCTCGGCCTCCCGGTCCGCGATGATCCGCAGGGCGACCGACTGCACGCGGCCCGCCGAAAGTCCGCGTTTGATTTTCTTCCATAATATCGGGCTGATCTCATAGCCCACCAGACGGTCGATCACGCGGCGCGCCTGCTGTGCATCGACCAGATCCATGTCTATGTCACGGGCGTGTTTGAGCGAATCCTTGACCGCCGTTTTCGTGATTTCATTAAATGTAATACGCCGCATCTTTTTCGGCTCAAGCTTCAGCGCCTTTGAAAGATGCCACGAGATCGCCTCTCCCTCGCGGTCCGGGTCGGTCGCGAGATAAACCATATCCGCCTTCGCGGACTGCTTGCGCAGTTTTGCGAGCAGCTCACCCTTGCCGCGGATCGTGATATACTTCGGTTCAAAATCATTTTCTATATCGATTCCGAGCTGGCTCTTCGGAAGATCCCGGACATGGCCCATAGAAGCCTCAACCGCATAGTTCGATCCGAGAAACTTTTTAACCGATTTAACCTTCGTCGGAGACTCAACTATGACAAGATTCTTCGCCACAATAATTCCTCCAAAACAATTTGACTATAAATATAGCGCAAAAAAATTTCGGATGCAACCCGGGAATATGATCTCCGGGGAAGAGACAAGCTCTCTTATACGGGTTTTGAGAAGAATCCGTTTCCGTCTTCCGCCGCATATCCTTCAAGAACCATGCGGATCAAAATCGATGAGACACGTTCCGGCGCGATTCCGGAACGTTCTGCGATTTCTTCCGCAGTGATTCCGCAGGGATCCAGAAGACGGTAAATCTCCGCGCGCTCGGGATCGGGATCGTTCTCCGGATCCTTCGCCTTTCCGGCAGGACGAATCCCCCATCCGTCCGGATCCTCTCCCTGATCTGCGCTGCGCATCTCCACTCCGAGCTCCATCAGCACCTGCTCCGGATCAAGCGCAATTCCCGCACCGTCCGCGATCAGTGCATTGCATCCCCGGCTCATCGGATCGGTACTTCTCCCCGGCAGCGCGTAAACACTCTTGCCCTGATCGAGCGCGTAGCCGGCTGTGATCAGCGATCCGCTTTTCTCCCGGGCCTCGATCACGAGAACAACATCGGCAAGGGCACTGATGATCCGGTTACGAACGGGAAAATGCCACGCGAGCGGCTTCGCGCCCGGTTCATATTCTGAAATAATGCCGCCCGATCCGCTGCAGATCCGGTCGTACAGCCGTCTCGACGAGGCCGGGTAGCAGATATCCGCGCCGCACCCGAGAACCGCGTACGTCCTCCCGCCCGCCTCGAGCGCACCTTCCTGGGCGGCACAGTCCACTCCGCTTGCCATCCCGCTGACGATCCCGACGCCCCGGACCGCGAGTGCAAAACCAAAGCGCCGCGCCTGTGATCTTCCGTACGGCGTGCAATTTCTTGATCCGACAATCGCTGCCACCCGTTCCTCCGGTTCCGGAAACCTTCCGATCAGATACAGCCCCGCCGGCATCGCCGGATACCGCGTGAGTCTTTCGGGAAAATCCGGGTCGCCTCGCCGGACATAACGCATGGTTGAATTCACATTTCTTCCGGTTTCCGTAAAACCGCCTCCTCTCTTTCATCCGCATCGTTTCGAATCCCTTCCTGCGGTTCAGATGCGATAACAGAGCGCTTCGCTGATATGCTCCTCGCGAATCATGTCGCTACCGTCGAGATCCGCGATCGTTCTTGCGACCCGTAGAACATTGTGACATCTGCGCGCACTCATAGCCATACGGTCAAAAGCCGACCGCAGCATCCTTCCGGATTCCGGTGTGAGCGGACAAAAGCGCTCCATATCCGATGCGGATATCTCGCTGTTGAAGCAGATTCCGGTTCCCCTGAACCGTTCCATCTGTATCTTTGCCGCACATTCCACTCTCCGGCGCATCTCTTCCGATGTGATTTCATCCCTCCGCTCTCCGGTCAGTTCTTCAAATGAAACGGCCCGGATCGCGCACTGAAGATCGATGCGGTCCATAAAAGCATGGCTGATCCTGCTTTTATACACGCGAATTTCCTCATCGGTACAGGAGCAGCGCTCCCGGTCCGGATAATATCCGCACGGACACGGATTCATCGCCGCCACCAGAAGGAAAGAAGCCGGAAAGATACAGCTCCCGCAAAGACGCGATATCCGGATATAATGATCTTCCAGCGGCTGGCGGAGCATCTCAAGCACGTTTCTCTTCATCTCCGGCAGTTCATCCAGAAAGAGAACCCCACGGTGCGCGAGCGTGATCTCGCCGGGTCCGGGATATTTTCCGCCGCCGCAGAGCGCAGCCGGCGTCAGCGAGTGGTGCGGCGCCCGGAACGGACGATGGCGCATCAGCGGCTCATCCCCGGACAGAAGCCCTGCGATACTGTAAATTTTGGAAATTTCCAGACACTCATCGTCCGAAAGCGCGGGAAGAATTCCGGGAAGGCGCCTCGCCGCCATAGACTTTCCCGCCCCCGGAGGCCCCGTGATCAGAAGGTTATGAAACCCCGCGGCAGCAATAAGCGCACACCTCTTCATCACCGGCTGTCCGCGGATATCAGAAAAATCCGGTTCGTCCCGCTCCGGAGACGGCGCTGCGGCTTCGTCACCTTTATCCGGAAATTCCGGTATATACCCGTTCTCGCAAAATGTCAGAAGATCTCCCAGCTCCCGGATCCCGATGACTGTGATTCCGCGGACGATGCGCGCCTCATTCAGATTTTCCGCCGGGACAATGCAGGCCCGCATCCCCATCGCCCGGGCGCTGAGCACACCCGGAAGCACACCCGGAACTTTTCCGACAGTTCCGTCCAGATGGAGTTCTCCGAAGACCATGACTCCGGAAAGCCGGCCTGCCTCAATCCTTCCGATCGCTCCGAGCACAGCCGCGGCAATCGGCACATCAAACCGCGTTCCCTCCTTCCGGATATCACCCGGCGAAAGATTTACCGTGATACGCAGCGGCGGCATCACGATGCCTGCGCTCCGAAGAGCGGTCCGGACGCGTGCCTGGGCTTCTCTGACCTGAGATGTGATATGGCCGACCACTTCAAATACCGGCATACCGGCCGAAGCATCCGCCTCGACCGTCACCTTCTCCGCTTCAATTCCGACGATCGCCGCCGAAAACACTCTGCAGTACACAGATCTCACCGCCCTTTCCGAAAAATACAGAGAGAACCGTGCAGGCAAAAATCAGATATAAAATACCTATGGGATTCATAACAGACTGGTGAGGAAGATAAGATAAACAGAGCAGCTGCGCCGCTGATTTGATTATGTCACTTTTCTATGATTATGTCAACACACGCGGGTGTTTTTTAACGGCGGAGATTTCCTCTCCGCCGCCGGTCTCTTCACGCCTTCATCCGCAGCACATCGCTGACATCCGGCTGTACGCTGAGTTTCACATGGATCTCCTGCCGCGCGTGCGGCGCAGATTCCATCTGTCCTCCTTCCGCGTCACAAATTTCAAGTACCTCCGCCTCCGGATTCGTCCCATCCGGCTTCATGATCTCGATCCGGTCGCCGACACAGAACTTATTCTTCTGCTCAAAGACAGTCCTCCCGTCGCTGTCGAACTCCCGGACAATGCCAAGGTAGCGGTACTCTGTCACATACGTGCTTTCATCATAGATCTGTTCCTCCGGCCCCGGTTTTCCGTAGAAAAAGCCGGTGGAGAATTTCCGGTATGTGCAGTGAGCGATCTGCTCACGGTACCACGGGAGATGTGCCTCATACAGGGCGGGATCCTTCCGATAATCGTCGATCGCACGGCGGTACGTGCGCGCAACCGTCGCCACATAGAGGGCGTTTTTCATCCGCCCCTCGATCTTGAAGCTGTCGATTCCGGCACTCATCAAATCCGGAATATGATCGATCATGCAAAGATCACGCGAGTTGAACAGAAACGTCCCCCGCTCATTCTCGAACACGGGCATATATTCCCCCGGCCTCGTTTCCTCGACGACCGCGTATTTCCATCGGCAGGGATGTGTGCAGGCGCCGCGGTTCGCGTCGCGGCCGGTAAGATAGTTGGACAGAAGACATCTTCCGGAGTAGGACATACACATCGCTCCGTGAATAAAGGTCTCGAGTTCCAGATCCTCCGGTATATGCTCCCGCAGCTCCCGGATCTCGGAAAGGGACAGTTCCCTCGCAGTCACGATGCGCGCCGCGCCCTGATCGTACCAGAACCTGCAGGTCTCGTAATTCGTATTATTCGCCTGTGTGCTGATATGGCGCTCAATCTCCGGGCAGACCTCCTTCGCGATCATGAAGACGCCGGGATCTGCGATAATCAGTGCGTCCGGCCTCATCGTCCGCAGCTCCGCGAGATACGTCCGAATCCCTGCGAGATCACCGTTGTGTGCCAGAATATTGACCGTGACATGGACATGCACTCCGCGGGTGTGGGCATAGCGGATGCCCTCGCGCATCTCATCCATGCTGAAATTTTTTGCCTTCGCACGAAGCCCGTAGACGTCGCCGCCGATATATACCGCATCCGCACCGAACGCGACCGCTGTCCTGAGCACCTCAAGGGAACCCGCCGGCACCAGAAGCTCCGGCCTTTTTCTGATTCTATGATCCATTTCCATCCTTTCTGAATCGAATTCTTCCATAAAAAACGGCCGCGTTCACCGCGGCTGTTTTTTTACCGTCAGTGCCGCTCCGTCTCCGACCGGAAGGATCGTCGTTAAGAGATCCTCCCGATGCGTTAGTTCATAGAGGTACTGACGCATTCTTTTATAAATTGTGCGGTTCCGGCGCGTCACGATGTAATGCGACTCAACCAGATCACCCTCCTGCAGGACATTGTCCGAGAGCAGTACTCCGCCCGGACAAAGAAGCCGCACGACATCATCCAGCCAGACCGGATACTGTCCCTTCGCGGCATCCATGAAAACAAAGTCAAACGGACCGGTGAGCTGTTTCAGCACCTCACCCGCATCCCCTTCGATCAGCGTGATCCGATCCCGAAAGCCGGAAGCTTCGATATTTTTTCTGGCCTCCGAAATCCTCTTCCCGTAGTTCTCAATCGTCGTGATCCGGCAGTTTTCCGGTCCATACTGTGCCATCAGAACCGACGAGAATCCTACCGCTGTCCCGACCTCCAGAATTCTGGCGGGGCGGTTCATCTCGAGAATAACCCGCAGAAGACTTCGCATACTTCGCCGGATGATCGGAACGTTCTCTTCCTGCGCGCGCCGCGCGAGATCCTCGAGAAACGGTGGGTATCCGCTGTCCATGGAATCGAGAAACACCTTCATTCTTGGATCGATGATCAACCTTCGTTCCCCTCCGCCGCGAAATCCGCAGTCTTCTTCTGTTCCGCCGCACTGCCTTCGGAGGACGATTTCATCTTTCCGGACGACTTGTCCTTATCTCCGCCGGCCATGACGCGGAGCATCTCATCCGCGGTCATCCCGGTCGACAGCTGATACGTTCCCGGAAGAATCTCTCCGTGATACTCCGAGATCCGCTCCTGAATCACGAAAACCGTCGGACTTTCCTCCAGCAGTCCCTTATTCTGCAGCATCGCCCCGATCTCCCGAACCGACATATCATCGGTCACCGTGACCTCGATCTTCCGCCCGTCGCCTTCGTCGACGGGATTCTGGTAAAGGGCACTGTATCCGAGCCGGTACGCCTCGTGTCCGATCACAATGATCGCCACCGTGATCAGAATCAGACCCAGCACCTTCGTAAGACCCCTGACTCCTGAGAGCGCGATGTCCAGACCGCTTCGCTTGTTTTCATCTCCTGCCATAAAAAATCCTCTACTGTGCTGTGCCGTCAGGGCCTCGGAGGATCGACCGAAATCGCTCTTGTGATCTCCATATATACGGAACGAACCAGGCGGCACACGGAATTTTCCGTTTCAATCATGTCATTCGCAAGCGGGTTTTTAAAAAGATCCGCGTACTTTGTCCGCATCTCATCCACCGCCTCGTAGAGATTCCGGCCGTCTACCTGCATATCAAAATTTTCCCTGCGGAATTCATTCAGGCGGCGGCTGAGTTCCACGTCTTTCTCGATCTCCGCGGTGAGCTTCTTATAATGCCGGTATTCCTCTGTATGGCGGATCGTCTCGACCAGCTCATCCACCTTTTCCGTCACTGCATCCACATCAGGCCTCCATGATAATCGGCAGAATCATCGGTCTTCTCTTCGTGCGCCTCCAGACAAAGCTTCCGAGCGCATCCCTGACCGTCAGCTTCAGCTTGCCCCAGTCCGTGACATTTGCGTCGAGGGCACTGCCGAGAGCGTCCTCCGCGACGTCGTGCGCCTCGTCGATCAGATCCTCCGATTCTCGCACATAGACGAACCCCCTCGTCACGATATCCGGCCCGGAGAGGAGCTGATTGCTCGCACGGTCGAGTGTGAACACGACGATGATAATCCCGTCCTCGGACAGCTTCTGGCGGTCGCGGAGGACGATGTTTCCGACATCGCCGACCCCCAGGCCGTCGACCATGATTCCGCCCGTCTGGACTTTATCGACGATTTTCGCATTGCCGTCGCGGAACTCAAGCACATCACCCGTGTGCATCTTGAAAATGCGGTCAGACGGGTGACCGAGCGATTTTGCAAGATTTGCCTGGGCGGTCAGATGGCGGAACTCGCCGTGAACCGGAACCGCATACTTCGGCTTCACCAGTGAATAGATCAGCTTGATCTCCTCCTGGCAGGCGTGTCCCGATACATGGACATCCTGGAAAATGACCTTCGCGCCTTTCTCGTACAGCTCATTGATCACGTTGGAAACCGCCTTCTCATTTCCGGGAATCGGATGCGAGCTGAAAATAATCGTATCATTCGGCTTGATCGTCACCTTCTTGTGAAGATCCGCCGCCATTCTGGAAAGAGCCGCCATCGACTCGCCCTGGCTTCCGGTCGTCACGAGAACGAGCTTGTCATCCGGATAATTCTTCATCTCGTTGATGTCGATCAGCGTATTCTCGGGGATATTCAGATAACCGAGCCGCGAAGCCGTCCCGATCACATTTTCCATGCTTCGGCCCTGAATCACGACCTTCCGTCCGAATTTATATGCGGAATTGATGATCTGCTGAACGCGGTCGACATTCGACGCAAACGTCGCGATAATGATACGCTCCCGCGTATTCTCGGAGAACAGCGTATCGATCGTCGTCCCGACCGTTCGCTCGGACATGGTAAATCCCGGACGCTCCGCGTTCGTGCTGTCGCACATGAGCGCGAGCACGCCCTTCCGTCCGATTTCGGCAAAACGCTGCAGATCGATCGCGTCGCCGTAAACCGGTGTGTAATCCACTTTAAAGTCACCCGTGTGAACGATGGTTCCCGCAGGCGAATAGATCGCCAGCGCGGCCGCGTCCTGAATACTGTGATTCGTTTTGATGAACTCGATCCGGAAATGGCCGAGGTTGATCGACTGTCCGAAATCGATGATTTTGCGGCGCGTCGTCCCCATCAGACCATGCTCCTCGAACTTGTTCTCGATCAGTCCGATCGTCAGCTTCGTCGCATAGATCGGCACATTCAGCTGTTTTATGATATACGGAAGCGCGCCGATATGATCCTCGTGGCCGTGTGTGATGACGAAGCCCCTGACCTTCTCCTTGTTTTCGAGAAGATAAGTGATGTCCGGAATCACCATATCGATCCCGAGCATTTCATCATCCGGAAATGCCATTCCGCAGTCCACCACGACGATACTGTCCTGATATTCAAACGCAGTGATATTCATTCCGATCTGCTCCAGCCCGCCGAGCGGGATCACCCGGAGCGCTCCGGATTTACTGTTATTTTTCAAAGTACCTCCTTTTCTTCGACTGAAATTTCGGGATACGAAAAAAACACAGAATTACGCAGTCTGTGCGCCAAACGACGTCCCGGCGCCGGACTGCATCCTGCAGCTGTTTCCTCCCTGATTACGTCAACATTCTCACGAGCGGAATTTCCGCACTCTGCCCGCCAAGGGTCCTCCGTCCGCTCCTCATATGACGAGGCGTCAGACAAAAGACAGCTCTGCCGGACTTTTTCCGCGCAAAAATCCGCATGTCCAGTTTCTGTTTACGGGTTTCGTTATATTTATGAGTTCTTTTTCATCGCGAGGCCGTCCAGATATCCCTGAAGGATCAGCACCGCCGCAATCTCATCCACGAACTTTTTGCGGTCCGCTCCCCTGATACGCATCTCGTTCATCGCGCGGTCCGCCGCGACCGTCGTCAGACGTTCGTCGTACAGCTCGACGGGAAGTCCCGTGCGTCTTGCCAGATTCTCCGCAAAGGCTCTGGATTTCTCCGCACGCACCCCCTCGTCGTTGTTCATATGTTTCGGCAGGCCCACGATGATTCTCTCCGCGCCGTATTCACGGACGAGCTCTTCGATCCTGGCGTACGTCTTCCGGAGCTTGCCTTCGGACGTTCTCCGGATAATCTCCACGCCCTGTGCCGTGACGCGAAGCGGATCACTCACCGCTACGCCCACCGTTTTCGAGCCGAAATCAAGGCCGATAATTCTTCCCGCCATCAATCGGCCCCGCCGTTCTCTTCATTGTTCTTGATATACTCTTTCAGGAGTTCCTCGACCAGCTCGTCGCGCTCCACCTTCATGATCAGGCTGCGCGCGCCGTTGTGGCTCGTAATATAGGTGGGATCTCCCGACATAATATAGCCGACGATCTGATTGACCGGATTATATCCTTTTTCAATCATCGCGTGATATACCTGGTCCAGGATATCCTTGACCTGGACATCCGGAACCGATTTCACTCTGAAAAACTGTGTGTTTCCAATATTCTGATCCATTCTCTCACGTTCCTTCTTAAGATAAAAGCGAACTCACGCTCATAACCATTCATTAAATTGTACATTAGTCCGGGCAATTAATCAAGTGAGGGAAACCGGCGCCGAAAGCACCGCCTCCCTCATACCAGATATTTTCCTTTGATGACTCTTTTCGGCGTCACCCGCACCAGACGGTTCGGACCGCAGTTCCCGCCGTCCGGAATCAGCACCTTCCGGTACTCCCGCGTGTGACCGATCCACCACATGGCGCCCTCTTCAGAGATCCGCTCTTCGGTCAGCACTTCCGCAGGATGCCCGATCTGCTTCTCCAGATATGCGGCGCGGTTTTTCTCATTCAACTCCAGCAGAACCGCCGCGCGCTCCTTCTTGATGCGCTCCGTTATCTGATCCGGAAACGCGGCAGCCCGCGTTCCTTCTCTCTTTGAATACGGAAAAATATGTGTCTCATAAAATCCGATTTTTTCGACAAAGCGGACCGATTCTTCGAAGTCCTCCTTCGTTTCTCCCGGAAATCCGACGATCACATCGGTCGTGATCGCGGGATCATCGAAGGCCTGCCGCAGATTGCCCACGATCTGTGCATATTCGTCCGGCGTGTAGCCCCGATTCATCCTCCTGAGTGTCCGCGCGCACCCGCTCTGAAGCGAGAGGTGGAAATGCGGGCAGAGTTTTCGAAGTTTCGCCATCTCCGCCGCTGCTTCGCCCGTGATCGAAGCCGGTTCCAGTGATCCGAGGCGGATCCGGTCGATTCCCCCGATCCCGTCGAGCTTCTGAAGGAGATGCAGCAGCGCGTCTTTCTCATGAAAATCGCGCCCGTATGAGCAGACATGGATCCCGGTGACGACGATCTCCCTTGTTCCGTTTTCCGCGAGAGAACGCACCTCCCTCACAACCGCCTCCGGGTCGCGGCTTCTCACCCGTCCCCGCGCGTACGGAATAATGCAGTAGGAACAGAACTGATTGCATCCGTCCTGAACCTTGATGAAGGCCCGCGTATGAGACTCGGTCCGGTCGATCGAGATCGGCTCGTACTCATGGGCCGCGTTGATGTCGATGAGGGCGTCGCGGGCCGCTTTTCCCGCCGAAAAACCGTTCAAAACCTCCAGCAGTTTTCCCCTCTGATTGTTGCCGATCACAAGATCGATGGCCGGATCCTTCTCGAGCTCTCCGCCCTTCAGCTGTGCGTAGCATCCCATCGCCGCGACGACCGCGTCCGGGTTCATCTTTTTCGCACGGTGCAGCATCTGTCTCGACTTCCGGTCTGCGATATTCGTGACGGTACAGGTATTGATGATGTAAAGATCCGCGCCCGGTTCAAATGGGACGATCTTCCATCCTGCCGCTTCCAGAAGCTGTCGGGTCGCCTCCAGCTCGTAGGAATTCACTTTGCAGCCGAGATTGTGCAGCGCAGCTTTTTTTTCATTTGTCCCGTGGTCCATAATACATATTCCCTTCGTTACCGGAACGGTTCTTCCGGCCTTTTCCCTGAAACGGTCATCCGGCTGCCTCTTTTATCTTCCGGGCAGCCGCTTTCCGCTTGACTTTTCTAATGCGCAGTTGTAATGTTAAGCCATAAGTGGGTTCGACGCAAGAATTAGTAACCAGGGAGGATAATCCGATGAAAACGGTCAGCATTTCACTCGATTCGATTGAAAAGGTAAAATCATTTGTCAACACAATTTCAAAATATAACTTTGATTTTGATCTGGTTTCCGGCCGATACGTCATCGACGCGAAATCGATCATGGGCATCTTCAGCCTGGATCTCACAAAGCCGATCGATCTGAACATTCACAGCGACGGCGACGAGCTCGAGGGTGTTCTGGAAGATCTGAAGCCCTATATCCGCGGCTGACGTACGGTTCGGATCAAACAAACAGACAGGAAAGACCTGTGGAGGAGAATCCCATCTCCGACACAGGTCTTTTTATTCGTCAGCCGACTTCAATCACTTCTGTCGTGTCGATGGCAGTTTTTACAAGGCCGTCGATGACCTCATCCAGTTTTCTCTCGGATTTCTCGATCTGTTTCAGGACCGGCTTTGTGACCGGGTGCTTCGCGACGAAGATCGTACAGCAGTCCTCGAAGGGCAGAATCGATGTCTCGTATGTACCGATTTTTTCGGATACCCGGATGATTTCCTGCTTATCGAAGCCGATCAGCGGCCGAAAAACCGGAAGTGTGCAGACGGCGTTCGTGCAGACAAGACTCTGAATCGTCTGGCTCGCGACCTGTCCGATGCTTTCTCCGGTGATCAGACCGAAGGTACCGTTTTTCTTCGCGAAATACTCCGCGATCCGCATCATATACCGGCGCATGATGACGGTCAGCTCGTCATGCGGGCATTTCTCGTAGATCGCCAGCTGGACATCCGTAAAATTGACGATATGCAGGCGGATCGGACCGCTGTAGCGTGATACGAGCTTCGCAAGATCCACAACCTTCTGCTTCGCGCGCTCACTCGTATACGGCGGCGCATGAAAGTAAACCGCATCGATTTTGACGCCGCGCTTCGCGATCATATAGCCCGCAACCGGAGAATCGATGCCGCCCGAGAGCAGAAGCGTCGCGCTTCCGTTCGTTCCCACCGGCATACCTCCGGGTCCCGGAATATTTTCTGAATAGATGTAAAACTGATGGCGGATCTCCACATTCAGACGAATTTCGGGATTATGAACATCAACCGCGAGATGCGGGCACGCATCCAGAATCGCCGATCCGAGTTCCTGCGCGATCTCCATGGAATTCATCGGGAAGCGCTTGTCGCCGCGCCGCGCAAAAACCTTGAACGTCCTACGTCCGTCATCCTCCGGATACATCTCCTTCACGTAATCCAGAACGCGGTCTCTCAGTTCCTCAAAACTTCCGCTCTTCATAAGTACGACCGGGCAGATGTAAGCAATCCCGAACACGCGCGCCAGCGCGTCCACCGCTCCCTCATAATCATAACCGCCGTCCATCGTCACGTAGATGCGGCCGCTCTCCTTCGAGACGGAAAAAGATCCCTCGACTTCCTTCAGCGCGGATTCCATGTTGCGGATCAGCGCGTCCTCAAAAATATGGCGGTTCTTGCCCTTGATGCCGATCTCTGCGTATTTAATCAAAAATGCGTGATACGTCATAATTCCTCCCGGTTTTATCTTCTCGTGAACCTGCGCAGCTGCGGAACGAGTTCCTTCAGCACGCCGATCGCATAGATTACCTGCTCCGGCGTGTTCTGTTCGCAGAAGCTGAAACGCACAGCCGAATCGATCCGCTCCTTCGGCAGGCCGATCGCGGTCAGCGTCGCGCTCTCCGAATGGCGGTGACTCGAGCAGGCCGATCCAGCAGAAACATAGATCCCCTTATCCTCCAGCGCATGCAGCAGCACCTCGCTCCGGATTCCGGGGAAAGACAGGTTGATGATATGCGGCGCCGCATCCGAAAGCTCCGGCCCATTGATCACCGCGCCGCAGGCTTCCTCCGCTCCGTCTGCGAGCAGCTTCCGGAGATGATCCATCCGCATGGCATTTTCGGTCATAGCGCCGCAGACCATCTGCGCGGCGAGGGCAAGTCCGGCGATTCCCGGAACGTTATCCGTGCCGGACCGCATATCATTCTGCTGACCGCCGCCAAAAATCAGCGGCATAATCTTTGTCCCTTCTTTGATATAGAGTATGCCCGTTCCCTTCGGCCCGTGGATCTTGTGTCCGCTGACCGAGAGCAGGTCAATCCTGGAGCGGCCCGGACGCACCGGAATCTTCCCGAATGCCTGGATCGCGTCGACATGCATCACCGTATCCGGATTCTTTTTCTTCACCAGCTCCGCGATCTCTTTGACCGGTTCGATCGTGCCGATCTCATTATTCACGGCCATCATCGATACGAGGATCGTATCCTCCCGCACCGCGTCGGCAACTGCCTGCGGATCAACGTATCCCTGACCGTCAACGCCGATGCGTGTCACCTCAAATCCCATCTCTTCAAGCGCTCTCGCCGGGGATGCGACCGCGGCGTGCTCAATGCTGCTGATGATGATGTGTTTTCCGCGGCGCTTCGCCGCCCGGGCCGTTCCGAACAGCGCCCAGTTGTTCGACTCCGTTCCTCCGCTCGTGAAATAGACTTCCTTCGGGTCGGCCTTCAGGATCCGCGCGATCGCCGCTTGTGCTTCTTTCACGCACTGTTCCGCATCGATACCGACCCTGTGCAGGGACGACGGATTGCCGAAATCCTCCGTCATCATCCGGTCCACAACCGCCTGCACCTCCGGATACACCCGCGTCGTCGCCGCGTTGTCAAAGTATGCTTCCATGTTTCATATTCTCCCCGTCAAAGCCTCTTCCGGCTCTTGTTTCACGGCAAACTTCTCCGTTTCCGCCGTTCATCGCCTTCGCTGCCTGTTATGTGTCAAGCAGATACATCAAAATCGAGAGGACGGTCATCCCCGCCGTTTCGGTCCTCAGAATCCGTCTCCCCAGTGTAATCACCGAAAATCCGCGGTCCGCTGCACCGCGAACCTCCTGCTCATCGAATCCGCCTTCCGGACCGATCAGAACGGCAATTCTGCTTCCCTTCCGTACGCCGCCGAGAATTTCTCTCGTGGCGTCCATGTTTTCCGCGCTCTCATAGGGCATCAGACGGACGTCGATCTCCTCCCGGTCTGCCAGCGCGAACGCTTCCTCCATCGTGCAGACCGGAAAAACTTCCGGTACGATCATCCGCTTCGACTGCTTCGCGGCACTTTCCGCTACCGCGTTCCAGCGGCGCACCTTCGCATCCGCTTTTTTCTCATTCAGGCGGACGACGCACCGCTTCGAGGATACCGGGACGACCGCGAAGACGCCGAGCTCCACCGCCTTCTGAACGATCAGATCCATCTTATCACTTTTCGGCAGACACTGAAACAGATAAATCCTTCCCGGAAGCTCCCGCCCCGGCTTCTGCGCATCTACGATCTTCAGATCCACACGGTCCGAAACGCTGTACGGCATGACCGCACACGTATACTCCCACTCATCTTTGCAGGAGACCAGGACCTTTTCGCCCGGCCGCATACGGAGCACGTTGCGAATGTGATTGACATCCTCCCCTGTGATCGTCACGATTCCGTCGTGAAACTGGCTTCTGTCCGCAAAAAATCGATTCAACCCATTTCTCCTCTCAGCCGCCGGTACGGCGCCGGTCCATTAAAAAAAGACGGCACCCCGGTGGTTTATTCATCGGAAGCGCCGATTCATGATCGCTGTATCCTGTTTACGGTTTCACCGCAGTCACACTGACCCACTCACCCTGACGGTCTGTCCCGGCAGCGCGCAGTCCCTGATCCTCACAGGCGCGGATGACAGCTTCCTGCTTTCCCTCCAGAATGCCGGACAGAATGCACGTTCCTCCGCTCTTCAGTGCGGATGCGATGGCAGGCATCATCGGGACGAGTACGTCCGGCAGAATGTTTGCCGTCACAATGTCGTAGCAGTTACGTCCGACTGCCTCCTGCGTATCCGCATCATCGATCAGATTTCCGATGATCAGACGGAACGATCCGTCATCAATTCCGTTCGCTGCCTTATTGTCTGCAACCGCGTCGACCGTGCAGGGATCGAGGTCGGTTCCGACCGCAGAAGAAGCTCCGAGTTTCAGTGCGGCGATGGCGAGAATTCCGCTTCCCGTCCCCGCGTCGAGCAGACGGGCACCCTCTTTCATCTGTTTCTTCAGCGCACGGATACACAGCTGGGTCGTCTCATGCATACCGGTCCCGAAAGCCGTCCCGGGATCGATCCGGAGAATCATTTTCCCGGCATCTTCCGGAGGGATCTCCTCCCAGGTCGGCGCGACAAGAATATCATCCACACGGAATGGTTTGAAATACTGCTTCCAATTGTTCCGCCAGTCGACATCCGCCGTTTCGCTGACCGTGACCGTCCCCTCTCCGATGTCCGTAAAGGTCCGCAGATTGTCCAGCTCCCGTTTCACATCCGCGAGAATCGCGTCACAGTCCTGCTCCGGATCCAGATAAAAGGAAAGGTAAGCGATGCCGTCATCCGGCGGAAGCTCCGCGGGAATATCCACGAACATCTGCTTCTTTTCCTCCTCGGAAAGCGGCGCGAGATCCTCGATCTGAACACCTCCGATGCCAAGATCCGCGAGGACTGCGCTCACCAGATCCTCCGCCTCCTCCGTCGTCTTCAGGCGATACTTCATCCATTTCATCGATCATTTTCTCCCGAAACGATGCTTCTTTTTCGGCGCCTCCCCCTCTTCTGTTCCGAGGGTGTTTCCCGTCAGCGCGTCGTACTCCCGCAGTGCTTCCTTCGCCTCCGCCGACAGTTTCTCCGGCACCTGAACCACGAGTGTCACATAATGGTCGCCCCGGACATTGCGGTTCCGAAGGGACGGAACACCTCTGCCGCGCAGACGGATCCGCGTATCGGTCGGCGTCCCGGCTTTCACCGTATACTCAACCGGCCCGTCCACCGTATCGATCCGGACCGTTCCTCCCAGCGCGGCCTGGGCGAATGAAACCGGCGCGCTTGAATAAATATCCACGCCGTCTCTCTGGAAAATCGGGTGCGGCTGCACCGCGACCTCGACGAGAAGATCTCCTCTGGGTCCCCCGTTTCTCCCGGGTTCTCCCTTGTCACGGATCCGGATACTCTGACCGTTGTCGATACCGGCCGGCACCGCCACCTGAATTTTCTTTCTCGATGCGACGTAGCCGGTTCCGTGGCAGTCCGCACATTTTTCTCTGATGATTTTTCCGGTGCCGCCGCAGTCCGGACAGGTCTCGATATTCTGGACCATCCCGAACAGCGACTGCGTCGTACGGCGGATCTGTCCCGTACCGTGACATCTGGAACAGGTGACCGGCGAGGTTCCGGGCTTCGCGCCCGTGCCTCCGCAGGTCTTGCAGGGATCTTTGAGCGTCAGCTCCAGCTCCTTTGTACAGCCGAATACAGCCTCCTCAAATGTCAGATGGACAACCGCGCGGAGACTCGCTCCTCTCTGCGGCTGGTTCGCGGACCGCGCCCTGCCGCCGCCGAAGAAATCTCCGAAGATATCTCCGAAAATATCTCCCATATCCATATTTGTAAAATCGAAGCCGCCCGCGCCGCCGTTTTCAAAAGCCGCGTGACCGAACTGATCGTACTGTTTTCTCTTATTTTCATCAGAAAGAACGCTGTAAGCCTCCGTCGCTTCTTTGAACTTTGCCTCTGCGTTTTTATCTCCGGGATTCATATCCGGATGGTATTTTTTTGCCAACTTCCGGTATGCTTTCTTGATGGTTTCCTGATCAGCCCCCCGGTCAACTCCGAGGACCTCGTAGTAATCTCTTTTTTCAGCCAATGAATTCACCTCTGCTCAGGGTGTTTTGCCGGAAAACAAAAAAATTTCCGGCGTGAATAACTGCCTCTGTGCGCGCCATCGGCGGCGGAATTCTCCGCCGCCTGATGACCCCGCCGGCCTTTGTTCGGCCGCCGCTTATTCGCCTCTCCGGAATTATACCTCTTTGTAATCCGCGTCGACAACATCATCGTCGCTGCCGCCGGCATTTCCCGAAGCAGAACCGCCGGCTGCGCCGCCGCCCATGTTCGGACCTCCCTGCCCGCCGTTCGGATTGTTCTGCTGCATGTTCTCATACATCTTGGTGAACAGGGACTGTGCAGACTGCATCATCTTCTCCTGCGCCGCCTTGATGTCGGTAACCTGCGCGTCAGTCAGGCTTCCGTCAGCCGGAGCATCCTTCAGAAGATCCTTCAGGGCATTCAGATCCGCCTCGACCTGTGTCTTGTCACTTGCCGGAATCTTATCGCCCGCTTCCTCAAGCGCTTTCTCTACCTGGAAGACCGATGCGTCCGCATCGTTCTTCGTGTCGACAGCCTCTTTGCGCTTCTTATCCTCGGCCTCGTACTGAGCCGCCTCCTGAACTGCCTTGTTGATCTCATCCTCGCTCATATTCGAGCCGGCTGTGATCGTAATGTGCTGCTCCTTGCCGGTGCCCAGATCCTTCGCGGATACATTTACGATTCCGTTCGCGTCGATATCAAACGTAACCTCGATCTGCGGAACCCCTCTTCTTGCCGGCGGAATTCCGTCCAGACGGAACTGGCCGAGGGACTTGTTGTCTTTCGCGAACTCACGCTCACCCTGTACGACGTTGATATCAACAGCCGTCTGGTTGTCCGCTGCGGTGGAGAAGATCTGGCTCTTCTTCGTCGGAATCGTCGTGTTTCTCTCGATCAGATGTGTCGCGATTCCGCCCATCGTCTCGATGGAAAGTGTCAGCGGCGTGACATCGAGAAGAAGGATGTCGCCGGCGCCCGCGTCGCCCGCGAGCTTGCCGCCCTGAATCGAAGCGCCGATCGCGACGCACTCATCCGGGTTCAGGTTCTTGCTCGGCTCCTTGCCGGTCAGCTGTTTTACCTTATCCTGTACCGCCGGGATTCTCGTGGAACCGCCGACCAGAAGAACTTTCGACAGCTCCGAGGCGGACAGACCCGCATCGGAAAGTGCCTTACGCACCGGCTCCGCGGTCAGCTCGACCAGATCCGCGGTCAGCTCGTCGAATTTCGCCTTCGTCAGGTTCATATCCAGATGCTTCGGTCCATCCTGATTTGCGGTGATGAACGGAAGGTTGATGTTCGTCGTCGTAGAGGAGGACAGCTCCATTTTCGCCTTCTCAGCCGCCTCTTTGATACGCTGCATCGCCATCTTATCCCCTGACAGATCGATGCCTTCCTGCTTTTTAAACTCCTCGATCATCCAGTTCGCCACTCTCTGATCGAAGTCGTCGCCGCCCAGGTGGTTGTTTCCGGATGTCGCCAGAACCTCGATGACGCCGTCGCCGATCTCGATGATCGATACATCGAATGTACCGCCGCCCAGATCGTAGACCATGATCTTCTGCTCACTCTCATTGTCCAGGCCGTATGCCAGCGCCGCCGCGGTCGGCTCGTTGATGATACGTTTTACGTCGAGTCCCGCGATCTTGCCCGCGTCCTTTGTAGCCTGACGCTGTGCATCATTGAAATATGCCGGAACGGTAATAACCGCCTCCGTGACCTTCTCGCCCAGATAATTCTCCGCGTCGCCTTTCAGCTTCTGCAGGATCATCGCGGAGATCTCCTGCGGAGAATATTTCTTGTCGCCGATCGACACACGGTAATCCGTTCCCATGTGACGTTTGATCGAGGATACGGTGTTATCCGCATTCGTGACTGCCTGACGTTTTGCCGGCTCGCCGACGAGACGGTCGCCGTTCTTCGTAAATGCTACGATCGACGGGGTTGTTCTGCTTCCTTCCGCGTTTGCGATGACGGTCGGCTTTCCGCCTTCCATAACCGCTACGCAGCTGTTTGTCGTACCAAGATCAATACCGATTATTTTACTCATGATGAAACCTCCTGTTTAATCTCATGAAAATGTCTGTTGAATCTATATAAAAGCCGGAAGGCACGATTTAATTCGCAACCTTGACCATGCTGTGCCGGACAACCGTATCCTTGTAAAGATATCCCTTCTGAAATTCCTCCACGATCACGTTCTCACCGACGCTCTCATCCTCCGTGTGCATCACGGCATTGTGGAAATCCGGATCGAATTCCTTGCCGACCGCCTCGATCGGCTTCACGTTCAGATCGGTCAGTGCTGTGATCATCTGCTTGTAGACCTTTTTCATCCCGTCCGCGAAGGGATCCTCCTCGCTGCAGTTCTCAAGTCCCCGCTCGAAATTATCGACGATCGGAAGGATCTTCTCGATCACGCTCTTCGCACCGACATCAAACATCTGCGCTTTTTCCTTATCTGTGCGTTTGCGGTAGTTGTCGAACTCGGCCATCTGCCTCTGCAGACGGTCGGTCAGATCGGCGATCTTTTCATCCTTCGGATCTTTTTTCTCCTTCTTTTTGAAGAAGGATTTTTTCTGATCTCCGGTCTCCTCCGCCTTCTGGTCCTTCCCGGTTTCTTCCGCCTTTTCCGCGGAGCCGGATGTCTCTTCTGTTTTCTCTTCGCTCTTATTTTCTGTACTTTTTCCTGTATTACATTCTTCTGTCTCTGCGGCAGGTTCCGCCCCGGCCTTCGGATCCGTATCGGTCTCTGTTTTCAGATCCTCTCTCTGATCCTGTGCCGTTTTCATTTCCTTATCAGCCAAATCTGTGCCACCTTTCTCTGAAATTGATCAATCCGAACCGGCTCCCTCATACAGGCGCTCTACTCGGCCGGGTTCTCCCCGGTTTTTTCCGGTGCTCCGCCCGGTCCGCCATCCGGTACTCCGGCGGGTTCACCACCCGGCGCTCCGGCATCCGCCGGTCCGCCGGTCTGATCCTGCGGTTTCCCTGCGCTGCCGTCTCCGCCCTTTCCCTTGAAAATCGTATCGAGCTGAACCTTCATCGTTTTCAGGTTGTTGACGACATTTCTGTAATCCATTCTTCTCGGACCTACGATCCCGATCCGCCCGGTCAGGCCATCGCCGAGATCATAGTTCGCGGTGACGACGGAAACCTCATCCATGTTCTGCAGAGGCGATTCACTGCCGATATAGACCTGAATATCGCCGTCCCCCGCATCCGCTCCCGTCTCCTGAAGCATCTCCGCAAGTTCACCCTTATCCTCAAACGCAGAGATCAGTTCACTCGCGCTCTCCGAATCTGCAAGCTCCGGATATTTGAAGATGTTCTTCGCGCCGCTCGTGTACACCTGTGCGTCATCACGGTCCGGCTTGATCGCCTCCGCGACCGCGTCGACGACGGTGCCGATCACCGCGCTGTGAATGCCCGCCTGCTCTTTCATCTTCTGAATCATCTCAAGATTGATCTCGCCGATGGAAAGACCGTTCAGCTGCGTATTCAGAAGAAGATTCAGCTTCAGCAGCTGCTCGTCATCGATCGGCTCATCCAGATCGATCAGACGGTTCTTGACCATATTGCCCTGTGCCACGATCACCGCGAGGAGCTGCAGATCGTGCAGCCTCGAGAGCTGGATGAATTTCAGTCTCGTCGAATGTACCGAAGGCATGATCATCGTCGCATAGTTCGTGTTGTTCGCCAGCGCCCTGACCACCTGCTTCAGAACACTTTCCAGCCGGTCGGTCTTCTTGATCATCAGATCCCGTACCTCCGTGATCTGCTGATCCTTCTCTTCATTCTCACGGATCAACTCGTTCACATAGTAGCGGTAGC
>Ga0256406_1002601_pt1 | contig 24910 bp, 16 predicted proteins | sample RumenRJG_03DNA_FD_185986 | JGI IMG/M metagenome (GOLD analysis project Ga0256406, IMG submission 185986) | Bovine rumen microbial communities from Lethbridge, Alberta, Canada - RJG_03 | ecosystem: Host-associated > Mammals > Digestive system > Stomach > Rumen | place: Canada: Alberta | collected...
CGGCCGCAATATCGCCGAAGAGGTCAGCGGCTGGAGCTACAGCCTCGAGGCACTGATGAAGGAGGACCCCGACTACATCATCGTGCGCCGCGAGGACTCGGCGGCCTTCTGCTCCATGAAACCCTACAACACCCTCCGTGCCGTGCGCCAGGGGAACGTCATCGGCATCGAGAGCGGCACCTTCGACCTCCAAGTGCCCCGCAACATCGACGCCGTGCTATACCTCCGCCAACGCATGGATATCCAAAACGTTAAGAATTGAAACATCTATACAATAGCATCCGTCTGAATGGCTATGCAGTTCCGCTCCTTCTCTGCATCACCATCTTTGTGCAGGTTGTCCTCTTTCAGTGGTTCTGCTACCACAACCTGCTGCTGACCAGCCTCTGGAAGGCACCCGACCACTTCCTCGTTTTTTGGCTGTCCAAGATTGGCATCGCCCTCTTCTTCGCCAGCTTTTCCCTGCTTTTCAAGCGTAAGTGGTGGACGGTAGCCATCGTGGCACTGGTAAGCCTATGGAGTGTATCCAACCTGATATACTACCGAGCCAACAATATGGTCATGAGTTTCTCCGCCATCACTATGGCAGACAACCTCAACGGCTTCTACAGTTCCATTCTCCTCTATTGGAATTACTACGCTACCACACTGACCCTATTACCAATAATATACTCCATCGCACTTATTCCGCTGCGCGCCCCATCCTCCAGAAAACCCCTGCTTTTTCTCTGCATCTTGGGTATTGTCGCCATATCGGATGTTGGCTTACGCTACCTGTACCGCAAGCAAGGCAATCAGTACAATGCCTTTTCCTACTACATCCTACCTTGGCGCGATTTCAGCATGGAGGCCGACAAATGGGTGGTACTTACCGAAGATACACACGAGACCAACCGATATATCTCCTACCATTCCATCATAAGCAATTTCCCGCGCATCATTGCCTTCCATCACGCCACGCAATACAATGCACGTAGGGCTTCGGCGATGCGAGTGTCGCGCACCGCAATCCCAGAAGAAGTCAGCAGTCTATATTTCCCAACCACCGACACCAGCATCGCCCCCTGCAACCTGATTGTCATGCTGGTCGAAAGCCTGGAGAGCTGGGTGATCGGCATCAAGGATGACAGTGGCCGCGAGGTAGCTCCCCACCTATCGCGCCTGACACAAAGCTCCATCTATTTCCCCTACTGCCAGTCGCAAGCAAAAGAAGGCGTCAGTGGCGACGGCCAACTCATCGTCAACACCGGCATACTTCCCCTGCAACAAGGTGCCGCCTGCATGATTTTCGGCGACAACACCTATCCCAATCTGGCGTCCGCCTTCAACGCCTCGGCCACCATCATACCCACGCTCACCACCACATGGAACCAGACCGTGGCCTCCGCATCCTATGGCTACCAGGAGACCGTGTCCGAAGGCGAGATTGAGGACGACGCCCTCTTCCGCCTCACCAAACGCTGGCTTGACACCGTCAGTGCCACACCGTTCTGCCTCCAGCTGCTCACCGTTTCCACCCATGGCCCCTTCGACCGCGTCAAACATGGTCCCCTGCAATTCAACTCCGACATGCCCGGCTCACTGCGCGACTATCTGAGATGCGTACACTATGCCGACAGTTGCATCGGCGATTTTATGACCTACCTCGAGCAGCGCGGCTTACTGGACAACTCCATCATCGTCATCACGGGCGACCACACCGTTTTCAAGGACAACCTGCTGCGCGAGTACCGCAAGGCCGCCATCCAGCGTGGCTACGACTTCCAGTCGGGACACAACTTTGTGCCCATCATCCTTCTTACACCAAACGAGAAATCCCCACGCCTCATCGCCGACACCTGCGGCCAGTATGACATCTACCCCACCCTGCGAGGATTGCTCGGCAGCGGCCGCTACCCCTGGAAGGGGCTCGGGCGCGACCTGCTTGATCCCACCTCCGTGCGACCTTTCTCCGAGCAGGAAGCCTACCGCTGGTCCGACGTGCTCATCCGCTCCAACTGGTTCGAAGACAAATAACAAAACCCCTCAATATGGACAAATTAAGCTACGCACTTGGCCACAACATCGGCCACCAACTGATTGGAATGGGCTTGGGAAAGAGCCTGAACATTGACGACTATGCCGCCGCCATCCGCGACGTGATGGAGGGCCGGCCGGAACAGATGAGCGCCGCCGAGGTGCAGCAGGTGCTGCAGCACTTCTTCAGCGAGCTGGAGGAGCGCCAGCAGGCCGAGGCCGCCGAGCGTGGCCGCGCCGCCCGCGCCGAGGGCGAGGCCTTCCTGAAGCAGAACGCCGCCAAACCCGGCGTCACCGTCACCCCCAGCGGCCTGCAATACGAGGTGCTCAAAGAAGGCACCGGCCGCCAGCCCATAGCCACCGACACCGTCCGCTGCCACTACGAAGGCACCCTCCTCGACGGCACGGTCTTCGACTCCTCCTTCCGCCGCGGCACCCCCGCCGAATTCCCGCTGAACCAGGTCATCGCCGGCTGGACCGAGGGCGTGCAGCTGATGCGCGAAGGCGCCACTTTCAAATTCTACATCCCCTACCCTCTCGCCTACGGCGAGCGCGGCGCCGGCGCCGACATACCGCCCTACGCCGCACTGATTTTCACCGTCGAGCTCATAAAAGTACTCTAACAACCGTGAATGGCCGACTTTGGCTGTTACCGTTCTAGCCTTGATTGGATTAAGGAGTAATTTTGCGGAAGCGGAAGAAGTGGCTGTTGACCGACTCGTCGCGGAGGGGATAGCCCCAGTCGAAGATGGTGACCAGCGTGTCGGAAGTGGAGAGCACCTCGTAGTAGTAGGCATGGTCGAGCATGCCAGGGGCGGTGTCGTCGCTTGCAGGCGCATCGGCGGGCAGGAATACGACGAGCGTGGAGGTGTCGCCAGCGTACAGCTCGGGCAGGACGTCGCACTCCCTGCGCAAAACGTAGCGGTAGGTCTTGCCGTCGACAAAACCGTTGGTGGGATAGCCGGTCATGTTGACAGTGTGGGAGGTGAAATGGGTGTTGTCGGTCCAGGTGGTGGTGACGACCAGGGGCGTTTCGACAGGATGGAAGACCGTGTCGTTGCGCTGGTAGGCGCGCCCAGAAGTGTAGTACACGTAGCGCCACACGCGGCCGTCGATGGCGGCGGCGGTGTCGTAGGGCGGGAGGGTGCCGACAGTGTCGCGGACATGGACTTTGTCGCCGACAGGGTCGGGTGTCGGATTGACCGGATTGACAGGGTCTTTGTCCTTGTCACACGAGACGGCGACCGCGAGAACGAACAGCGCGAAGGCTGGCAGCAATGTATTTTTCATAATGTTGTGTGTTTAAAATTTCGGTGCAAAGTTAAAAAAAAAATGGATTGTAGTTTTTTTTTACAACATTTTTTATAACTTTTTTTCACAACACACTATGTATCAACCACATATCACACATATTTTTTTTAGTATCATGGGCACTCGGAAGGTATTTATACCATCCCACACCGCTCTGAAAAAATAATTTTGCCACTTCGATACATCCTCGACTTCTTCAAGCAGTTATGGAGCAACGGATTATGAGGAACAAAATATTAAAATAAGACTTTGATCTGGAGTTTTGATTTCTATCGAGGATGAATTGTTGGCTTGCTCCGATAATCCGTATGACCAAAACCTAGCTTGATTGAATTTTGGCATGGCGAGAAAATGGCCCTATGCAATTGAACCAATAGACAACTATTACATATCATTGGGAAAGATAGACGACCGCCTGCCTTATTCGTGGCTTGCCACAACGAGGTCGGCGGGCTCACCACTTCAATCCATCTTTGTGGTTTCTTCAGAAAGAGTAAAAAAGTTTAACAGCCTGTGATTCTTCGGCGATACATTAGTTTAAGAGTTGCTTGACATCCTTCATGTTTTTTGATTCGTCTACTGAGTATGTCGTACCTCCCCTCTAGGCATATCAAACATAATTATCTACGGTTTACGACGTCCTATACTATAATGTGACGGAAGGCTGGAGCCCTATTCTGAAACAAAAAAAGGAGCAGCATCTGTTGGCGTTACACCTTTAAAAATGGTCTGGCGTTGGGTCAATCTTGAAGATTATTGATTGAAAACTCTTTTAGCAGCTGCTTGTTGACAAGCGGACAATCCGAGAGTGTTCCGGCTATTATGTGCATCAGATTGCGGTCTTCCACATGGTAACGGAAGGTGTTCCGATTGAACTTCTCCTTCTTGACAACAATGAGGTGGGAACAGTTGATGAAGGAATTATAGGAGAGAAATGGGAATTGAGACTGGGTGACGGGCATAAGATAGTCGGTTATGGTGGTGGGTAGTTTGGGGTTGATCTTGGAGTTGACGACCACACCGCCTATGGCATTGCCACTCGCATCAAATCCGAGGATGATGAGGTACTTGTTTCTGAAATCTTCACCTTCTTTGGCCGTAATTTGTTCTTCTTTGCCGAGTGGAAGATAGTGGATGTCGCCGACAGAGAGGGAGAATCGTGCAAGTTCATCGGCCTGATCACCAATGAGGTCAGCAATTTTTGTCATGCCATGGCTGCTTCGAGTTCGAGTTCCTCGCGGATGTATTCGATTATGGCATCTGAGGCTGCAGCATCTTTGGCCATCCCGATGACATCCATCGTTTTCTTGCCCGGCTTTGTGGAGTTGAAAGCCCTCCGCCACTCTTCCCCGTGGGATTTCGTACGGAGCTCTCCGTAAGGCAATGAGGCGTTTTCATCGATGGACTTATCTAGTTCTTCAATCTCAGAAATCGACAGATAATCGGTGTTGGCCTCGCGTTTCGCAGCAAGCATATAGTAGGCATCATCTTTGCCTTTGACAACCACGCGGTCAATCATGCTTGCTAATTCGGTGTCATAAAAGTTGTCTTCTTTGATGCTATTGTAGAGCTCGGATGGAACGGGACCATCGGGGAGGGCGCAGAAATCGTCAGTGGTGATGCGAAGACCGTACTTAGCCAAATGCGCAACGTTGGCGAAATAGATTATCTTAAAAAGGTGGTAATAATCAAGCCCATTGGTTTTGTTCAAAACATACAAAACCATCTCGACGAGCTTCCTTTTGTCGAAATCAGACATTATTTTTGTTTTTTAATCAAAATGCAAAAATACGAATATTATTCCGAATAATAAAAAAAACATTACATTTACAGAATAATCCGCAACTAAACCGCTGATTTTGATTTATAAACGGCCTTTTGTACAAACTTAGGATGTGATATATATGTGTGTAAAACAAATGTTTTATTTGCCTTGCCGCTCAGTAATTGGCGACATTGTTTGTATAAAAGCAAGAACAACGAGTGCTTTTGACAACAGTAGACCTTTGAGATCCGTGTGCGTATCCACAACTGGCGGCAGTCATAGAACACAATGTCTCGAAAAATGCTCCAGGTGTCTTCGTTAGCGCAGTCTGCCGCTTCCCTTATTAGTGGATTCTTCAATCCTTCTTTGTGGATTCTATGAAATCAACTCACATTAATCTTTTGCTCTTGCATTAATTTGTTCCGCAATTTGTTTTATCTCTCTAAATATTTCCTCCATTTCTTCATCTGAAACATCTATAATGCTGGGAAAATCCATACTCGCTGATATCTCAGACTTTGAAGCTATTTCGTCTTTGACATTTTTGTCAATGCTATCCAGAGCGGACTGTGGCAGATTCTCCAGTTGAGAAATGGCATTATCAACCATTCCCATTATTCTGCCTTGTATAGAGGCATATTCAGGATATACATATTCTGATTTTAGATGTATGCCTAATCTTAATAAATCCGCATATCTATCCGCAAATTGTTGAGCCACATAAAAAAGCATACGAAAATCGGATTTCTCTGCTCTATATGAGTCAAAGAATGCCTTTTCCAACCGTATTTAAGACTTAATATAAGAAATTAACTCATCCCAAACATCTTTAATCCAATAAATGAATTTAGAAAGACGCTTCTGGCTATAGTCAAAATCAAGCGAAAGTTCTTATCTTACCAAATGCAAAAAAACATACTGTGTGGCATACGAATCGGGGACAAGCCGCACATTAACAATATGCCTTTTAGACCAAATTTCCTAAAGACATCGCACCTTCTATATTAATTGAATGAATGATGAAGTGCGTTCATGTTCCTATGGTATATTGTATTGTTAATTCAAGTGTGTTTCTAGTCTATAATTTTTTCGCTAAAATATGTAACAACTTTATAAATAAAATCTTTGAAATTTTTTAATAATGATGCATGTTCTGGTGTGCTTGAAAAAGCAGTCCAGCATCTATTCTGTGCATCTGCTGTATCTGAAGCTATGCCTAGACGCACCATTTCTTCAAATAATAGATGGTGGTCTTGGTTTTGATAAAAAGCGAGTAAATCATCATTGCAGCTTCTTGAGAGATACGCACCGACCAATGCTTTTTCCGGTGCCAAATTGGGGCTTATAAAAAAAATGAAATCATCATTCTCAATGAGAGTATTATATGCGGGATCTTCTTTTTTGTCTCCATCATACACTGCACAATACCCATTTTGTGGTATCATATTAACAAAGTGATGCTTATGACGTAAATAATCACACTTAACATCATTTGCCCCACCACTAGTCAATATATTAATTATTCTGTCAAAATATCTGTGCTCATGATTGCACTCTATCAACAGTTGTCTAATAATATATTTTGCCAAATCATCCTCACAATATAATTTTATTAGAGGGTGTGCAACAGAATCTAATTTTGAGAAAACCACGTTTACCGATGGTTTTGAAATCACATTTATCACTCCAGCATTGTTTTCAATTAGTTTTCTTGCTTTTTGTGGAAAAGCCGACAAAAGAGTTGCGGAATGAGTTGTGATAATATATTGCTGTTTTTTTGTCCAGGAAAGAAATTGTATTATATCAGCAAGACGACGTTGTGTCTCAGGATGTATTCCACATTCCAACTCGTCAATAAGAATTAATGAATTCTCGCCTGCGTTCACAATGTCAATTAACATATTTAATATGGATTCTTCCCCTGATGCGTCATTGAAGCTAGAATATGCTTCGCTCCCATTATTAACAGGTCGCTCTATGAGAAAAACCCTTTTATTGATATGAGAACCTGTTTGGTATATTTGTATGTCTGTTGATATTTTAAATATGTATTTATAATAATTGATGATTTCATTGGGGATCATTGTCTTCTCTGCATGAGAAGCTTTGTAGTTAAGACGTGTTGAACACCCCCTTGCCGGTAGTATTCTTTCAAGGTCTATAAATCTTACATTCCGATTGCGTATTTTCGCATTCTGTCTTTTGGTGTGGCTCAACTTTCCTAATCCTGTCCAAGATTTCTTTCCAACGTCTCTTTTCCCAACACCATGTAATACCTCACTTGTCCCTACTCGCCAAAATAACTCATAAGAATATCCGCCATGGTCTGTTTCATCTCTAGTGAACTTTATTACGTCCTTCCAAGTAAATCGACGAAATGATGTTTCGGGCTTTGTAGAATCTAAATGATAGAAGTCCTCAAAGCTACATGCAATTAATAGCAAAATACTCGTTTTCCCAATTCTGTTATCACCAGATATTACAGTGATGGGAAAATCAAAAGAAAGTTCGACGTTATTTAAGTGACGAAATCTATTTATCTTGACTTTGTATAAGTAATCTTTAAAAGAGTTTTCGGGTTTACAAAAGGAATATGGGTCATATTTTTTCAACCTTGTCTTATATTCTTCTAGTTTTCGTATATTGTACATGTTTTTTTTGCAAAGATACGAGTTTTATGTGATATATGGCAAATTATTTTTTCAACAGGAAATAAACAAGGGCACATAGCACCCTTCTTAATTGATATGTTATGTATCAGATCCTTGTATTTATAAATTTTTTTCAATTACGTTTCCATTCCGTAATGTTTAGTTCTTCCAAATAGATATTTGCCGTTTCTATGATACCATTATAATATAGGATTACAGATATGTAGCCATCATACTGCCCATTTTTATGCGGTTCTATTCCTAATATTTCTATCCGTCTGGAATCGGCTGGTGAGATATCAAAACGTACTTTCTCCAAACTGCTACATAATGAATCAAATTTGTATATTTCTTTTATATTAGTTCTGTTTATTAATGACAATCCAACATTATATGCTGGAACAGATGAGATGTTTTTTATAATCACCAACAAACAATTATTCCCTACAGCTAGCGAACACGATAGTTTCGGCGTATTCTGTGACTTTATCAATTTTTCATTTTGTTTGAGTGTTTTATAAGTCATTAGAGCCATGAGAAACGTGCCCAAAGAGCCAAGATATGTCGGCCAAAAGGAGAGCCATGTTATCGAATCTCCTACTATCAGTTTTTCTGGAATACCGATTTGAAGTAATAATATAAAATTCAATAATATTGGAGCTAATACTATTGTTATACCTACCACAATAAACTTCCATTTTTTAATTATCTTTTGCCACATAGTGAACTTTTTTGTTGTATAACAACTGAATATCAAGTTTATTGTTCAATAATGGCAATTTCTTCGGGGTTGAGGTTGTAGAGTTGGTAGACTAATTTGTCAATTTGATGTTCGAGGAGTGAAGTATCATTATTATCTTTTTTTTGAGAAATCACCTCCTCGACCAATAAATCCAATTTCTTTTGTTGCAATAATGAGGTTTTGGGAATGGGAATTTGTTTTAACATCTTCATACTCACTCGGGGGAAAAGAGCCTGATTGGATTTGTCGCCGAAAGTTGAAATATAGTATCCAACTGCTTTTGAGTTAAGAACCGCGAGTAAAGTTTTTACAGATATAGTCTCGGAATTATTAATGATGGTCAAAACAGAATTGTTAAATAATGCGAATTCGTCCACATATGCGCAAACCATTGTATCAGATACAATTTGTCGAATAACAATTCTTGGCCCCCTAAAAAATCTATCGTCTGGTTTGTTATACAGTTCTGCACTATAGTCAATCCATCGTTTGGGTGTTTTGTCGACGATATATTTAGTAAAGTGTTTTCCTCCATATGCCTTGACATAGTTATCGTTCAGTTGATGGTCTGAGTGGAGAAATTCTGATTTAATTTGTTCTGGAGTATGAATTGTATTATGGTATGGTTGAACTCCAAGACTCATTTCAACACCCTTGACTTCCCCAAACAATACAGAATGAGAAAGCATCTTGTTTTTTATAGTGATAGCATTTTCATCTGCATTAATGTTAATCTCAAGATATGAGGTTCTTTTTATTTGTTTTACATCTATATTAATATTTTTTGTCTTTATAAGAGAATGAAGTTTTACAATAATTGAAGACCTTTTATTATTCTTTTGGAATAGGAAAGATACACTATTTACTGAAGCAGCAAAAACACTATCGTCATAATTGTCAATAAATAAGAAGCTGCCACTATCTAATAACAGACGTCTTAATTTTGTACAATTTTTTATTGACAGAAAAGTATTGGGAGTTATCAAAGAAATAACGCCTTCTGAATTTGTCAAACCAATAGTTTTTTCAATAAACAATCTATATAAATCAATTTTCCCTTCTTGATAGTGATACGCTCTTTCATACATTTTTTTAAAGATTTCTTTGTCAATATAAACATATGGCGGATTGCCAATGACAATATCAAACCCGCCGTTGTCGAAGATGTCTTTGAACCAGGTGTGCCAGAGGAAGAAGTCTTGGTTGGCGGAGGGGTCGAGGGTGTCGAGGTCGGCGGCGGTGCCGCCGATGAAGTCTGTTATCAGGCGTTTGACTTCGTCGTTGATGGCTTGGCGCATACTGGCTTTCTGCTTGTGGTCGGTGACGGAGAAGTAGTCGCGCATCAGGCGTTGCAGGTTTTTCTTGCTGAAGTCACTGTCCAAGCCCAGCAACAGCTGCGTGGACTTGCTCTGTCCGCCACGCAGGCGGTTGGAGATGCGGCTCAGGTCGATGCCTTTGTAGCTCTCGATAAGGCTGTTACCCTGCATAAACTTGTAGTCGAAGTTGGGGAGTGGCTCGGGCTCCTCGGCATCGACAACTATAGATAGCCAGAAGCGCAGACGGGCGATGTCGATGGCACCACGCTCGATGTCTACGCCGTAGATGTTGTTCTCGATGATTTCTTTCTTAAGTATACTCCTGCTCGCGGAGCTCGCGAAATCTTGTAAATCTTGTAGATTATTTCCGCCGTTGGCGGTAAGGCTGACGCGGTTATCATTTCCGACCAAGTCGGAAGAATTTATAAGATTTACAAGATCTCTGCCCGCAGGGCTAGGAGTATATAGTGCCTCGCGGCAGCGCCAGAGTTCGTTCAAGAGGCCCATGGGGAAGGCGCCGGAGCCGATGGCGGGGTCGCAGATCTTCACATTGCGGAGGGCGGAATCCAGCGTATCGCGGTAGGGTTCCAGCTCGGGTTGCATCTCGTGGTGCTCGACGAATCTTCTTATGCTCCTGCTCGTTTCACTCGCGAAATCTTGGGAATCTTGTAAATTATTATTTGCTTTGCTACGCTCGCAATTGGATGCGTCAGCAGAATCTACAAGATTTACAAGATTTCTGCCCGCAGGGCAAGGCAATTCAGATACGCGAGAGGAGAGGTATGCGATAAGGCTTTCCTTGCACATATAGCGCACTATCTCTTTGGGGGTGTAGAAGGCGCCTTTGGCTTTGTTGTCCTCCAGCAGGCTCTCGAAGATCTTGCCCAGCATTTCGGGGTCGACACCCACCTCGGCATCGTCGGGGTCGTTCTCGTCGACGGTGAAGTTGTAGGAAGCCAGGAAGGTGAAGAGGTCTTCGAACAGCGAAGCCGGCAGCTTGATATTAAGCTCATCTACTTTGTCACGTTCAAACAGCCCTCCGTTGAGATAAGGCAAGGGTGAATTTTGAATTTTGAAATCTGAATTTTGAGTGTTTTCGCCATTCCATTGGTGCAGGAGGTTTACGTCCCAGCCGTTGTCGCGGAAGACGTGTTCGCGGTTTCCCGGCTCGGTGTTGAAGATGCCGAAGAAGAGGGGTTCGAGCACCTGCTCGAGGAAGTCGGCCTGATAGGGGCTCATAAAATAGAGGTCGCGCAGGAAGTACTGGTTGCCGTTCAGCCACCCTTTCTTCTGCAAGAAATGCAGGAAGACAATGCGGCCAAGCATCTTCTTTACATAGTCGTGTAAAATTGAAAGTTGAGAATTGAAAATTGAAAATTCCTCAACGTGTTTCACCATATAATCGCAGATAGCGTCATAATGACGATGATATTCGTCGAAAAACTCCTTGCTGAGGGCGTCGACGGAGAAGGCATTGCGGATGTCACTCAACCGCAGGCTGGAAGCCTGCGTACCAAGGGTGGAAAGTCGCTCTAACGGAGTCTTGTACTGCCCTTGTGGGTCGCCGAGGATATAGGAGAAGCGCTTGGCGGCGGTAACGCCTTCTTTCATGTCGCAGATATAAGACAGGCGCCAATGGTTGCCGTCGTCGAAAACGGCGATGGCGGCATCGACCTCGTATTTCAGATACGGTGCAATCAGCTTGCGCAGCCCCACGCGCTTGCGGCGTACGTCGCTGCCTTCGGCCACACGGGTGTAGAAGAAGCCCAACTCACGACTGTCGGCATCGGCCATACGACCTATGAAGTAGTTCTGGTCGCCGTCGGAGGAGGAGGGAAGCTGTTCGGGACTTGTGGCAATGTCGTTGCAACCGAAAAGGCGGTGGACAATCTCGTTGCTATAGGTCGCATAGTCGAACGAAGATTTGAATATCTTGCGGAGGGTTTCTAATGAGGTCATATTTTTTGTGTATTGCTTGTTTGATGGTCGCTGCGCTCAAAATTTTAAAAAAAATCTGTCCAAAATTCTTCAAATTCATTTTCTATAATTTTCCCCATTCAATTTTCTTGTGATTTTGAGGTCCTTGGCCGACCATATTGCTTATTTGACGGTCGCTGCGCTCAAAATTTTAGAAAAATTCTATCCAAAATTTTCCAAATTCCTTTTTATAATTTTCTTCATTCAATTTTCTAGTAATTTTGAAGCCGTAGGCCGACCATAAATATTTAAATGAATGTTTCGGAGAGGATGATTTCGGCGGTGGTGTTGGCAATGTGCGACGCGGCGGGTTGCGACTGTTGGGGCTGGCTGTAGCGGGTGTCGAGTTCTTCAAGCTGCTCCACTATCTTGATGGTGGGGATGGGCTCTTTCTTGTGTTTGCGCGACATACGGTTGAGGGCATCGGCCAGCTGGTTGTAGGTGCCGCGTTCCACCATCTGCTTCAGCCGGTCAGCTACGGCTCGGGCTTCGTCGTCGGGCATCGCAGGCCGCACCTCGCGCAGGAAGGCGGCGGCTTTCTTGGCGTCGTTGTCGCGACCGCCAATCTTGGGACGTTCCTCTTGGTGCTCGCGCTGCTGGTCGGCAGCATACAACGCCAAGGCGCTGCGCACCTGGGCATAGTGGATGGGCTCGGCATCGGCGAAAGGCACGGCCTTCTCGGTGGGCTCGGCACGGAAGATGTCGACGGCCTCGAGGAAAGAGAGTTCGCGCGGGTGCTCGCCGACAAGGTAGAAGGCTTTCTTTTGGGGGGAGGACAGGTAGGTGATAGTTACTGTTTCGTCCGCAGGCAGGGATGCCTGCGTACCATGGCGGGCACAGCGGCTCTTGGGCGGCAGTTGCTTGATGCGGCGATAGAGGCCGGGATTGGTGTCGTGCAGGGCACGAACCTCGGCAAGCAGCTCAAGGCTGCGGTCGGTATCGTCGCGCACATCGCTATTGAAGAGTCGAAATTCCTGCACTATCTCGTCGTGCGAATAAATTCTGGTGTCCTCGCCGAGGGCGGAGTGGAAGCTCTGCAGTTTGATGAGCGAGTTCTTTTTGAGGCTGATGATGGCATCGCCAGGGTCGGAGGGGTAGAACATGTAATTGTAAATGGCGTCGGCGGTGGAGCCGATACGGTTCACACGACCAATGCGCTGCATCAGACGGGTGGCGTTCCACGGGCTATCGTAATTGACGATGAAGTTGGCGCGGTGCAGGTTGACGCCCTCGGCCAGCACGTCGCTGGTGACGATGATATTGTAGTCGTTGCGGTGCTCGCCTTTATAGTTGGCGTCGAAGTTGGCCCGGATGTCCTCCCGCTTGCGGTTACGGTCGCGAGCACAGACAGAGAGGATATCGGTGCGATGCAGTCGCTGGCGCAGCTGTTCGGTCAGGTAGTTGACGGTGTCCACACTCTCGCTGAAGACCACCAGCTTGCCCTCTTGGTTGCGCTGCGGGTCGAAGAGCTCGCCTTGCAGCATCTCGACGAAGAGGTCCAGTTTGGGGTCGGCATCCACCTTGTCCCACCGCTTGCAGAGTCCGCGCAGCAAGTCGGCATCGTATTCCAGCATCGGCAAGAACTCGGACTTGAAGTCGGTGGCGCGGAAGGTTATCTCGTCCGGGTCGTAGCCCTTGGCCATCGCCAGCTCCAGTATTGCGTCCAGTTCCATCCCGTCGGCTTGCAGCTTCTTGACGTTCAAGTCGGGGGCGATAATTACCTTGTCCTCGCGGAACATCTTTATCATCCCTTCGGTGGCACCCAGCAGCGTGTGCAACGACTTCTTGAAGGCATCGAAACTGCTTTCCAGACGTTTGACCATGTGGGTTTGGTAGATGCCGGCCAGCGAGTCGGCCATATGTTTGGCCGTTTTTCCGGATGGAATCTTGTATGACGGACAATACTCAATAGCTCGGTAACGGGCATAGCGCAGGCCGCTGCCGTCGAACATGTCGGGCTTTTCCTCACGCAGGCTGGAGGTGGGGGTGTCTATCAACTTCTTGTAGGTGTCCACAAAGAGCATCAGCACCTCGGGCGACATCTGATAGGTGCGGTCCTCGGGGTCGAGCAGCCGCGGGAAATGTATCTCGCTGCTGTAGCGTGGCTCGTGTTGGATGTTGCTGCGCGTGCGGCGCACCATCACCTTCTCCAGCACGGTGTGGCGGAGCTCCTGGTTGATGGCGTCGATGCGCGAGGTCAGCATCTCGGGTGTGAGCACACGGCGTTGCGACATCAGACTCTTGAACTCCTTGATCCACGGGGCGAAGGTGTCGGCGATATTGCTCACGCCGTCAAGTGTGCAGCGGGCGGTGTCCTGGAACAGCAGCAACTGGTTCTTGATGTCCTCGGGTGTGTTGTTGAGCGGTGTGGCCGAGAGCAGCAGCACCTTCTTGCCTCCCTTGATGTTGCCCTTGTTCAGTCGGGGCGATTTGGTGATGCGTTGCAGCAGGTCGTAGTTGCAGTTGCTGTCGTGGCGGAAGTTGTGCGCCTCGTCGACGATAACGAGGTCGTAGTAGGGCGGCGTGTCGTAGTTGTTGCCGTCGATAATCTTGTCGAGGCTGCCATTGGTGATGAAGCGCGTGTATATGTTCTTGATGCGGAAGTCGTCGAAGGTGTCGGTCCAGTTGCTCTGCACGGAAGGAGGGTAGATGACGAGGATGCGGGTGTTGTCACCGTTGGCGTAGATGAAACGTTGGGCAATCATAGCGGCCACCACCGTCTTGCCCAGGCCCACCACGTCGGCGATGAAGCAGCCGTTGTGGCGCAGCATCATGTCGTAGCCCTGCACCACGGCGTCGCGCTGGTAGGTGAGGTCGGAATAGCCTTCGGGTAGCAGAGGCACGAAGTCGTCCTCCACCTGGGTGCCGAAATGGTCGATGAGCATCCGCATATAGAGCTCGTAAGGGGTAGGCTGTTGAGCGTCGGGAGCGAGGTGCGTCCGGCCCATCATACGCTCCACGTCGGCGAAGGTGATGGGCAACGCCTCGGCCCAAAGACGCTGGAACTCTGCCTCGCAGTAGGCCACATCGTCGTAGTCTTTCATCGCCACGTTGAGCTCGTAACGCGGTGGCTCGGTGGCTCCAAGCCCCTGGTCGCTGATGTTGCTGCTGCCCATAATGACCCAGCCGTCGCTGTGTTCGTTGTGCTGCTGCGGCAGGCAAAGGTAGAACTTGGCGTGGAGGTCGCGCGTGGGGTGGATGCGCATTTCGAGCCGCTTGGAGGCGATGTCCTCGCAGAACTGACGGATGCCGTCGTCCACTTCGCCGCTATAGTCCGACTGGCGCACATCGCGCAAGAAGTCGTCGCAGTACTGTTCCAGCGAAGCCTCGCGGTCGCCGAAGAACATCTTGCCTGCAGCCTGCGCCTGGCGGAAGAGGTTGTCGATATTGATGCCGACAAGGATTTTGATTTCCTGCGTAGCGTCCAGCTCGCGGCGCAGTTTGAAATATCCCGAAGAACGGAAATAGCCAACCACGGCATGGAACTGGTCGAAGCCCGCCATTGCGGAGGCGATGCCGTGGAACTTGTCCAGCAGCGTCGCGTCGATATTGTTGAAAAACTTGGTGCTCATAAGGCTCGGCGTTACGGGCGCTTTGCCTTTCAGAGCAACACAAAAAAGTTATCCGTGAAACTCTCTTTGTACGTGGAGGCTCGCCAAAGCCTGTACTACAATTAAGAAAGCCCACGGATACCCGTGAGCGTTCTGCTTTCTTTTGTAGTACAGTTTGAAATTTGGCGATTTCCACGTACAAAGCAAAGCAAAAACGCTTTATATTATGTCTTTATATTCTCTTTATTCTATTCTGTTTCTTACTTTTACTGTTGTTTTTTATTATTGGTTTTTAATTTGTTTCGTGCTGCAAAGATACAAAAAATTATTTCATATTCTTCAGCAGGTCTTTTGTCTTCAACTCCATTTTGGAAAAAGCAAACCATTTCTTGCCAAGGTCTTTCAGCGAGGCACCGATATGGTAGACGCTATCGTCGATGCAGAGGAAGCGGTCGTGGGTGCGGTCGAAGGGCATGACGGTGATGGGGCGGTACTGGGCATTGTGCTTGGCGATGTCGAGCGTCAACTGCTGCGAGATGGTTTTGGTGTAAATCTCGGCTTCGACGGTCTTCTTGCGTTTGTCGAGGAGGGTGAGCACGGTGTCGTCGATATAGTTGTCGAATAAGACTATGCGTCTCTTGGCCGAGCGTATGAGGTCGGAGACGAAAGTATGAGCGTCGAAAATCTGCCCGTCGAAGAAGATGCCCTCTACCGGCGGTAATGCGGTGCGGACGAAGAAGTCGATTTTCTGGTCGTGTTCTTCAATTTTGCGTTCTATGTTGTTCAACCGGTGATTGATGGCATATCCGCGTAACAGATAGTCTTTCAATACGGCATTTGCCCACTTCCGGAATAGAACACCTCGCTGTGATTTTACCCTATAGCCAACCGAAATGATGACATCAAGATTATAATATTCGACTTGATATGTCTTCCCATCAGCTGCAGTTGTCGCAAATTTTGCGACAACTGGTGTGCCTTCGAGCTCTTCTGTTAGTGCATTGGCAATATGTTTGCCGATGGTCTTCACGTCACGTTGGAATAGTGAGGCCATTTGTTGACGATTCAACCACACGGTATCCTCATTTAAACGGACTTCTAACTTTACATTGTCATCAGGTTGGTAGAGTACTATTTCACCCTTTTCGTTGTTCATTTACAGTCTTAATAATGTTTATATCACAAGTTGTCGCAAAAATTGCGACAACTAAAAACAAAAAGCGAAAACGCCTTATATTATGTCGTTATATTCTCTTTATTCTATTCTGTTTCTTACATTTACTGTTGATTTTATTATTGGTTTTTTATTTGTTTCGTGCTGCAAAAATACAAAACTATTTCATTATTTTGCGATGTTATTTTAACAGTTTCCGATTGTCTACCTCCTCCAGGACACTCATCTGCTTGATGGCTATCTGGTTCAAACGCTTCAACCGCTCGCGCTGCGCGATGCCGTCACTGATAAAGACAGCGTTGATATTTTCAAGGTTGGAGAGACATATAAGCTGATTGATAGTTGCATAGTCGCGCATATTGCCTTTCTTGTCGGGATTGGCATCACGCCACTCTTTGGCCGTGATTCCAAACAAGGCAACATTCAAAACATCGGCTTCCTCGGCATAGATGAGCGAACTGTGGTAGGCATCCACCTCGTCAGGCACAAGGTTGGCACGAACGGCATCGGTGTGGATATGATAGTTGATCTTCGAGAGCTCGCGTTTGGCGTTCCAGCCGATAGCTTTCTGTTCCTCTTCCTTCAGGCGTTGGAGCTCCTTGACGATGAAAATTTTGAACTCAGGACTAATCCACATGGCAAACTCGAAGGCGATATCCTTGTGGGCATAGGTGCCACCATATCGTCCTGCTTTGGCCTGAAGACTAATGGCGTTGGTCCGGGCAACGAACTCTTTGACGCTAATCTTGAACCGATTGAGTCCGGCCTGACTTCTAATTGTGGCGAATTCGCCATAATTAAAATCGGGATTGTACACCTTCTCCCATATGCCTATGTATTCCATTGTATTACGATTACGCAGCCAGTCGGTGACAAAGAAGTCACCATCTTTGGCTTGTAGCATATCTGTCAAGCAGATATAATCCTCAGCCCCCTGTTTGATTACCGTAATTGGTGTATCTTGTACGATTATTTTGTTTGCCATACCTTATTATGTCGATATATTCTCTTTACTCTATTCTTTTTCTATTGCTGCTTTGATATTGTTTTTTTTTGTTTCGTGCTGCAAAGATACTACTTTTCTTCGACGCTTTAGCCCTCTTTTCTTCGAAGTTGTTCCTTCACTTCGTTCACTTCGTTGATTAATTGCTGCTCAGTGGGAAGGTAAAGTTTATATTCTGAAGCCAGAATGGTTTTATTGTCTTCGGGCAGAGTCGTGCGTACAAGTGTATCGTTTTTACGAGTACAGAGTAGAATTCCTATTGTGTGGTTTTCGTCAGGGAGTCTCTCATAGCGGTCGTAGTAGTTGACATACATCTGCAACTGTCCGAGGTCTTGGTGGGTAAGTTCACCTGTTTTGAGTTCAATCAGGACAAAACTCCGCAACAGTCGGTTGTAAAACACCAAATCGACGAAAAACTCATCGTCCTCAAGCAGAATACGCTTTTGCCTGGCCACAAAAGAGAATCCTTTCCCCATTTCGAGCATAAATTCGGCAATATGGGTTATTATTGCCTGCTCTATGTCTTTTTCGTAGTATGCTGCCTCTCGTTTTAGACCGAGAAATTCCAAAACCGCAGGTTGTTTGATTATTTCCTGTGGAGTTTCAGGGATACGTTCTTTTCGTGCCACTGCCAAAACCGCATCTTTGTCATTGCTCGCGAGAAGACGTTCATAAAGCAACGAGTCAATTTGGCGTCCTGTTTCACGAGCAGTCCACGCATTGTTGACCGATTCCAACTCGTAATACTCTCGTTTATCAGGGTCTTCGATTTGAATAAGTCTCCGATATTGAGACCAATTCAATTGCGAACGCAGTGTGTTCGCAATTGGATAAATGCGATAAAACTGGCGGGCTTGTTCGAGTTGACGGACACCAAATCCACTACCGTACTCTGGCTCAATTGCTTTTGCCAAGTTACGGATCAGATAGGTGCCATAGTCGGCACGGGCTTTGCCTTGCTGCTCTTCTTCCAAAATCCGCTTGCCCAAATGCCAATACATTTGCACCCGACAGAAGTCGACGCTTCGAACGGCATTGGTCCGTGCATCGTTGATTATCTGCCGTATATCGGTGACGAACTGTTGTCGCACCAGCGGAGCATTGTCAATTTTATCAATTATCTGTTCCATATTAAATATAGGCAAAAAGCTTTATATTATATCGTTGTATTCTCTTTATTATTACTTTTATTGCTGTTTTTGTTATTGGGTTTGTATTTTGTTTTTGGGGTGCAAGAATACGTTTTTTTTTATTATTCCAGGCTTGTTATTAGAGCATCTACCGTCAATCAATCTTCTTGTTCGTAGTAATATGAGTAGTCGATGCCTTTCATAAAGAGTTCGCGGTCATCGATGCGGTCGGTCAACGCTGTTTTCAGAAGACGGCGGATGTGTGCGCTGTCTGTGTGGCTTTCAATCATTGCATCGAGATACTCACGCTTGTCTATCTTACTCCAATCGATGCACATCTTCAGCCTTTTCTTGAATATCATATCAAGCCAGATACGCGTCGAGCGGCCATTGCCCTCCATAAAAGGATGCGCCGCATTCATCTCGACATATTTATCCACTATCTCGTCATACGTGGTTTCCGGCATCTGCTCTACGGTTTCAAGGTAGCTGTGCAGATGTTCTGCCAGACAGAACAGAGTATTCCCTTTGGCAATGGTTTTGGTCCTGATCTTTCCTGCGAAGTCGTAAAGTCCACCAAAAAGGTAGGCATGAATCTGCTGGAGAGCCTTTACCGTACCTACATCTTTGTCTGCCACCAGATTGCTTTCCCAAAGGGTGTAGGCTTTCTTTCGGCTTTGGCCGTCAATAGAATTGTCGCTGTAGGTAAACCAGTCAAGGAAGGCGTTGGCACGGTTGTTAGGGTAGTGTTTGGCCAAAGTCTGCACACAACTGGCGTCGAGGGCATCGATTGCTCTCTGCTTGCCGTCGGGGGCTTCAAATTTGAACTGGTTAGTGACACTCACCAGTTGGACTTCTTCCTTGGACATCTTGGCCTTCAGATACTTCCAATAGTTTCTGCTCTTTGTATAGTCATCCTCTTCGTTTATAGCACGCACGATGTCGGTGGCAGCGAACCACCATTTGCCGTTCTCTTCGTCCCAAACGGCACGGACCTCGCGGTCTTTATAGAATCGGATGGATTTTTTGTTCATTACAGGTGCTTTTCTTCACGGTGCAGGAATCCGGAAGGTATTAATTCCATTTCGTTTTATTGTTTTTGTTGTGCCAGCAGGCGGTCGAAGTCGCTTTGGAACAGCCGGTCCTGCAATACACGATATTATATCTTCTTCAGATGTAGCCCTATATTGTCACTCGAACAGCCAAAGAGTTCGCCCATAGCCTTTTGGGTGAGCCACACGTCTTCGTTATGCACACGCACACTGATGCCACTCTCACCGGCTTGCAATGAGAAGACGAGGAAATCCTCAGTACTATTGCGGATCTGTATTTCTTTCATGAAATATACTGTTTGTATACCTCTTTGTATACTCTTTCTATACTGTTTCTATACTCGTTTGTATACTGTTTCTATACTCGTTTGTATACTGTTTCAATACTCGTTTATATACTGTTTCTATACTCATTTGTATACTGTTTCAATACTCATTTGTATACTCTGCCTATACCCTGCCCATACTGTGCCTATACTCTGTCTTGTTCGCGGTGGAGGGTGAGGATACGGATGTCGGGGTAGGTGGTGGCGAGCCAGGCGGCAAGCTGCTCGGCGCAATAGACGGAGCGGTGCTGGCCGCCGGTGCAGCCGAAGGCGACCTGGAGGGAGGTGAAACGGCGCTCGGTGTATTTGTCGACGCTCTGTGCGACAAGGGCTTTGGCGTGGTCGAGGAAGCGGTCGACGGCGGGTTCGCGCTGGAGGAACTCGATCACGGGGCGGTCGCGGCCTGTGATGGCCTTGTACTCGGCATAGCGGCCCGGGTTGGGGAGGGCGCGGCAGTCGAAGATGAATCCGCCGCCGTTGCCGGAGGGGTCGACGGGGAGGCCCTGTTTGTAGCTGAAGGAGAGGACGGTGACGGTGAGGAGTGAGGAGTGGGGGGTGGAGAGTGAGGAGTGAGGAGTGAGGAGTGAGGAGTGGAGTGTGCGCTGGAGTTCGGGGAGCTGGATGGGGAGGGGGTGAGAGTCGAGCAGGGAGCGCAGGTTGGAGAGTGCCAGGGGGATGCTCTCGATGAAGTAGGGCTTGCGCTCGTAGAGGCCGCGATAGCCGTAGGCGCCGAGGGTTTGGAGGATGCGGATGAGGACGTAGGCCCAGAAGTGGCCGAGCCACTGCTGCTTGGCGTCGCCTGTGATGCCGCGGACGGCGAGGTAGTGGGCGAGCAGGTCGAGGCGCAGGGGTTCGGGGAGGTCGCTCTTGGCGGAGTAGAGCAGCGAGGCGACATCATACTGTGCGGCGCCGCGGCGGCCGCCCTGGTAGTCGATGTAGAATAATTTTGAATTTTGAATTTTGAATTCTGAATTCTGAGTTTTGAGTTTTGAATCTCCCAATTCAGAATCAAGCATAATGTTCCGGCCTTGGAAGTCGCGGTAGAGGAAGTAGCTGCAGTCGGCCTCGAGTAGGAAGTTGGCCAGGCGGTGGAAGTCGTCTTCGAGGAGTTGCTCGTCGAAGTCGATGTGGTTGAGTTTGAGGAAGAAGTACTTGAAATAGTTGAGGTCCCAGAGGATGGACTGGCGGTCGAAGGCCGGGCGCGGATAGGCGACGGAGAAGTCGAGGTCGGCGCCGGCCTGCTGGATGGCGGCGAGGTCGGAGAGTGCCTGACGGTAGAGGGCGAGCATCTGGGCGTCGAATCCCCCACCCTGCCGGCGCTTGTCGAGCAGGAGGCCGTAGAGCGACTGGTCGCCGAGGTCCTGCTGGAGGTAGCGCATGCGGTCGTCGCTGACGGCGTAGATTTGTGGCACGGCAATCCCTTTCGCCAGGAAATGGCGAGAGTAGGCTAGGAAGGCGTCGTTCTCGCGGAGGTCGTCGCCGACGGTGCCTATGCAGCGGTGGGAGGGCGAAGAGAGGCGGTAGTAGCGGCGGTTGGAACCACTACTCCCCAGGGCGAGGCAATCGCTACATGCCTCGCCAGCCCATTGCTCGAAGAGCCTCTGCAGCTGCTGCATTACTCCTCGTTGTGCTGCTCCTCGGCATTGCGTGCGGCCTCGGCGGCGGCGCGGGCTTCGGCTTCCTGCTGCTGACGCACCTCGTCGAGCATGCGGCACTTGCCGGTGAAGACGGCGCCGGGCTCGATGGAGAGTTTGTTGATGAGGATGTCGCCGCGGACGCGTGCGGTGGCGTGGAGCGAGAGGAGCTCTTTGACGGAGAGGTTGCCGTTGACGGAGCCGATGATGTTGGCGTTCTGGCAGAGGATGTTGCCGTTGACCACACCGGTGTCGCCGACGACGAGTTTGCCGTCGAGTTGGATGTTGCCCTCGAGGGTGCCGTCGAGGCGGAAGTCGCCGCTGGCGGTGATGTCGCCCTTGATGAGGGTGCCATTGTTGATGATGTTGATGGAGCTGTTTTCTACTTCCATTGTTCTTGCCATAATTGTTGATTATTAATATGGTTAATTATTTGTATTTGTTGACGTAATATTTGCGGAAGAAGGGCAGGTAGGCCGCGGGGTTCTTGCGGCTGTAGAAGGTGGCGTAGTTCTGGGTGGAGATGGCGAACTCCTGGTGGTCGGAGGGTGCGAGCGTCTGGAGGGGGCTCTCGGCCTGCTGCAGGTGGTGCCAGTAGCTCATGGCCTCGGCGGCGCCTGCGAAGCGGTGGATGGTGAGGATCTGGGTGGTGTCGGTGAAGAGGGCGGCGTTGACCTTATAGCCAGAGTTGGCGTAGTACTGGCTATTGAAGGCGGCCACTTTGTATTGGAACTCGGTGGCGCGGACGGTGCGGTCGTTGAGGATGATGACGACGTAGTACTGCTGGTTTTCGCGGAAGCGGTAGACCTGCGACTCGGGTGGGAGCTTCTCCTCGGAGGCCTGACTGGCAGACGGAGTGGAGGGTTGAGAGGCCGAGGGCGTTTCATCCTGCGCGGCGGCGGCGTTGCGGCGGCGGGCGCGCTGCTCGTCGAGTTCGGTGATGGTCTCGCTGCTGGCGAGGGCGGCGAAAGTGCTGTCGTCTTGGAGCAGTTCGAGTTGGGCTTGGGCCATGGGGCGGATGCTGTCGCCCTGCGAAGCCTGGTCGAGGATGGACTGGAGGGTGGCGACGGCCTCCTGGCGGTCGCCGGAGCGTGCCTGGGCGAGGGCTTTCCAGTAGCGGAAGCGGTGCAGTTGGGGCATACCGGCAAAGGTCTCCTCGGCTTCGTCGACGGAACGGATGACGCCGGCATAGCGTCGGGACTCGAAGAGGGTGTAGACGGCCTCGTAGTCCTCCTCGATGCGGCGGTCGCGGCGGAGGAGTTCCTTATAGTACTCGTTGTCGCGGATGAGGTTGGCGAAGTCGCTGTCGGGGAAGCCCATGAGGACCATGTCGCGGTAGTAGTTGGCCTGGGGGGTGTTGCCCTGGCGGTCGTAGATGCGGTAGAGCATGTAGAAGGCCTGGACGACTTCGGGGTGGGCGGTGTAGTCGGCGGCGAGGCGGTGGTAGCACTCGAGGGCGCGGGGGATGTTGCCCACGCCGTCGTAGTAGATATAGCCAGCGTTGAGGAGGCAGATGGAGGTGAGGGAGTCGATGGAGTCGAACTGTGTCTGAGTGGAGGGGAGGTCCTTGAGGTAGTAGGCGGGCGAGGTGGGGTCGTCGGGGTTGCCGGATTGAGTGAGGAGTGAGGAGTGAGGAGTGAGGAGTGAAGTGTCGGAAGCGGGGTCGGAGGAGGCGGTGTCCTCGTCCATGGCGAAGGACATGACGGTCTTGCTGGAGAGGCACCAGAGGTCTTCGAGCGCACGCATTCCCCAGCGCTGGCGGAAGGTTTCCTTGCCTTTTTGGAGGGTGGTGGGGTTGTAGAAGTACCAGTCGCCGGTGAGGGTGTTCTGCTGGGCCTTGCTTTCGCCGAGGATTTCGGCCAGGAGCTCACGCTCGCGGGCTTCGGCCTCCTGGCGCTTGTGCTGCTCGATGCGGTCGGCGATGAGCTTGGCGCGCTCGGTTTCGGGCATGGAGGCGACGGCGAGGAGGCTGTCGTTGCGGGTGTAGACGCGGGTGTAGGAGACGAGCTCGGTGAGCATTTCGTGGCGGCGGCGAATGTGGTCGTAGCGGGGGTAGCCGGGCTGGATGCACTGCATGGCGGTGTCGTAGTAGAGCTGGGCGAGGTCGTAGTTCTCGAACTGCTCGTACTGCACCTCGCCCATGCGGAGGGCGGAGAGGGCCTTCTGAGCCTTGTTGGCGGTGGCGGCGGCGACGGAGAGGCGGTAGTTGTCGCAGGCCTGGCGCGGTTGCTTGGTGCCGAGGTACATCTCGCCCTTGGCGAAGTAGATTTGGTCGCGGTATTCCTCGTTCTTTTTGTCGTCGAGGAGGTCGTCGAGCTGGCGCTCGAGGCGTGCGATGTCGGCATGCTGGAGGTCGGCGCAGGAGGCCTCGCCGAGCTTGGCGTTGAACTCCATGACGTAGGGTGGATTGTAGCGGAGGACCTGGTGGTAGTACTTGGCGGCGACGGTGCGGCGGTCGAGGTGGCGGTAGATCTGGGCGAGGATGAAGGTGAGGCGCGCCTTGGCCTGGCGGTCGGAGGAGGCGTCGACGGCCTGATGGATGTATTCGACGGCCTTTTTGTACTTCTCTTGCGGGAGGGTGGCTTCGACCATGGCCATGTAGAGCTTGTCGCGCTGCGAGCGTGAGAACTGGCTTTTGGCCAGCTGCTGGACGAGTTGGTCGAGGGTGGCTTCGGCCTCGGCGTAGCGCCGTTCCATGGTCATGCAGCGTGCCAGGAGGACGGCGGCCTCATCGCCGGCGCGGGTGCCTTGGAACTGGGTGATGAGGATGTTGCAGGTGTTGACGGTGGAGGCGTAGTCGCGCTTGTAGAAGGTGGCGTAGGCGGTCATGAGGTAACACTCCTTGATGTAGGGGACGTGCTCGCGGCCTTTGACAAAGATGCTGTGCTTCTTGATGCCTTTGACGCCCTTTTCGATGGCGCGGTCCATCTCGGGATAGACGGTGCGAGCGTTTTCGTCGGTGCCGAGGGGTTCGACGGGGAGGAACTGCGTGTAGTCGTCGACCACGGAGGCGTGGAGTTTCTGGCGGCCTTCCTTGAGGCTTTCGTTGCCGTTCCACCAGACGTTGTAGTGGGTGGTGAGGTTGTGGTAGCGGATATTGATCCACTTGGCTTTCTCGGTGGAGCAGGATGTGATAATAAACAAAGACAACACAGACAACAGGGACAACATGGAAAGTGCCACATGCACTTTCCCGTTCCGGCGCGTGTGGCGCCGGAGTGGTTGTCGATGTTGTTGGTGTTGTCGTGTCATGGAATTATAC
>Ga0256406_1002602_pt1 | contig 24899 bp, 18 predicted proteins | sample RumenRJG_03DNA_FD_185986 | JGI IMG/M metagenome (GOLD analysis project Ga0256406, IMG submission 185986) | Bovine rumen microbial communities from Lethbridge, Alberta, Canada - RJG_03 | ecosystem: Host-associated > Mammals > Digestive system > Stomach > Rumen | place: Canada: Alberta | collected...
TTTGGGATAAGAATATTTCAGAGGTTGCTTCACTCGACATCAGCGCTCTGCGCGACTGGCTCGCCCATGTGGAAGAGCACTTGGAGCCGCGTGAGCGGAAAATAGCTACGGAAATCGTCAAAGAACTGCGCTCGCGAGTGGATTTTCTGCTTGAGGTGGGTCTCGACTATCTCTCACTTAACCGACAGTCAGCCACTCTCTCCGGAGGCGAGAGCCAGCGCATCCGTCTGGCCACCCAGATAGGTTCGCAACTCGTCAACGTGCTCTACATTCTCGACGAGCCCAGCATAGGGCTCCACCAACGTGACAACGACCGTCTCATTGGCTCGCTCAAGGAATTGCGTGACCTGGGCAATACGGTTATTGTGGTGGAACACGACGAGGATATGATGCGGGCTGCCGACTGGATAATCGACATCGGACCAAAGGCCGGCCGCAAAGGAGGCGAAGTAGTTTTCCAAGGCACTCCTAAAGAGATGATGACCTGCCACACACTGACCGCCGACTATCTCAACGGGCTGCGACGCATAGAACTGCCAGCACAGCGCCGGAAAGGAAATGGAAAGAGCCTGTGGCTGAGAGGCTGTACGGGTAACAACCTCAAGAATATTGACGTGGAGTTCCCCTTGGGCAAGCTCATCGTAGTGACCGGTGTGTCGGGCTCCGGCAAATCGACCCTTATCAATGCTACACTCCTGCCCGCACTCTCGCAACGCCTCTACCATTCCCTACGTCAGCCCATGCCATTCAAAGCCATTGAGGGCGCTGAGCTTATCGACAAAGTAGTGAGCGTCGACCAGGCTCCCATCGGACGTACGCCACGCTCCAATCCAGCCACCTATACCGGTGTGCTCAGCGACATACGCAGTCTCTTCGCATCGCTGCCCGAAGCGCAGGTCAGAGGTTACAAGCCCGGGCGATTCTCCTTCAATGTGAAGGGAGGACGTTGCGAGGCCTGCGGTGGAAACGGATACAAGACTATCGAGATGAACTTTCTGCCCGACGTGATGGTACCCTGTGAGGTTTGCCACGGCAAACGCTACAACCGCGAGACACTGGAGGTGAGATTCAAGGGAAAGTCCATCGCCGATGTTCTGGACATGACCATCAACCAAGCAGTGGAATTCTTTGCCAACATGCCGTCCATACTGCCTCGCATCAAAACCCTGCAGGACGTGGGACTGGGCTATATCAAACTCGGACAAAGCTCCACCACTCTGTCAGGCGGTGAGAGTCAGCGCGTGAAGCTCGCCTCCGAACTGGCCAAGAGAGACACGGGGAAGACACTCTATATTCTTGACGAACCTACAACCGGACTTCACTTTGAGGATATCCGAATCCTCATGGGAGTACTCGAACGACTCGTTGACAGAGGCAACACCGTCATCGTCATTGAGCATAATCTCGATGTCATCAAACTTGCCGACTATATTATTGACATGGGACCCGAAGGAGGACGTGGAGGTGGCACCGTTCTCACCACGGGAACTCCAGAAGAAGTGGCACAAAGCAAGAAGGGCTACACACCCCGATTCCTGCGCGAAGCTCTGCTGAAAGCACAAACAGCCAAAGAAGAGCCCTAAACCGGGTGTTCAGGAAAAAACATGTAGGACGAGGGCACTTTGTGTCCCGAAAAAACGAGTCTGCCCTGCACCTCCAGGCGACTTCCCCATTCATCTCCATATATCGGAAGACAGCAGGTTCCGGTACAAAAGAAAGGCTTTATTTCGCCAAGAGCAAAATTATTAGTAACTTTGCACCGCGTTTCAGATTATTATAATAAGGTATAACAGATGATCACACTCAACAACCTTGCCATCCAGTTCGGCAAGCGTGTCCTCTACAAGGACGTCAACATCAAGTTCACTCCCGGCAACATCTACGGTGTCATCGGAGCCAACGGCGCTGGTAAATCGACGTTGCTCCGTGCCATCAGCAGCGACCTCGAACCCAACAAGGGCACAGTGGAACTCGGACCAGGCGAGAGACTTTCCGTTCTGGAGCAGGACCACTTCAAATACGACAGCTACCGCGTCCTCGACACCGTGCTCATGGGGCACGAGAAGCTTTGGGCCAACATGAAGGAGCGCGAAAGGCTCTACTCCAAGCCCGACATGACAGAGGAGGACGGCAACCGCGCCGCCGAGCTCGAACTGAAGTTCGGCGAGATGAACGGCTATGAGGCTGAAAGCGAGGCTGCCCAGCTGCTTCAGAATCTTGGCGTCAAGGTAGAACTCCACGATAAGCAGATGTCAGAGCTGTCGAACAATGAGAAGGTGCGCGTCATGCTGGCAAAAGCGCTCTTCGGACATCCCGACAACTTACTGCTTGACGAGCCCACCAACGACCTCGATCTCGACACAGTGGAATGGCTGGAAGACTATCTCGGCGAAATCGACGAACGACAGACGGTGCTCGTGGTGAGCCACGACCGCCACTTCCTTGACTCTGTAAGCACAGAGACCATCGATATCGACTACGGTAAGATAACTGTCTTCGCCGGCAACTATAGCTTCTGGTACGAGAGTTCTCAGCTGGCTCTCAGACAGGCACAGAACCAACGACTGAAGGCCGAGGAAAAGCGCAAGCAGCTCGAAGAGTTCATCCGACGTTTCTCTGCTAATGTAGCCAAGAGCCGACAGACAACGTCACGCAAGAAAATGCTCGAGAAACTCAATGTGGAGGAAATCAGACCTTCAAGCCGTAAGTATCCGGGCATCATCTTCCAAATGGAACGTGAGCCGGGTAATCAAATCCTAAACGTAGAAGGCCTGAAAGCTGTGGAGCCCGATGGCACCGTGCTCTTCGACAACGTAAACTTCACGGTGGAGAAGGGACAGAAAGTGGTGTTCCTCTCCCATAACCCCAAGGCCATGACGGCTCTCTTCGAAATCATAAACGGCAACCGCAAGGCTGATGCTGGAACCTACACTTGGGGCGTCACCATAACGACGGCTTATCTGCCACTCGACAATACAGAATTCTTCAAGACCAACCTGAACCTTGTGGAGTGGCTCTCACAGTATGGACCTGGCAACGAAGTGGCTATGAAGGGCTATCTCGGACGTATGCTCTTCTCTGGCGAAGAGGTGCTCAAGAAGGCAAGCGTACTCTCGGGAGGCGAGAAGATGCGCTGTATGATAGCCCGAATGCAGCTGCAAAATGCAAACTGCCTTATCCTCGACACACCTACGAACCACCTCGACCTTGAATCCATTCAGGCATTCAACAATAACTTGGTTGGATTCAAGGGAATCGTGCTGTTCTCCAGTCACGACCACGAGTTCATTGAGACTGTATCGAACCGCATCATTGAGCTGACACCCAATGGAACTATCGACAAGATGATGCCTTACGACGAATATATCCACGACGACAGCATCAAGGAGCTCAAGGCTAAGATGTATGCCACCGAAGGCTGACGCAACAGGGTTGGCACATCTTTTGCTGCAAATGGGGCAAACTGTTTATATGAATTATGAGCAAAGAAGAGAATAAGGAAAAGAAAATCAACGTCACAGACAACGACACAGCATCCGTGAATCAGTCAGTCGACGAGGAAAAGAAAGCCGGTAGCACAAACGAAGAGTCGGCAACAAAGAAAGAACCCGACGAAGACACCCATACCGACAAAAAGGCAGAGGAAGAGAAGAAAGCCGATCCCCTGGCTGAAGCTCAGAAACAAATCGATGAGCTCAAAGACCAATTGCTTCGCAAGATTGCTGAGTTCGACAACTTTCGCAAGCGTACGCGGAAGGAGAAGGACGAGCTCATCTTCAATGGAAGCGAGAAAGCTATCGTAGCCATATTGCCGGTGCTTGATGACATGGAGCGCGCCATTGCCAATGCCCACAAAGATACAGACGGTGAGAAAATAGAAGAAGGATGGGAACTCATCTACAAGAAGTTCCAGCACATCCTTGAAGGTCTCGGCGTTAAACGCATTGACACCAAGGATGCCGACTTCAATGTGGACTATCATGAAGCCATAGCCATGGTTCCAAATACAGCCGATGATAAAAAGGGAAAAGTCATCGACTGCGTACAGGCCGGCTATACACTTAACGACAAGGTGATTCGTCATGCAAAGGTTGCCGTTGGCAACTGATAACGGGTGAAGAAGTATGAAGCGAGACTATTATGAGGTATTGGGAGTCAGCAAGACGGCCTCAGCCGACGAGATAAAGGCCGCCTACCGCAAGCTGGCAATAAAATACCATCCTGACCGTAATCCGGGTAACAAGGAAGCAGAAGAGAAATTCAAGGAGGCAGCAGAAGCCTACGATGTACTCCACGATCCACAGAAACGTCAACAGTACGATCAATTTGGATTTGACGCTCCCGGAAGTGGATTCGGCGGCTTCAATTCTGGCGCCGACTTCTCGATGGATGACATTTTCTCGGCCTTCGGTGATATTTTCGGAGGTCATGGGGGCTTTGGCGGATTCGGCGGTTTCGGCTCCGGAAGCGGACGTAGCCAGCGTCCTCAGTACAGAGGCTCTGACCTCAGGCTGAAGGTAAAGCTTTCACTCAAGGAAGTTGCCACAGGAGTAACAAAGAAATTCAAAGTTCGCAAGGATATCGTCTGCGACCACTGTCATGGCACAGGCGCCGAAGCAGGCAGTCAGCCCGAGACGTGTCCAACCTGTCACGGTAGCGGCTACGTGGTGAGGACTACGCGCTCCATGTTCGGCATGATGCAGACACAGTCGGAGTGCCCTACCTGCCACGGCGAAGGAACCATCATCAAGAACAAGTGTAAATATTGCGGTGGAACAGGCGTTGTTAAAGGTGAGGAAGTTGTGGAAATAAAAATCCCTGCAGGTGTTGCCGACGGTATGGTTGTCAACGTGCCCGGGAAAGGCAATGCAGGTCCTCACAACGGAATCAGTGGCAACATACAGGTATATATAGAAGAGGAGAACGACGACAACTTCGTACGCGACGGCCAGGATGTCATCTACAACCTTCTTCTTGATTTTCCAACGGCCGCTCTTGGAGGTGATGTTTCAGTGCCAACTCTTGAAGGAACAAAGGTAAAGATAAAGATTGAACCGGGAACACAACCTGGGAAGACTCTGCGTCTGAGAGGCAAAGGACTTCCTGCCGTGAAAGGCTACGGTGAAGGCATTGGTGACGAAGTAATAAACATCAGCGTCTTTGTCCCTAAGAAACTTTCAAGAGAGGAACGCAAAGCCATTGAGGAACTTCGTGAAAGTGAGAACTTCCAAGGCGACACTTCTACAAAGAAAAGCATTTTCGAGAAGTTTAAGAACTATTTCAACTGATATGCCCCTAACTGCTGCCTCCTCACCAATGGGGAGGCAGTTGCATTTTAAGACTATGAACTACGAAGACACTATCGACTATCTTTATCATTCCACTGCCGTTTTCGAGCATATAGGACCAGCAGCCTACAAACCTGGACTGCAGAACACGCTTGACCTTGATGCTCATTTTGGTCATCCCCACAGGAACTATCTCACACTGCATGTAGCCGGTACAAATGGCAAAGGTTCTTGTTCTCATATGCTTGCCGCCATCCTGCAAAGTGACGGCTATAAAGTAGGACTCTACACATCTCCTCATCTCGTAGACTTCAGTGAACGCATCCGCGTCAATGGCAAATGTATAAGCCAGGACTATGTCACAAGCTTTGTTGAAGAGAACCGACAGTTCATAGAGTCAGTCCATCCGTCGTTCTTTGAGCTTGTCACAGCCATGGCTTTCAGTTATTTTGCCTCAGAACACGTTGACATCGCAGTGATTGAAGTTGGTTTGGGAGGCCGTCTCGACTGCACTAACATCATAACACCCGAGGTCTCAGTCATCACCAATATCAGCTTTGACCACATGCAGTTTCTTGGTAACACACTTGCACAAATAGCAGGCGAGAAAGCCGGTATTATCAAGAAAGGAGTACCTGTCGTCATTGGAGAGACAACGCCCGAAACAAAACCGGTTTTCGAAGCCAAGGCAGCTGACATGCAAGCCCCGATTCACTTTGCCGAAACAGAAAGAGAGGTCGTTACCTCTGTTCCTACATTCTCTCCTATGGGAAGGCTTTACCAAACAGTGTCGTTCGGAGACCTCAATGGTGACCTTGCAGGTAAATACCAGGAGAAGAATGTCAACACGGTACTCTGTACAGCACGCCTCTTGCTCGACTCCCATCTTATTCGCGACCCGCAAAGCATTGTCAAGGGCATAGCGCATGCGAGTGAGCTTACTGGTCTCATGGGACGCTGGCAGAAAGTAGGAGAAAAACCGAACGTAGTATGCGACACAGGACATAATGTCGGTGGATGGCAATTTCTCGGTCCGCAGATATCCGCACAACCATGCCAGCACAGACGCATCGTCTTCGGTATGGTTGACGACAAGGACTTAGCCACTGTGATGACCTTACTACCCGCCGACGGTATCTTCTATTTCACCCGACCCTCCTGTGACCGAGCTTTCCCTGTGGAAAAAGTTGCTCAAGAAGCAACGAAGCACGGCATCATGGGAAAGATGTATCAAACAGTTCAACAAGCTTACGAAGCAGCACTGCGGGATTCAAGTGAAGACGACTTTATTTTTGTCGGAGGAAGCAGCTACGTCGTTGCCGATTTCCTAACCTATCTTGGCCGAAGAGACCAACAAGCCGCCTCCAAAGACTGACAGCCTGTCAGCCGCTTATTCCACAAGCAACAACCACATGGCATTCGCTTCCTTTCCTGCGCAGACATACCAATTAATTGTTTTTAACGCAGAAGGTCTCTCAAATTTAGTAGATAATATTTGCTCTCTTCGTTTTTTTTGGTTTACTTTGCATCTATAATAAGTATAACTAAAAGCTATTTTATGATGAACACAAAGGAAGCAGTAAACGCCTGCGGCCTGAAAAGGGAGAATTTTCAGGCCACAATCAATGGGAAACAAACTGATCTTTATATTTTAAGAAACAGTAAAGGCAACGAGGTTGCAGTGACCAACTACGGAGGTGCCATCGTGGCTATTATGGTTCCGGATAAGAACGGCAACCTGGCCAATGTCATCCAAGGGCACGACAACATCCAGGATGTAATCAATTCGCCAGAGCCCTATCTCTCAACACTTATCGGACGCTACGGCAACCGTATTGCCAAAGGCGAGTTTCAACTACACGGCAAGGAATATCACCTTGCTATCAACAATGGGCCCAACTGCCTGCATGGTGGCAAGAAGGGATTCAATGCTAAGGTTTGGGATGCCAATCAGGTAAATGAGCACGGACTGGTGTTGAAGTATACAAGCCCCTACGGCGAGGAAGGCTTCTCTGGCGAGCTCGAGGTATGGGTTGCATACACGTTCACCGATGACAACGAGCTCATCATCAAATACCACGCAACAACCAACAAGAAAACCATCATCAACCTCACCAGCCACGGATTCTTCTCACTTGCCGGAATAGCAAATCCCACACCATCCATTGAGGACATGATTTGCGAAATCAACGCCGACTATTACATCCCCATTGACAACACGTCCATACCTACAGGTGAAATCCTGAAGGTTGCAGGCACACCTTTCGACTTCCGCAAGCCGAAACGTATTGGCGACGACATCGATGCCGATGATGAGCAGACCAGGAACGGGGCCGGTTACGACCATTGCTTCGTACTCAATAAGAAAGAGGAGGGCGAGTTCTCGTTCGCAGCGCGCGTGCTTGAGCCTGTAAGTGGTCGCACCATGGAAGTATGGACCACAGAGCCTGGCGTTCAGTTCTATACCGACAACTGGGCCGATGGCTACAAAGGACAGAACGGTGCGACATTCCCACGCCGCAGTGCCGTTTGCTTCGAGGCACAGCATTTCCCCGACTCCCCTAATCACCCCTACTTCCCTTCCGTGGTACTCAATCCCGGTGAGGAATACACCCAGCGCACCCTCTATCGCTTTGGCGTAGAGAAATAAGCACAAAACAGCATATTCACATTAACACATTAATCCTATAAAACAACATTTGATTATGGATATAGAACGCGTAAGAAGCCGCTTCATTAAGCATTTCGACGGTAAAACCGGCAACATTTATTTCTCTCCGGGTCGTATCAACCTCATCGGAGAGCACACCGACTACAACGGTGGATTTGTATTCCCCGGAGCTGTTGATAAGGGAATAATGGCAGAAGTAAGACCCAATGGCCTCAACACAGTCATAGCTTACTCCATTGACCTCAAGGACAAAGTGGAGTTCAAAGTTGACGACCCCAACGGTCCTAAAGCTACATGGGCACGCTATATCTACGGCATCGTGCAGGAGATGCGCAAGCTTGGTGTTGACGTAAAAGGCTTCAATACCGCCTTCTCAGGTGATGTACCCCTTGGTGCAGGCATGTCGTCGAGCGCTGCCCTTGAAAGTTGCTTCGCCTTCGCCCTCAACGACCTCTTCGGTGACAACAAGGTGTCCAAGTGGGATCTTGCTCTCGCCGGACAAGCCACAGAACACAAATATATTGGCGTCAATTGCGGTATCATGGATCAGTTCGCCTCCGTCTTTGGCAAGAAAGGCAAGCTCATGAGGCTCGACTGCAGAAGCCGCGAGTTCGAATACTATCCCTTCGACCCACAGGGCTATAAGCTGGTACTTGTAAACTCCAAGGTGAAGCACGAGCTCAAAGGCTCTCCCTACAACGATCGCCGCCAGAGCTGCGAGAACGTAGTGGCTGCTCTCGGCAAGCACTTCCCCGACAAGAAGTTCGAGACGCTGCGCGATGCTGACTGGGACGAGCTTGAGGCCGTGAAGCCCGAAGTCTCAGCTGAAGACTATACACGTGCCCACTTCGTTCTTGGCGAGAAAGACCGCGTGCTCGCTGTCTGTGATGCACTCAATGCAGGCGACTACGAGACAGTAGGAAAGAAGATGTACGAGACCCACTATGGGCTGAGCAAAGAGTACGAGGTATCCTGTGAAGAGCTCGACTTCCTCAACGATGTGGCTAAGGAAGACGGCGTCACGGGCAGCCGTATTATGGGCGGCGGCTTCGGTGGATGCACCATCAACCTCGTCAAAGATGATGTCTACGACAATTTCATCGCCGACGTAAAGAAGAAGTTCAACGAGAAATATGGTCACGAGCCTGAAATCATCCCCGTGGTCATCAGCGACGGCTCGCACAAAGTGTGCTGAGACGCTCTTCTCGATCCAACGCAAATACCTCAGAAAGAACAAAAATGAAGAATATTAAAGCTTTCGTGCTTGGAGCAGGCGTGGTTATGGCCATGCTTGCTTCTTGCAGTTCGGGCAGCCTCACAGAGTCTGGCCTCGACCCCGCCAAATTTGACACAACTATCAACAACAAGCCCGTAAAACTCTACGTGCTGAAAAACCAAAGCAAGATGGAAGTCTGCATCACCAACTTCGGTGGGCGCATCGTCTCCATCGCCGTACCCAACAAGAACGACCAGCTCACCGATGTAACGCTTGGCTACGACAACATTGCTCAATATGCCGATACAGTGCATAACGCCAGCGACTTCGGTGCCGCCATCGGGCGCTACGCCAACCGCATCAAGAACGGCCAAATTGTTTGTGGCGGAAAGAAGATACAGCTTCCTCGCAACAATTATGGGCACTGTCTCCATGGAGGCCCGGACGGCTGGCAGTACAAGGTGTTCGACGCTACACAACCCAATGACACCACATTGCAGCTTGTTCTGAAGTCACCCGACGGCGACAACAACTTCCCGGGCAATGTCACGGCAAAAGTCACCTACACACTGCTGAGCAACAACACGCTCGACATCCAGTATGAGGCAACTACAGACAAGGAAACCGTCATCAATATGACCAACCACTCGTACTTCAACCTCTCTGGTGATCCGTCGAAGGCTGGTACTAACATGGTGCTCTACATCAATGCCGACAGCTATACTCCTGTTGACAGCACATTCATGACCTCAGGCGAAATCAAATCGGTCTACGGTACACCTATGGACTTCACCAAAAAGCACGCTCTCTATGAGACCATTGGCGACTCCACTTTCCAGCAAATCAAAAATGCCAGGGGCTACGACCAAAACTGGGTGCTCAACACGTTCAAGGACGGCAAAGGCGACTTCAGCAAGGTGGCTGCAAGCCTCTACTCACCAGAGTCGGGCATCTTCATGGAAGTGTACACCGACCAGCCGGGCATCCAAGTCTACACAGGCAACTTCCTTGATGGCACCCGCGTAGGCAAGAAGGGCATCAAGTACCCGCAGCGCGCCTCCGTTTGTCTCGAGACACAGAAGTACCCCGACTCTCCCAACAAATGGATTGCTCACGTGAAAGGATGGTACAACCCCTATCTTGAGCCGGGTGAGAAATACTATCACCACACTGCATACAAGTTCTCGGTGAAGTAAGACCCTTTCCACTCGCTAACTCTACAGAAAGGCTGTGCTGACGCTTTGCCGGCGCAGCCTTTTCTTTTTTTACTTCAGGGAACAGAACACGACATAAGCCGACCATCATGCAAATCTTACTCGCCAGTGCCAAGACGATGCGGGCACAGTCTGCTGTCAATGTCAGTGAGCAGCTCTCCAAGCCTGCCTTCGCTAACGAAGCCAACTCTCTTGTCAGAGAACTTGCACAGCAGTCGCCCGAGGTCCTCGCCAAAGCCTTCAAATGCAGCTTGCGCATTGCTCAAGAGAGTCTCAGGCACTACCAGCAATTCTTCGATGCCAAAGGAAGCCAACCTGCCATAATAGCCTACAATGGGCAGGCCTACAAGTATCTGAAGGCTGAACTTTTCAACCACGACGATTTGCTCTATGCCCAGCAACATCTTCTCATCACCTCATTCCTCTATGGATTGCTGCGCCCTCTCGACTCCATTCACCCATACCGTCTTGAAGGCAACATGCGACTGCAAGCCTGCGGAGGTGAGAACGTTTTCCACTTTTGGAAACCCCTGCTCACCGACAGCCTCATCAAGACAGTAAAGGCTGATGGCGGAACGCTTATTCATCTGAGTACCGAAGAATACGAACACCTCTTCGACTGGAAGCGTGTGCAGAGCGAGGTCAACGTCGTGAAGCCTCTCTTCTATGTTGACAATGGCCTGCAATTCAAGATAGTAGCAGTACTGGCCAAAACCTGTCGGGGCGCTATGGCACGGCATCTTATCCTCCGGAAGGCTCAAAGTCCTGACGACCTGCTCGACTTCGAGACTGCCGGATTCACTTATCAACCTCAACTCGGGGACGCTCAGCATCCTCACTTCATCAAAAAAAATTAACTATGGAAATAGGACAACGACTGCCGGAAACTCTGGGCATAGACCAGGACGGCAAAACCATCAAACTCAGCGACTTCAAGGGCAAAAAGCTCGTACTCTATGTCTATCCGCGCGACTCCACTCCCGGATGCACCAACGAGGCCTGCAATCTGCGCGACAATTATCAACGGTTCCTCGACGAGGGCTATGCCGTATTGGGTGTCAGCACCCAGGGTGCAGAAAGCCATCGCAAGTTCATCGAAAAGTATTCGCTCCCCTTCCCGCTCATCTGCGACACTGACAAGAAGCTTGTCACAGAACTTGGAGCCTACGGAGAGAAAAAGATGTACGGCAAGACCACAATGGGAACTCTACGCACTACATTCATTACCGATACCGATGGTGTCGTGACCAGCATCTTCCGTCCCAAACAAATAAAGGTGAAGGAACATGCTGCGCAAATACTCGGAGAATAAACCGGTGGAACCCAAATTCATCATCACCATGGACGGAAGGCTACGCATAGGCTACGTGAAGATGCATCGCGACCTACTACAGCCTTCCGACCGCTGTATCGGGGGAGGGCTATGGTACATCGACTATCCCTCATCCACTCTGCGCCTTGAAGGAAAGTCCTACGACTACGGACGCCCGCAGTGGTTTCTCCTTGATACCCTGCGTGTGCCCAAGGAATACCGCGGCCTGACCATTGTCTACAAAGGAGATAACTTCATGGACGACTTCGATGTCAGTGAACGTCTCCACATTGTCTACGTCTGATACAAAACACCTTGTTGACCGACATTCCTTTTCCACGAACAGAAAGAACGCTGACTCACAACTACCGGCAACAGCCTCTAAACCGAAAATCACACAACACCGTCCGTTGGACCACATCTGTCCGGAAAGCGGACTGCCACTAAGGGCACACTCCGCTGTGGAACAAAATTGCCCATGCTGAATGGCTGAAATTGGATTGCACACTTGCTTTGCTTCGGCCTGAAAAAGCGTATCAAAAATCAAAGGTCTCAAAAATGTTTGTAAAGAAAAAAGAACGCGAAAGTGCCAAAATACGGGCATATTTTGAAGCAAGACTTACTTTGCTCCCAAATACGCCAAAATAGAGAGACTTTGTAATTACTTGCATGCTAGGCATTTATGTTTTCGTGAACCTATTAGGAGCCCTTGAAACCGCTAAAAAAGGCCCGAAAAAGCCCTATTTTGGCCTTGTAAAACATATGCTTTTAGCCGCTCGAAGTCCTATCTCGAGGCCCTCGAAGTACTTCGACGAGGCCCTCGAGGTCCGATCTCGAGCGAAAAGTACTCAAAAAAGGGTCTCAAAGCACCCGGATTTTCTCTATTTCGAGATTTTTATTTGTAAAGGATTCCGTTAGCGTTAGCATTATTTAACGCCCATTTTTCCGTATCAAAAATCAAAGTTTTCCATTGCACACTCTCCCTATATGAAGCTCACATTCGCCCAAAAACAAGAAGCATTATTACCGACTTACTGCAAATCAAATAGACCAGGACTACTTGTAGAACCAACACAACAGGAAATGTAGTTGCCTCTCCCCCACCCGTCCACAGCCTCTCCATAGAGTGCCCAAAGAGCACCGACGTGCGCACTATTCCGAGAAAAAGCCCTCGATTTTCTTTGCTATTCCTCCCGTTTGCAGTATCTTTGCAAATGAATGCTTAACACTAATAATATGAATGATAAGAAGCTTATGAACCGTGCGGCCGACAACATCCGCGTGCTGGCAGCCTCCATGGTTGAGAAGGCTAAGTCAGGACACCCCGGCGGTGCCATGGGCGGAGCCGACTTCATCAATGTGCTCTTCTCCGAGTACCTGGTCTACGACCCCGATGACGCCACGTGGACTGGCCGCGACAGATTTTATCTCGACCCGGGCCACATGTCGCCGATGCTCTATTCAGCACTTATGCTGCAAGGCAGGTTCACCATGGACGAGCTCAAAGAGTTCCGCCAGTGGGGATCACCCACCCCAGGGCATCCAGAGCTCAATGTGGCAAGAGGAATCGAAAACTCCTCAGGGCCGCTGGGACAAGGACACACCTATGCTGCCGGTGCAGCCGTGGCCGAGAAATTCCTTGAGACCAGACTTGGGCACGATGTAATGCAGCACAAGATATACACCTATATCTCCGACGGAGGCATACAGGAGGAGATTTCACAAGGCACAGGCCGGCTGGCAGGTGCTTTAGGGCTCGACAACCTCATCATGTTCTACGATGCCAACGACATCCAACTCTCTACAGAGTGCACCGTTGTGACGCGTGAGGACACGGCCATGAAATACCGCTCCTGGGGATGGAATGTCATGACCATCGACGGCAACGATGTCGACGAAATACGCAAGGCTCTTGATGACGCCCTTAAAGAGACAGAGCGCCCCACGCTCATCATTGGCCACACCGTGATGGGCAAGGGAGCCCTCAAAGACGACGGTACAAGCTATGAGCACAATGTGAAGACCCATGGAGCACCGTTAGGCGACGGTGCCTATCGCAACACGGTCACCAACCTTGGCGGAAACCCCGACGACCCGTTCCATGTATGGGATGACGTGCGGGAACTCTATCAGCACCGCAACGACGAGCTCCGAACCATAGTAGCGCGTCGCCGGGCTGCAGAGAAAGACTGGGCCGGGCGCAACCCCGAAAAGGCTGCACTCATGAAGGAATGGTTCTCAGGCAATGCTCCTAAGGTGGATTGGAGCGGACTGAAGCTCAAGCCCAATGCCGCCACGCGAGTAGCTTCGCAGGCTTGCCTCAGTGTGCTGGCCGAACAGGTAGGCAACATGGTGTGCTCCTCTGCCGACCTCTGCAACAGCGACAAGACCGACGGCTTCCTCATGAAGACGAAGGTATTCAAACGGGGCGACTTCTCCGGAGCTTTCCTTCAGGCCGGCGTCAGTGAGCTCACCATGGCGTGCATGTGCATCGGCATGTATCTCCACGGCGGAGTCATCCCTGCCTGTGGCACATTCCTCGTATTCTCCGATTACATGAAACCCGCCATCAGAATGGCTGCCCTCATGGAGGTGCCCATCAAGTTCATCTGGACCCATGACGCCTTCCGCGTAGGCGAAGACGGCCCTACCCACCAGCCTGTGGAGCATGAGGCACAACTGCGCCTGATGGAGAAGATGCGCAATCATCACGGTAACGACAGTCTGCGCGTATTCCGCCCGGCCGATGTCCACGAAGCTGCTGTGTGCTGGCAGATGGCCGTGGAAAACATGTCGACACCGACGGCACTCGTTTTCTCGCGGCAAGGCATCACCGACCTTCCCGAAGGAACCGACTATGAACAAGCCCGCAAGGGAGCCTATATCGTGGCCGGTAGCGATGAGGATTTCGATGTCATTCTCTTAGCCTCCGGCTCTGAGGTGTCGACACTCGTTGCAGGCTCGGCCCTGCTCCGCAACGACGGCATCAAGGTGCGAATAGTCAGTGTACCGTCCGAAGGCCTCTTCCGCCGCCAGCCAAAGGAATATCAGGACCGGATTCTGCCTCCCGGCTCTCGCATATTCGGGCTCACCGCCGGCCTGCCCGTAACCCTCGAAAGCCTTGTGGGCTACAACGGACGTGTGTTTGGCCTGCCCAGCTTTGGCTACTCGGCACCCTACAAAGTGCTCGACGAGAAGCTCGGCTTCACAGCTGAAAACGTAGAGAAACAAGTAAAAGACTTCCTCAAGGCTTGATAGCTTTGTAATCCCGATATCCCTCCGCACCCTCGCTATAACCCGGCTGCGGAGGGTATCCTTTTAGACACAAACTACAATATGATACAAGTAAAGACAGTTGGTCTGGCCAGCGACCACGCAGGCTACGACATGAAGGAGTTCGTAAAAAAGTATCTCACGGATAAAGGAATCCCTTTTAAGGACTATGGTACATTTACCAACGAGAGTTGCGACTACCCTGATTTTGCCCATGCTCTCGCCGAAGGCATAGAGCACGGCGAGGTCTATCCGGGTATTGCCATCTGCGGCACAGGCGAAGGCATGGCCATGACGCTCAACAAGCATCAGGGTGTTCGTGCCGGATTGGTGTGGGAGCCCGAGATAGCCCACATGACGCGCCAGCACAACAACGCCAATGTGCTCGTCATGCCCGGTCGCTATATCGATAACGATATGGCAGCAAAGATAATGGACGAATTCTTTGCTACCGACTTCGAAGGAGGTCGCCATCAGCGCCGTGTCAACAAGATACCCTGTCTCAAGTAACCTATGGAAGAATGCCATCAGCTCTGCATGGCTAAGAACCACACAAGCCACCTGCTCCTATAGAATATGAACAGAACTGACTTTCGATTCGAAATCTGTGCTAACGGCGTTGAGAGTTGTCTGGCTGCCCAAGAGGGAGGTGCCGACAGAGTGGAATTGTGCGCTGGCATTCCTGAGGGAGGCACCACACCCTCCTATGGCGAGATTGCTACAGCACGCGAATTGCTTCGCACGACCCGTCTGCACGTGATTATTCGTCCACGCGGGGGAGACTTTGTCTACAGTCCCCTGGAAATCCGCCGTATGGCTCTCGACATCAAGATATGCCGACAGCTCGGTGTTGACGGTGTCGTCATAGGATGTCTCACTCCCGAAGGCCTCATCGACCATGAGGCGTGCCGCATGCTGATAACCGAAGCAGGCAGCATGAGCCTCACGTTCCACCGTGCCTTCGACCGTTGTGCCCATCCCTCGCAGGCTCTCGAAGAACTCATTAGCCTCGGATTCAGCCGCATCCTCACATCTGGTCAGCAACCTACAGCCGTCCAAGGCGTGGACTTGCTCCGTGAACTCCACCGGCAGGCCCACGGACGCATTCATATTCTGGCTGGATGCGGTGTCAATGAGAGCAATATTTACGAAATCTATCAAGCCACCGGCATCCACGAGTATCACTTTTCAGCCCGCGAGAAGACAGTCCGGACTAATGTCTTGGCCAATTCCAATGTCTATATGGGCAGCCCCGACACCGACGAGTCATCGCTCAGCTACACTACAAGACGACGCGTGGAGGATACCATCGCAGCCCTCATCACCCCTCAACAAACCACCATGAAGTCATGAGAAAAATCATTCTCTCCCTACTCCTCACTTGCCTGTCAACCATAGCGGTTGCCGGCAATTTCATCAGTGACCCTACCTACCGAAGAGCTATGGAAGCCACTTTCAACAAACGAATGGGCACCATAGGCAGGCAGTTTGTCAACATACCATCCACTGCTACGGCTGAGGAAACGGAGATGCTCCATTTCCTCTATGCCTACATGACGCTCGCCGACTTCACCGACTACTCCACCGATTTCTATCTCTCCAACGTTCGTGCCACCTTACAGGCACGCAGAGAAATGCCTTGGGGCAAGGACATTCCGGAGCTTATCTTCCGTCATTTTGTTGTTCCGCTGAGAGTGAACAATGAGAACTTGGACAGCAGCCGCACCGTCTTCTACAAAGAGCTGAAGGACCGCGTGAGGAATCTTCCGATGAAGGAGGCCATCCTTGAAGTGAACCACTGGTGCCACGAGCACGTCACCTATCATCCCTCCGATGCGCGCACATTGGCGCCATTGGCCTGCTACAGAACAGCGCTGGGACGATGTGGTGAAGAGAGTACCTTCACTGTGGCAGCCCTCAGAGCAGTGGGCATCCCGGCCCGACAAGTCTATACACCTCGCTGGGCTCATACCGACGACAATCATGCCTGGGTGGAAGCATGGGCCGACGGCCGTTGGTGGTTCATTGGAGCCTGTGAACCCGCACCCGTGCTCAATCTTGCTTGGTTCAACGAGCCAGCCGCCCGTGGCTTGCTCATGCACACACGTGTGTTCGGCGACTACCGTGGCCCGGAAGAGGTAGTGTTGCGCACTGCCGGATTCACGGAAATCAATCTTGTTGCCAACTATGCTAAGACAGCCCGCGCAGACTTCCATATCCTCGATGAAGCAGGCAAACCTGTTGAGGGAGCACGTGTGGAGTTCAGAATATATAACTACAACGAATTCTATCCTGCAGTCACGAAATACACCGACAGCAAGGGACAGACCAGCCTCACCGCAGGCCTTGGCGACATGCTTGTCTGGGCCTCCAAGGACGGCAAGTTTGGCGTGAGGAAAGTGAGCTTCGGCAAGGATAACAGCGTTGATATTACTCTTCGCAAGGGTGGTAACTGGGCTGAATATACGGCCTTCGACCTTACTCCGCCGGCAGGAAAAGCAAACCTTCCGGAAGTGACTGCTGCACAGGACGCAGAAAACAAACGGCGCATGGCGGCAGAGGACTCCATACGCAAAGCTTACGAAGGAACATTCTATCAGGGTGAGACAGAATCAGAATTGGGCAAGATGCTCAAGCAGTCGCGCGGCAACTGGCAGGTCATCAGACAGTTTGTCGACCGTCACCAGGGCAACGAAAGGGAAAGGGCCCTGGGCATCCTGCGGTCGATTAGCGAGAAGGATCTAAGAGACATGCCGATGGCTATCCTCGAGGATAATTTCAACGCGCGCAGCAGTCAGCTCTGTCCCCGCGTGGAGGATGAAATGATAATCACTCCTTTCAAATGCTTCCTGCAGGATGTGTTTCCCAAGAAGCAGGCCGATGCCTTCCGCAGTGACCCCGCGCTGCTCGCAGAGTGGGTCAGAAAGAACATTCGGCTGACCACCGAGAAAGAACTGCTGAACATCCCGCAGACTCCTGTCGGTGTGTGGCGTTCACGAATAGCAAACGACAGGTCGCGCGGCATTTTCTTCGTTGACCTCGCAAGGAGCCTCGACATCGAAGCTCGCAAGGATGTCGTAACAGGCAAGATACAGTACAAGAAAAATGGCCAGTGGGTGGATGTCGCTTCTGGCGAGGCTAACCAGCAGGCAGCCCCCACGGGGAAACTTCTTATCAACTATACTCCAACAACGCATCAGCCAGACCCAAAATATTTCTATAACTTCACCATCTGTCAACTGACCCCCGACGGTTCATCCTCAACGCTCAACTACGAAGAGGCCGGCGATGGCAGTAAGGCTGATCCGAGTTGGGAAAACACCTTCAAGAAGGGTGTCGACATTGCTGAAGGGACTTATCTTCTCATTGCAGGCACCCGTCTTGCCAGTGGCAAAGTGCTCGCAAGAACCCGTGAGTTCACTATCAGCAAAGGAAAGACTACCGACGTGACCCTTTCATTCCCCGAGGCTAAGGAAGAGCCGTCGGTGATAGGAAGCTTCAACAGCGAGTCAAGGTTCCTCATGGACGACAAAGATGTGAGTGTACTCTCTCAAACCGGGCGAGGCTTCTTCATAGTCGGTGTCGTAGCCCCGGGCGAGGAGCCTACCAGTCACGCCCTGCGTGATATCTCCAAAGTAAAGGACGGTATCGACACATGGGGCCGCCCCATGATACTGCTGTTTGAGAGCGAGTCGGATAAGAATCGCTATCTGAAATCGGACTTCGGGAAGATGCCTGGAAGAACCGTTATCGGTGTAGATAAAGACGGAAGCATCCGCAAACAGATTGCCAAAGAAATGCACATGCCCAATGCAAGACAGCTGCCCATGTTTATCGTTGCCGACACTAATAACAAGGTAGTGTTCTCATCACAAGGCTACACCATCGGCCTGGGCGATCAGTTGCTCAATGTCGTAAACAAGCTCAAGTAGAGGCAATCCCTCTCATGCAAAGAAAGCCACCGTCGAGAACGCTCTGCTCGCCGGTGGCTTTCTTTGTAAAGCTTGGATGGAAGTCTACTTACGAGGTTCCATGTCCTTTTCACTGTAAGGGAAGTGGAAATCGTAGGACTTGTCGAACACTTCTCTCACCTTGTTTATTTCGAGCAATGTCGTGCCCCCGCCCTCACCGAAGGTGCCGCTCAGATAGGCAATCTTATCGTCGAGACCAATATATCCTTTCTGTCGCAGCATTCTCAAGGCTGCCGTAAAGAGATGTTCCGGTGAAGTATGAGCCTTTTGGTAGATAGGAATCACTCCGTAGCTGAGGTTGAGCCAACGCTGTGTCTTTTCCTTGTAGCAGATAGCCAATACTGGCATCGGACCGCGGAAAGCAGCCAGACAGCGGGCCGTCTGCCCCGTTCCACTGTCAGTGATGATACCTTTCACACCCAGTTTCTTAGTGGCCTCTATGGCGCAATGAGCCAGGAACTGGCGCTGGTCATTGGCATCACGCTGGCTCAGCTCGGCATCGTCGAAAGGCAAACGGTCGTTCTCAGCCTGTTCGGCTATGCGAGCCATCGTCTGAACGGCCTCCAGGGGATATTTGCCTGAAGCTGTCTCCCCGCTCAACATCAAAGCGTCGGTGCGATAGAAGATGGCATTGGCAATATCGGTCACCTCAGCCCGCGTAGGCCTCGGATTCGTAATCATGGTGTGCAGCATCTGTGTGGCCACAATGACGGGCTTCTTTTCGAGCACACATTTTCTAATGATACGACGCTGGATACCAGGAATCTTCTCTATGGGCACTTCTATGCCAAGGTCGCCACGCGCCACCATGACACCGTAAGAAGCAGCGATAATCTCGTCGATATTGTCGACACCCTCCTGATTCTCTATCTTTGAAATTATCTTGATGTCACTTCCATGATCGTCGAGCACCTTCTGGACAGCAGCCACATCAGCAGCATTCCGCACGAAGGAATGTGCTATGAAGTCGACATCCTCCTCAATGGCAAGCAGGATGTTGCGCCGGTCCTTCTCCGTAAGAGCAGGCAAATCAATGTGCTCGCCCGGAACGTTCACACTCTTGTGGGCACCCAACACGCCGTCGTTCTCACAACGCGCAACAAGCATCGGGCCTTCGCACTCCATGACATCGAAACTCAGGGTGCCGTCGTCGACAAGGACATGGTCACCCACTTTTACATCGCGCGCAAAGTCGGGGTACGAGACATTGATGATGTCGTGCGACGTTTCCATCTCCGGGCGGCCGAAGATTTTCACCACGTCGCCCGTCTTATATTCGATAGGAGCCTCCACATTGGTAGTTCTCACTTCGGGTCCCTTGGTGTCGATGAGCAGGGCGATATGGGGCGAAACGGCCCTCACATTGCGTATGATAGTTCTGATTCCTTCTTCCGTGGCATGGGCCGTGTTGATGCGTACCACGTTCATGCCAGCAAAGAAAAGCTTGCGCAGAAAGTCAACCTCGCATCTGCGGTCGCTGATGGAGCATACAATCTTAGTCTGTTTCATATACTTCGCAATAGTTGTATTACCTATATTATACAGTGCAAAATTACGAATAATCCCTGATAGTCCCAATTAATTCTCAAAGTATTTCCGCATGTTTGCCAACGTGCGCTTCAGATATCTGTTGAATAAGGCCGCTCACAAAGAACGAGCAGCCATGCCCCTCCACCGCTATCAGCGGGAGACGGGTCCTTCCGTAACATCTAACGTGCTATGCATCACTTTCATGACTGTGTCAGGAACAGCACCCCACGTAGCATCAGCCAAAAAGACATATAACCACCGCAATACTGTACCTATTGGAAGAAAGTTTGACTTTTTATAAAAAAAAACTTGCGAATTACGACTCAACGACTGATAATTTACTTAACTTTGCACAGAATTGAACAGAAGAAAACATAGAGTATCACAATGGAATTAGAAATTTGGCTTCTTGGCATAATCCTGCCATTCTTTGCCTCTTTTGCATTCACAGTTTGGATTTTCCCCTATGTGCTCCGCATGGCAAAAGAGAAAGACATCGTTGATGTGCCCAACTACCGCAAGCTGCAAAAGGTTGCCGTTCCCGTAATGGGAGGCTTTGCAGTTTTCTTCGGCATTATTGCCGGTGCAGGACTGACAAGCGTCTTCATCAACACCTACAACCTTTTCACGTGCATTGTGGCTTTGACCTTCATGATGTTCTTCGGACTTCTCGACGATACCATCGGACTCTCGCCCTGGCTGCGCATCATCATCGAAGTGATGATTATCGGTTTCATAGTGAAGATGGACCTTGTGAACCTCAACGACTTTCATGGACTCTTCGGCATCCACAAGCTTCCAGTCTTAGTCTCTCTGCCCCTCTGTGCCATCGCCGGAGTAGGCATTGTGAACGCCATCAACATGATTGACGGTGTTGACGGACTCTCATCAAGCTTCTGCATTCTGGCCTGTCTCGAGTTTGGCATTGCCTTTTGTGCCTCCTTCGACGGACTCATGGCCATTATGGCCTCATTGGCAGGCGGAGCACTCATTCCCTTCTTTCTGCACAATGTCTTTGGCACCAAGACGAAGATGTATATAGGCGACAGCGGTTCCATGATGATAGGCATGCTGTTGATGATATTCTGCATGCACACTATGGACAACACGTCGCGCGTGGCTTATAACTTCCCCAATTTAGGCATCGTTGCTTTCTGCCTCGCCATTCTCTCAGTGCCTGTCTTCGACACCATCAGGGTGATGCTGGGCAGAATATCCAAAGGCGTCTCGCCCTTCCACCCCGACAAGAGCCACCTTCACCATCTTTTCATCCAGTTCGGCTTCTCACATATTGGCACCTGCCTCATGATAAACGCCCTGAATACACTTTGCGTGCTCAGTCTGATGTTTGTCTACATCGTGCTGCGCGCCGACGCCACGGTGCAGTTCCTCGTGGTCTTTGTTATCGGCATCTTCAACACCTACGGTGTCCACTACATTGTGAGCAACATGAATCATGAGCGTCTGCCCTACCGCGTGCTCCACTGGCTGGCCGTGAAAAGCCAATGCACTGACTCTAAATGGTTCCACAGCATAAGCAAATTTGTGGAGCGCGCGCACTGCACTCACTGAGACTCTTTCAGGCAAAGAACATTTTCTTCTTCTCGGTCAGTTCTTCCTTCACCTTCTTTGTCATGGGCTGGGTGGAGCCACTTGTACGGTAATAGCTGCTCTCCACATTGTCGGGTCGTGAGAGTTCCTTGTCGAAATAGATGACTCCCTGCTCATAGGGCTTCACTTGTATGCGCAGCATTTCGTCGCCTTCCTTGTTGCGCTCAATGCGCAAGTCCACGTGGTTGGCCGTGATATCAGTTCCGAACACCGTCCGCCGCTCATTCATGAAAGCTTTGTCGAGAAGCAGTTTCACGTAGTTGCGGTATTTGTCCATCGACTCCTCGTTGATATATCCATGAAGGTGCAGATAACGGAGGTCGTTCTTCAGTCCGCTGCTGTAGCCACGGTCGTTCACACCCAACAGAAGCTCGCCTCCCGAGAAGGTATTGAAGAATCCGCATACTGTCTTGAGGATAGCCCACTTGTGGGCGGCCAGGTCGGGCAGCATACCACCGGCAGTTGAATAGACCAGTGACTCCTTGAACTCCAGAGTATCGCTCTCGTCACCGTAATAAGTAAGCTCGCGATAGATGCTCTGATAGACGTCACCCACGCCGAGGAAGGTGGCTATCGATTTCTTGATGCGGTTGATTTCCACTACGTCGGCTTTTCCGTTAAGCGTGTTTGAGGCACTCACCAGTTCGGAGAGATAGTCCACACTCTCGGCGTTGAACTTATTGTGCATCGTTCGGTTCACTCCCGTATTGTCCTCATAGGAAGCCAAAATACTCACTATCTTGTCCTCTGCCGCCGAGCGCTCAGAGGCAGCCAATACGTCGTCAGACAGGAGCGAGAGCGTACTGGCCGAACTACCCTGTGCAAACTTGATGATGGCACTCTTGTAATTGAGTTCATGAGAAAGAAAGTTTACATCAGCTTCGTTTCCGCCCAGCCGAGCGAGCATCCGTGCGGCCATGAGCAGATGGAACGCTTCATAAGAATCGGCAGCAGTGGCAGTCATGCTCCAGAAAATGTGTGAAAGCAGCTGCGTAGCCTCCACAGGCATCAGCAGTCCTTTCTTACTGGGAACAAGGCTTACATCCTCTTCACTATTGTTGATGAACTCTTCTATCAACGAGGTCTGAGCCTCTTTCTTGAAGTCACCACTATCCTGCTCATCGGAGACTTCATCGGCAAACTCGCCATTGATAACAATATGATTGCTGCGGTCGCGCTTCCATCCCTTGATTCTCACCCTGAGCACCCTGTTTCCATCAATCTTCATCGTATCGTCGTGAAACACATTCACCACGAGTCCGTCCTGAGTGATGCACCGGGTACCTCCACGGAACACCTGGAAGAGAACCGCATCGCAGACGTCGCCCGTCACTCTTTTGGCCTCTTGCTCATAGAAGGATTCAAACTCCTGAACAAGGTCGAAGGCGAATCCTTCCTGGTCGGACACCCTCACCTTCAACAGGTCGCCACGCTGAATGGTGCCGAGGAAAGTGTCGGCAGGTATGAAGAATTGGTTGTACATTACATATACCTTCCCCTTCAGTTTCTCGTATCTGTCGTCAATGGTCTCAGCAATAATGGTGTTGCTCACGTAGGTCACCTTGACCGTGAGCTCGTCACCAGGCGAGTAGGTCTTTAGTTTCTCCTCGGGCGAAGGCTGCACTTGCAACTGCTCGTTGAAAAGGTCATTGCTGAGAAGGAACAAGTCGGGGAAATCTGTCTTCCGCGTCTTGTCACCCTCTGCAACCATAATATCAAAGTTGGGCTTCACGTTGATTTGGCTCACCCACTTATTTTTCCGGCTTTGTGAGAGATTCATGCAAGCCAGCTGAAACCTCTCGTTCTCCAGTTTGAGCAGGCCCTGCCCCTCATAATAGGAGAAAGGAACCTCAGGCGGCGCCCCAAAGCGAGTCTGTGCCAGCTTAGCTGCGAAATAATGAGCTTGAAAGGATTCCGCCTGCACGTTATCCCAGGAGAAACCATAGCCTGCCACGGGACAGCCCTGGGCGCAATGGGTTACCATAGTATAAAAGTCAGGCAGAACGGCCTCGTCAACATTCCCAGAGAGGAGCAGAAAGTCGGCCAACTTGAGCAGTGTAGCTGCATCCTGCAAGCCCCTTTTCTCGCAAGCCAGCAGGTAGACGGCCATCATTCGCACGTTGAGTTGCCAGCGGTTCCCCCATCTCGAACCCACATGGCTGTAGAGGCAATCGTCTGACATATCAGTTATCAAGTCGGCTACCACCTCGCCAAGACAGTTAATACTTTTATTGAAATCGCCCTGCTCACCTCCTCGTCCGGGCCTGTAATTATAATAACGAAGATAGTTCAGCAGACGCTCAAAGTTGTCAACAACGTAATCCTTCTTTATTTCCAACCAGAATGCCGGCTGGGTGCTTGTATCTATCATAATATTTCTTCCGTTTAGACTTACAAAGGTAAACAATAAAGAGCAAGGAAACAAGAATCCAGCTAAAAACTTGTTCGCTCCCATTACAGAGTCGCTTCTTTTTGCTGATATTTTCCTGCAAGACATGATGCGTCGCCAAAGAGAATTGTTTCCGACTTGTACGAGTGGATACGGCGAAACTGACTCACCCGATAAACCCTGTGGCTTGGTTCTTAGTTTTATAACCAAAACCATGAAACCCTTTGCTCCATCGCTCTCGTGTTCACCTCTCTCTAACCACAGCGTTTATCGGGTACGCCGATTCTTGTCGAGGCAGGAAAGCTCCAAATGAAGAGAGTGTGCAATGGAAAACTTTGATTTTTGATACGGAGTAACTACTCAGTCTTTTGGGCATGATTAATCGGAATGACTAAGGTTAGTCATTCTCAGCAATAAGTTTTTC
>Ga0256406_1002603_pt1 | contig 24871 bp, 31 predicted proteins | sample RumenRJG_03DNA_FD_185986 | JGI IMG/M metagenome (GOLD analysis project Ga0256406, IMG submission 185986) | Bovine rumen microbial communities from Lethbridge, Alberta, Canada - RJG_03 | ecosystem: Host-associated > Mammals > Digestive system > Stomach > Rumen | place: Canada: Alberta | collected...
AAGCATTTCCGCTGTTCTGTCCGAAGTGCAGGCGTGAGAGCATTATAGATGTAAAAAATTTTATCATTGAAATAGAAGCCAGACGCTAAGACGCAGTGCAGATTGTGATACACAATTCGCATTGCGTCTTATTTTTTTACGCGAACGTCGCGGTTGCGTGGGGGCAGAGAGATATGCCAGCGGTCTGAATTTTACTATACGGAATCCTCAGAGGAGACGGCATTACTGCCCTGATCTATGGCGTACATTTTACGGGATCAACACGAAGGAGGATACAAGGGTGAAAGCGATTGTCTATACCTCAAATACGGGAAGTACAAAAAGATATGCAGACATGCTGTCGGAGAAGCTGAAATTACCGGCATTCAGCATGGAGGAAGCCAGGAAAACAGTGAAGACGGGAGAAGAGATTATCTATCTCGGATGGATCATGGCTGGAAAAATCAAGGGATATCCGGAGGCTTCCTGTAAATATAAGGTTCGGGCGGTCTGCGGAGTGGGCATGGGACAGACCGGAACACAGCTTCCGGAAGTCAGAGCTAAAAATAATATTCCACAGAGTATCCCGCTATTTACATTACAGGGAACCTTTGACATCAAAAAGCTCCATGGGATTTACAGACTGATGATGGACATCATGGTCAGAACAGCCGGAAGGGCGTTGGAAAAGAAGGCGGACCGGACACCGGAAGATGATGACATGCTCGACATGATGATGAATGGGAGCAACCGCGTTAAGGCGCAGAATCTGGAAGAGTTGATCAACTGGTACGAGTCTGAAAGATAAGAGGAATAAGAGGATGAGGTTATATTTTGGGAATGCGGTTACAACTGTAACGACGATCATGATTTTGGCATTACTCGGCTTTATTGGAGTATCTGTCTGGAATCATTCAAATATTAACCATTGGGGACGAAGAAGTCTGTTCCTTCTGGCGTATGGACTTGTTGTATGCTGCTTTGCGGCAGCGAGGGATGGATTGGACAAGACGATTCAGAACGCGATTGATGGAAGCTGTGCACCAGGGGTGTTCCCACTGATTAGTATTCCTAATCTGATTGGCTGTATCGGTGCAGCAGTTATTATCATCGCAGCGATTGCAACGCCCATTGCAAAGTCACAGCAGGTGCGGCAGATCTGGTTCTACATGATGTCCGGCGGGATCATGATGAAGATTATTGTGATGGAGATAGCAAGGATAACAGCGTGGATCTGATATTTCTGGCATCGGAAACAGAATGATTTCATCAACGAAGGAAACAACATAGGAAAACATTAATATTCATTGGAGAAAATAGGCAGAGACAGATATGGAGCTGAAAATAGACAGAATCACAAAACAGTATGGAGATAAAACCGCGGTTAACAATGTGTCGTGCGTACTAACTCCCGGCGTTACAGGCCTCCTTGGCGCAAACGGAGCCGGAAAAACAACCCTGATGCGCATGATCTGCGGCCTCATCAAGCCGACAAGCGGAAGAATAAGACTTGGGCAATACGATGTAAAGGACGATGAATATCGCAATCTGCTTGGCTATCTGCCGCAGGACTTTGGATATTATCCCGAGTTTACGGGCATATCTGACGGATGACAGCGAAAGGTTCCATGCGCATCTGGGATATTCGACAATCGGGACATTCCATGATTGCGGATATAAGTTTGAGAGATGGTATGACATGATCTGGATGGAGAAGATGATTGGGGAACATGACTGTCATCCGGCGGAGATTATCCCATTCAGAGAGATACAGACACTATCATAGGACTTAACTCAAACGGGTAAGAATCTGTATTTCATTTTCGAGCTGGAATAAATTTTGAAAGCCCGGAGCCTCAGTATATGCGGGGTTCCGGGCTTTTTCTATGCCTCGTGAGTGCGCCTTTTAAATTGCTGAAGTTTCAGAGCACTCGGATGATCTCGGCCTTGACGTTGCCGGTACCTGGAACTCCGAGCAAATTACTGGCAAGTTAAATTATTATCCGGTAAACGCTCAAAATAAAGCTTTCTTGCATAGGCTTCAGGTAAAAATGACTGAGGTCAGCAAGTTAAATATTGTCAGTGATACCTGCTGACTACTCATGTGACAAATTTGATTATGCCCAAATAGGAATGTACCTCATGTAACGGGGGGCGGTATTGGGATCAGCCGGCTTGATGAGATTCTGCTGAACGGTATCTTTGATCAGCCTTGAAATGCTTGCAGAACTGGAAGTGGCAAGACCAAATCGTTCACGCAAAGAAGCGTTGGACATTTGTTCACCTTGTAGAAACAGAATGCAGGCGTGAAGATAGCAGGCCCAGATGCGATCTTCCAGCGAGAGATCTGTATATTTGATTGTGCTATAAAGCGTAACTCGGGTATCATTTGCGTAGGTTGTCATCCGGGGTGCAGGCAGCTGCGCATATTCACAGGCCAGTACCATTTTATCCCAGCCGGTCCCGGCCTCCTCACAGATATGCAGGCGACGCATCAGAGAAGCCAGCTTTTCATTTCTGGAGCGAGGCGGATTGTCGAGAATTCGCATGGTATCTATCAGTGGAGAACCGGGATTTGTGATCTCAATTCTGCTGGCAAAAATTTCAACCATAGGACCGCTGCCTCTGACACTGAAATCCTGGTGAATCAGTGCATTAGCAACAGCTTCTCTGATCGCAATTTCAGGATATGCAGTGATTTTTGTCCTGATTCCACTTTGCGGGATGGTCTCCTGTGAAGGTAAAAGAGCATACATGTATTGCAAAGCAGTTTCAAATCCTGTGGCATATCCGGAAGTAAATGTATGTTCCTTCAGCATTTCCATGCGGTTGTTATCCTTGTACTGAATAATTCGCAGCGCCTTTCTGGATAAAGAAGAAAATGCTGTCAGATCTTTTGCAAATAATATTGCACCCAGATTTGTGATGGAATAAAGACCATTATCCCCGTGTGAAAGGATTCCGTCTTCAATCAGGTAGTGGGCGATGGACTCGGAATCTGACGGCATCTTTTGACTCATAAGGTCGAAATAGGACGATACCTGGAGCATCTGAAACGTATCAGACAGGGTAAGATTTTCAACAGCGGGATATTCTTCAAATCGAATGCTGCGAATCTTGTCCCATAATTCCGCCTGAAGAGAAGGGTAGGAACTCAGCTTTTTTGTATAACTTCCTACCCGAACGTATTCTACCTTCTCAAATGTGACGGGATAGCCAAAAGCGCGGGAAATGACAAGAATGCCTATCTTTCTGTCATCAATTGTCTCTGTTTCGAAAGAAAATTCAGCATTATTCGACAGCAATCCTCGTAACCAGTTTTCGAGTTCCTCATTTCCTTTTTTCAGTGATTGCAGTGTGTGCTTGGTACCGACAATTTCATGATCAGCATCATTAATACCCCATAGCATATAGGCCTTGTTTTTTTCATGCAAGGCAGCACTGTTGGCAAGTGCACTGATATCTTGTCCAATCATTTCCGGATCATAATTATTGTGCTTGAATTCGACCCATTCCGTTTCATGAGGAAGCTTGCATAATTCCTGAATGAGAGCTTGGTTTGCAGTCATAACCTTATCCTCCACATGCTGGTTCATTACATATCTCTATTATAGCAAGTTAATCAAAAATGAAAAGCAAATTAAAAGCAAATTAAAGCACGCCCGGAAAATATTGAAAATACTGGGCTTTTGCCATTCTCTGAGGTGAAAATGATTGAGCTCAGCAAGTTAAAAGTGTCAAGGAGAGTGGTTCACTGTTTCTCCGTACGCTTTTTATCACGCCCGGATTGGAATGGATCTCATGAAGCTGGGGCGTATCATGGTCCGCAGATTTGCAGCACAGAAGAGAAACAGCTTGAAGATATATCCAGATTTCGTTTACTTCCGATAGGATCGTTCTAAATGCTGCTTTGATGCGCATCTTTTTAAATACGTATTGGATCGAAAAGAGATGTATCTGGAAGGTTATACGTTAATGTCATAGCTCTTCCGGAAACATGGACAATTAACAATCTGCTCGGTAAGCACGAGTCCAGATCGTACAATCCTAATGTTGCTACTGTGATGTATTACGCCGGCTTTATTGAGAGCTGGGGTCGTGGAGTTGAAAAAATTCGTTCAGCATGTGCTGCAGAGGGGCTCCCTGAACCGGAATATACCGTTCATCGTGGGGATATTATGATAAAGTTCACGGCTCCGGAAGATCGGATTGTCAGGGTGAATGATGGGGTGAACGTTCAGGTGAACGATGAGGTGAATGTTCACCTTGGAGAAAAGGAAAAGCTTATCTTACCACTGTTACGCAGCTTTCAGATCAGGCGGGTGTCAGCCGGAAAACAATAGCAGGTTATATAAAAAGTTGAAAGACATGGGATTGATTCAAAGAATCGGTTCTGGTAGAAATGGCTATTGGAAAATCAAGCAGGATAAATGATGTATCACGAAGAAATGGTCAATTTGATTAGCAGTGCGGCTTCTGGGTACAAATTGGGTACACCAGCTATGCCAAAGAAAAAGAAGCGGACCATCATCCGGAGGATCTGTCCCCGGAGGCTGTCCGCTTCTTTGCATTTCTCTCTTCAACTGAAGACGATGTTGCGCAGTTTCCTCGTGCAGGGCCCGGTGCCGTAGTCATAGCGCTGAATGCCGAGAAGAAGGGTAGCATCCCTATCGGGATCATTGGCAAAGTAAGTGCCAAGCCACCCATCCCAGCCGTACTCCCCGTCATCTCCGAGGATGCCGGCCTGCCGGCGATCGACCATTACCCGCATCAGGTTCCCGTAGCTGTGTCCGTCGAGGCCGATCCAGTTGTGGAAGGATGCCTGCTGTACGGGCTCAAGCTGATGGGTGGTCATAAAGCGCACGGCGCCCGGCCGCAGGATCTGCCTGCCATCTTCTGCACGCCCGTGTTTTCGGAGCATCCTGGCAAAGCGGAGGTAGTCACCGAGTGTCGAGAAGAGTCCTGCCCCGCCCGATAAAAAGGCATTCTTCCCGCCATCATTCCGGATGCCGAGGTTGTTCCCCGTGTACCGCTCGAGCCAGGAACCTTGGTGACTCTCCATGGTGGCTTGCAGCTGCCCGAAGTTTCCGGAGGCTGCCTTCCCAGTGCCTGCAGGGAGGTCCTCCTCTCCGTGCCGGATGTAAGCCTGGCAGAGGCGATCCCTCTTTTCCTCCGGCACAAAGAAGTCCGTGTCCTCCATACCAAGAGGAGCAAACAGGCGCTCCTTCATGAACGCATCAAGCGGCATGCCTGCCGCTATTTCGATGACAGCGCCGAGGACATCGGCAGAGGTACCGTACTGCCAGTTGGTGCCGGGGTCAAATTGGAGCGGGCAGCGGCCGAGGCGGTCTGCAAACTCCTGTGTTGTCATCTGGTGCTCGGTATCAAGCCTTGCAAGCAGATCCGAGAAAACCAGCCCTGTTGCAGCCTCTGCCTGCGTGCGGGATTCCGGATAGACAAGGCCCGAAGTCATGTTCAGAAGATCCCGGATCGTCACGGGATGCCGGGCAGGAACGGGTCCTGCTACGGTCTGTACGCTCTGATGCAGGAAGGAGGGAATATACTTTGCAACTGGATCATAGAGATCGATCACGCCGTCCTGAACAAGGAGCATCGCCGCCGCTGCGGTGATGGGCTTTGTCTGGGAGTAGAGATGGAAGATCGTATCCCTTGTCATCGGGCGCCTTGCTTCTATATCTGCATAACCTTCTGCAAGAAATACCGGCTCATCGCCTTTTTCCTGGTATAGCAGGGAGATGCCGGCAAACTCCTGTTGGGAGACATATTCGTGCATGCGTGAAGAGAGTAAACTTATCTTTTCTGGTTCCATAATTCCTCCTCCTTTGAACCTATGCACCATTATCGCACGGCAGGGGAAGAATGCAAACCTGTCTGTAAACCTATATGCAAATCTGCGGCTCCTGCAATGCCTGCAGATGTGTTCTGCACTGGAGGATTCTCCAGGGGCAAGCCCGGGAAATGCGGCAAAAGTGTTTCCTTTGGCAAAGCGATTAAAATCACCGGTTTCAACGATCAGTGACAGCGCCGTGTGGGTCTTGATTCCAGGCAAAGCACCCAAAAATCTCTGACATGATCTTTGTTTGTATCAACATGGTGGCAGTATCATGTTAAAATGGTCAGTATAAGTGCCGATGAAGAGAGAAAACATCGGCAAAGGATTCTGCCATTATGCGAAAAAGTAAGTTCATGTCGAAATAAACGGATATTCAGGAGAGACAGCGATGAACACGACCAATATCATTCTGATCGGCATGCCCGGTGCCGGGAAGAGCACCGTAGGCGTTGTGCTGGCCAAGCGGATCGGCTACCATTTTATTGATTCAGACATACTCATTCAGGAAAAAGAAGGAAAGAAACTCTCTGAGATTATCGCAGAAAAAGGTACGGATGGATTTCTGGCGGTCGAGGACAGGGTCAACAGCGATATCCGTACGGAACATTGCGTGATAGCGACCGGCGGCAGTGTCGTTTACGGTGAAAATGCCATGCGGCATCTGAAATCCATTGGGACGGTCGTCTATCTGTGGGAGTCCTGTGAAAATCTGAAGAAGAGGCTCGGCAGTCTGAAGGCGCGCGGCGTAGCACTGCGTGCCGGCCAGACGCTGGAGGATCTGTATCAGGAGCGCAGCCCTCTGTATGACCGATATGCCGATATCACGATCCGCGAGGAAGAATTCGATATCTCAGGTACTGTCTGTAAAATCTGCCGGGAACTCGGCATGGAATGACGGACTGGAAACAGAGAGAAGCACTGGATACGTGAGTATCCGGTGATGAGCATTAGAATCATGAGATTAAACGCCTGGCATAAAGAAAATGGCGCTCGAAAGATTCTGGAGTTTTGAATAAGATTTCAGCTCCTTACCGCGGGCAGAATATAAGGAGATATTTGCAATGGAATTATATAATGGAAGACCTTCCGACACGACCGGAAGGGAAGAAAAAGAGATAAGAGTTTATGATCTTCTGGATTCTCTCGGGATTAAATACCAGAGAACCGATCACGCACCGGCAACGACCATGGAGGTCTGTGATGTCATCGATGCTGTGCTCGACTGTCTGATCTGTAAGAACCTTTTCCTCTGCAACAGACAGCAGACCCGTTTCTATCTGCTGATGATGCCGGGACATAAGCCGTTTAAAACCAGGGATCTTTCGAAGCAGATCAATTCAGCCAGACTTTCCTTTGCCCCCGAGGACAAGATGGAGGAGTTCCTTGATATCAGGCCGGGCTCAGTAAGCATCATGGGCCTGATGAACGATCACGACAATCGGGTGCAGCTTCTGGTAGATAAAGAGGTGCTCGCCGGGCAGTATGTCGGGTGTCATCCCTGTGTGAATACTTCATCGCTTAAGGTACTCACCAGTGATGTATTCGGGCCATACCTGAAAGCAGTGCATCACGATTATATTCCGGTCGAACTTTAACCTGTTCACCTGGACTTTATGACCGGGTGCGCACAGTCTGACGGGGGAAGCATGGACAGTCTGAAGATCCTTATCGTCGATGATGAGAAGTATGTTTCGCTTCTGATAGAAAAATGTGTAGACTGGGTCGCGAACGGCTTTGAGGTCGCCGGGAGAGCTCTGACTTCATGCGAAGCTCTGGATATGTTCCGGAAGATATGTTCGGCAGAGAAAAGGAGGAAAACATTGGATTATAAGGCAGCGGCAAATTACTGGATTAATAAGGATAAAGATTCTGTGAAGATGGACAGGGAAGAGCTCCTTGCGGACATCGAGAGCTTTCTCGGAAAGCACAAAGTCTGTGCTCTCGCGACGGCTGCCGGCGATTTCGTCCGCTGTACGCCGATAGAGTATAACTATGTGGATGGCCGCTTCTATCTGTTCTCTGAGGGCGGACTGAAGTTCAGAGCGCTGGAAAGCAACAAAAATGTATGCCTGGCAATTTATGAGGAGAGTGCAGGATTCGACGGACTTGCCGGCCTGCAGGTCACAGGAAAGGCAGAACTGGTAGAGCCGTGGTCCGATGAATACATCAGAATCGTGGAATATAAAAAGATTCCGGTAGAAGCATTGAAGAAACTGCCGCGGCCGATGAACCTGATCAAAATTGTTCCGACAGTCTATGATTATCTGAATTCTGATCTGAAGAAGAAAGGATTCAGTTCCAGGCAGCAAGTGAAGATAGTATAAACACAAATCTGATTATCTGACTATAATATGGACCGTGCAGTCTGTTTTTTTTTCCTGGTCAGGACGATCAGAAGATGACCACATGGAAAGAGGCAGATATGAAACAGACAGAAAAACACGCGGCGGCGCAGGAGAAAATCCTGGCGGCGGCGACCCGGGAATTTGCGGCACACGGCTTTGAGGCGGCATCCATGAATGTGATCTGCCAGGCCGGCGGCATTTCAAAAGGAAATATGTATCACTATTTTTCGTCAAAGGAAGACCTTTACCTGGCCTGCGTGAAGAAAACCCTTGAAGAGCTGACTTCCTGCATCCGCTGCGGCGTGAAGAGGGCTTCCGGACATCCGGATGATCTGATGGATGCCTATTTTGACGCGAGAATCCGGTATTTCCGGGAACATCAGGATGCCGGGATTCTGTTCTGCCGCTGTATGGCGGTACCTGATACGGGAATGCGCGATAAAGTGCTTGCACTGCGCTGTGATCTGGATGAACTGAACCGTGAAGTCATCCAGAAGATTTTTAAAGGAAAGAAAATCCGGCATGATATCACCCGGGACGAGGCGGAGGAATTATTCCGCATGCTGGAAGAAATGTGGAATAATGCAAACCTGAACCAGCCGGATGATGCGGAGCAGATGAAAAAGAAAGAGACATACTGCCGGCAGATGATCACGATATTCCTGTACGGCATACTGGAAAGGGATAATGACATATGATGCTGGTTCGCCGGGTACTGGTACTCTTTCCTGCGTGGATTGCCAGAGACCATGAACTGACATATACTGGCATGGCAATAATGTCCGGTGGAACGGACAATTTCAAAGTGTTTCGGATAAATCCCGATATTTCAGAGGCGTATGGCTCCTTATAATAGATCGTAGATAATTTAAAAGATTCAGACGAGAGCTGTGAAGCAACCAGGTAACTGACATAGTACAGGTGGGGATACACGCGCAACGCGCATGTGAGTTTATTGCAGGAGGAGTCAAAGTATGCTTGTCACTTTAAAAGAGATTCTTGATATTGCTGAGAAGAAAAATATTGCAGTTGGTTCATTTAACTGCCCGAACCTTGAGGCGCTGGAGGCCATTATCGGAGCGGCTGAGGAGAATCAGCTGCCGGTTATCATTCAGTTCGCCCAGTGCCATGAGCCCTGGCTGAAACTGTCTCTGATCGGACCGATCATGGTTGAAATGGCGAAGAAGGCTTCGGTTCCGGTATGCGTACATCTGGATCACGGCGAAACGCTTGAATACCTGCAGCAGGCACTGGACCTGGGATTCACAGGCATTATGTACGACGGATCAACTCTTCCTTATGAGGAGAATCTGGCGAACACGAAAAAGGCCGTGGCTATGGCTGCAAAGACAGGAGCATCAGTGGAGGCTGAACTCGGAAGCATGGGCAGAAGAGAGTCCGGTCTCGGAGACAAGAGCGGCGCCGAAGATGAGACAAAGATTTATACAGATCCTGAGCAGGCGAAAATTTTTGTTCAGGAGTCAGGAATCGATGCACTGGCATGCTCATTCGGAACGACACACGGCATCTATCTGAAGGAGCCACGCCTTAACTTTGATGTAGTTCGCAACGTCAGAAAGCTGACCGGCGGCATCCCTGTCGTCATGCACGGCGGCTCAGGCGTCAGCCACGAGGATTATCACAAGGCAGTAAAAGCCGGCGTCAGAAAAATCAACTACTTCACCTACATGGATAAGGCTGGCGGCAATGCGGCAGCAGAAGCCCTGAAGAAACTGAAACCCGGCGAGCCGGCATTTTTCTCAACCGTATCCATGGCGGCAAGAGAAGCAATGAAAGAAGATGTCAGTGCTGCAATGAAGACATTTGCTCTGATTCAGTGACACCCTGGTTTTTGCGGTATTTTCCGGGCGTCGTACCGGTCTGTTTTTTGAAGACAGTGATGAAATAGTTGTAATCAGAAAAACCGCATTGTGAAGAAATTTCATGAACTGACAAATCGGGATCGTCCGCCAGAAGCTCTTCTGCGCGGGCGATTTTCATGTCACGGATATGCTCTGCGATTCCCTTTCCATAGTTCTCAGCCGCGATCTGATAAAGCTGTGTTTTGCCGATGTAGAAGTGGCTGCAGATCTTCCTGACATCCAGATCTTCCAGATAATGTTCACTGATGTATTCGTCAACCCGGACGGAAAGGTCCTGCTGCCGGAGCGTGATGATTCTGTCAAAGAAGAGATAAGAAGCAACGGCTGAGAGGATGTGAGATGAAGCCAGGATTTTTTTACGGGGCGTGACAGGCATGCTGTCGATCAGAAGCTTCAGCTGCTTCTCATCCAGGTGATACCTGGCACAGGCCGTGCGGATCTTTTCCCATCCCTCCCCGTAGGTCGGGCAGGAAAACAGATGACCGAACAGAATATAAGCTGCGGGCAGATTTCCGACATACACAGGTGCCACGGCCTCCGTAAGCTCCGCATGACACTGGTAGACGAAGGTTTTGCGCAGATTCCTTGCTTTCTCACAGGCGCGTCTGTCACATTCGTGACACGCTTCTTCCGCCTCAGGATTCTGACGGATAAAGGCGCATGCTTCTGCGATATCCTTCGGATAAGAAGTCAGTTCCCTGAAATTCTCATCAAAGACCGTAATGCGTATGCCGGTCAGCTCATAAAAATCCTTCAGCAGATTATTCAGTTTAGTATAATCAAAACTTGACAGCACGGCAGTTTCTTCCCTCCACATTTCGAATCTTCATATAGTTCCATGATAGCATATTTCAGAATAATACGAACGTTTCTGACGAACAGATTCAAAGTTTATGCGGAAACGGAAGGCTATATGAAATGGCCTGTCATCCTTACAATAAAGATAAAAGCTGAACAGTCATTACCTGCATGGTGCAGAGAGACAGGAAAACAGGAAGACAGGAAAACAGGAGGAAATAGAAATGGCAGGAAAAACAACATTTGCACTGGCATTCGCTAATCGTGGATTTATGCCGGGAGAACTGATTTACGGAGCAAGAGATGACATGATTAAGGCGGTTACTGACGCCGGTTATGATTACATCGCCATGGATGCGAATCTGACCCGTTACGGCGGAATCGAGACCCGTGATGAGGGAATGCTCTATGCCAGGTGGCTGAAGGAGCATGAGGGAGAGTACGACGGCGTGATTTTTTCCATGCCGATCTTCGCAGATGAGAACGGCGCTATCTGGGCACTTCGTGATGCCGGCGTTCCGATTCTGATGCAGGCTTATCCGGATGAGATCGGAAAGATGGATTTTGCTCACCGCAGGGATGCTTTCTGCGGAAAGTTCTCCGTGACCGATGTATTTACCCAGTATGAGGTGCCGTTTACCGTAATGAAGCCGCATGTGGTTCATCCGCTTTCTCCGGCTTTCCGCAAAAATCTTGATGATTTTGCTGCCATCTGCCGTGTCGTGAACGGCATGAAACGCTTTAATATCGGCTGCATCGGCGCCAGAACAACGGCGTTCAAGACTGTGCGTTTTGATGAGATCACCATGCAGAAGTATGGCATCAACGTAGAGTCCTTTGATCTTTCTGAAGTTTTCTTCAAGGTAAGACAGCTTAAGGATGATGATTCAAAGGTAACAGCCAGGATTGAAAGACTGAAAAATTATACCGATTTTTCAAGAGTTCCGCAGTCAAACATGATGACACTGGCAAAGGTATCCGTTGTTATTGACGAATATATTGAGGAGTATCATCTGGATGCCCTGGCACTCCGCTGCTGGAATGAGATGGAGACCGAGCTTCGGATCGCACCCTGCGTACTGCTTTCCGAACTGAACGACCGCGGCATCCCGGCATCCTGCGAGATTGATATGTGCTCAGCTCTCTGCATGCGCGCCGTGAGCCTCGCAAGCGGACAGCCGTCTGCAGTGCTTGACTGGAACAACAACTACGGCGATGACGAGAACAAGGTTATCCTTTTCCATTGCGGATCAACCGCACAGTCTCTGATGACAAAGAAAGGAACTGTTACAAGCCACAAGATGTTCGACAAGAATGATCCGGGCTCCGGCTGGGGCACCAACGAAGGCAGGATCAGACCTTTCCCGACGACAATCACGAACTGCTTTACCAGGGACGGCAGGATCAGGATCTATGCGAGCGAGGGTGAATTCACTGACGATCCGATCGAAGACGGATATTTCGGATGCGCGGGCGTGTGCGAGGTACCGGATCTGCAGAACAAGCTGATCAAGCTTGCCCGCGGAGGCTTCAAGCATCACACCGTTGTCGGCGCAGGTCATATGAAGGACATTCTGAAAGAAGCATTCACAACCTATCTGAAATGGGACTGGGTTGAGATTGATTGAATGATATCTCGGTATATGAGCTGCTGTCATGATTGAGACTCCGCCGCTGCAGATACGTACATATCGGCGTATTCCTTCGGGGATACGCCATATTTTTTACGGAAAGAACGGTAAAAGACGGAATAATCATGGTAGCCGAAGTCGGTACAGACTCTGACTGCAGGCACGCCGGAAAGAATGGCATTGCGACATCCTTCAAGGCGTTTTTCAGGCAGTGCCATCCGGCAGGTGCTGAAAGGCATGCGGCATAAGGATGAGATGAACTGAGAGATATGGCGCTGTTCAGTCAGCCGGCAGCGTGACCTTTCGGGTCACACTGCCATTCTCAGTTCCTGTAATTGAAGATGGCCTTTTTCTCCAAGTAACAGCCGTAATCGCTTTTCCACTTTTTATGGATCGCACTGTCGTCATACACGGGCAGCGCTGCATCCTCCATGGAGATGCGGATCAGCAGATCATAGCGGTTCGGGCGGTCGATCACATTTTTCAGAAGCTCCACGTGATGAATGCCTTCAATTGCCATGAGTCCTTCGAACAGATCTCTGATCTCAGGGTACAGTTCTTCTTTTTTCTCATCGGTTACGGTGTCATTGTACTTTACCAGGATGCAGTGCTGCAGATCAGACATAGCTATCCCTCCTGTTTTTGCCTGTCCCCTCCGTCCGCCTGAGAGCTCACGGAAGGGCAACGGCGTCTTTATAGTTGCCAGTCGTCAGTACATTGCTTAAATCATAACTTTCCCGGGCGGCTGATGCAATTATTCAGTCAGTTTTAAGCCTGCTCATGGTTGTGTCCATCTTTATTCAAACTTTCCGTTGTTCTGTCGCTTAAAGAAAAGGCACCATCACTGTCTGTCCGGTAAACCATCTGGAATGGTGTGCCTCGTGGATAATGTCCCCCGGCATGGCGTGCCCGATCAGAAAGGGAGAGGCGGGATCGTGTTCTGCCATTCTTTGCCGCGCGAGCTCCGGTGTCTGATTGGCGTAGCAGTAGAGGCATCCGTGACCACAGGAATCATAGGCACCGATGTCGCCGCCGAGCAGACAGTTACAGTCCTTTCGTGCGGGCGTGACTGAGGATGGCACATCAAGTTCTTCGCCGAAAACCTGTTCTACTGTCCGGCGTGTCATGCAGCCGGTACAGTCGAAACCGTAAGGCTTCAGATCTGTCCCCTCGTGGCAGGCAATGAGACGCATGTTGTATTTCCTGCCGATGGCAGAAAAGGCCTTCCCGATTTTCAACCGATCTGATTCACTGACCTCCCGCGCGCCCGGGAGGTTTCTTTTTGTCTTTTCATATAGATCAATGAAACTGATGATGGCCTGGTGCGTATAGCCGGAGAGCTGTTCGCACATTTTTCTGAAGGCATCGATGTGAAAATCAACGGTGTATCGGTCTGAGATGATGATCGGGTCGTAACGCCATGCAATATGACTGCTCCCGACGATTTGGGAGAGCGTACGGAAGGTTTCCATCACCTCCTGAACCGGAGGCACACAGGGTTCCAGATCGCGGCCGTATGGCGTGATCGTTACATGCCAGAACTGCCGGTATGCGGCAATTTCGGAAAGCTTCGAAAGCATCGGTGCCGGATTTTTCGAACAGAAGGCGATCAGATCGACCACAGAGGGATCGATACGGTAGCGGGTGACCTGCTGAGGATACCATGGATTGCGGACCAGTACGAAGCCGGCATGGATGCGGTTGATCAGCCAGTCGCTGTAAAAAGCGGGTATGTCGGTCCGCTGGCCGGTGTTCAGGATCATTGTCTTGTTCCTTTCTGCAGAGTTGTCGTATTGTGAGAATGCATGCTATGCCATGGATTTTATCACAGTTTCAAAGGTACACATATCGTATTTCTTTTTACAGGGTACCGGGTGTTAATAAAGGACTATCAGGAGCTAATTTGTGATATTATACATTGTATAAGTCCGGTCGCATCGCGCGGGACGGCCGTTTCCTGAAGAAGGAAAATCTTACAGAGACGAAACTGAGTCAGATCAGGGCGCTGAATGAGTTAGCGGAACAGCGTGGTCAGACACTCGCCGAGATGGCGCTGGCGTGGATCCTGCGTGACGGTAAGGTCTGCCCGGTGCTGATCGGCGCATCGAAGCCGTCGCAGATCGAAGATAATGTGAAGGCTCTGCGGAATCTCACATTCTCAGAGGTTGAATTAAAGCAGATCGATGATATCTGTCGTCAGAAATGACGGAAAAGACAGGAGGAGAAAATGCTGCAGAAACTGAACAGCCCTTTTATGTATGCCCTCTGCGGGGGAATCATTCTGTTTGTTGCGATCGTATGCATTATTTTTCTGGTGAGATCTTACAGAGCCGGGAAGGCGATGGGCATGGATCCGGCAGTGCTGAAGCGGACCATTGTCTCCAGCGCGACCTTTTCCGTTCTCCCCGCGGTCGGCATCCTGCTCGGCGTGATCGCCCTGTCGGGAAGCCTGGGCACACCGTGGCCGTGGCTGAGACTCTCCGTGATAGGTGCTTTGCATTATGAGACGCAGGTGGCGGAGGCCGCATCGGAGGCCGTCGGTATCGGGAAGCTTTCGATCACGCATATGACGCCGTCCGCCTTTGCCACGATTGCACTGCTCATGAGTGTGTGCATCATGTGGGGCATGATCCTGTCTGTTCTTTTCAACAAACGATACACGGCGCGGATAAGTGCAGGCGGCGGTAAGAAAAAAGCTGCCTTCGGCTTCGGCGACAAGGCGATGACGGCGATGTTCATAGGCCTCGTCAGCGCCTATGTGGGAAGCTATATCGGCGGCTGGATCTCCGGAGACGGTATTTTCACTTTCAGTGGGGATACGACGCCGCTGATCGTCGCCATCGTTTCCGCGTGCGCCATGGCCGTGTTCACTTATTTTTCCGAGAAAAAGAATGCCAGATGGCTGGAGAACTTTTCCGTGGCCGGCAGCATGCTGATCGGCATGGCGGCTGCGGTGCTGCTGGGGTGAAGCATGTGAAAACTTCTGACGAAAAGACGGAGGCACGGAGCTTATGAATAATAATCAGCCTGAGACAGAAGATAAGAAAACTGCGAATGCGATAAAAACGGATGCAGGATTTTCCACGGAAAAATTCAACCGCGGTACGCACAGGATCGGGCGGATCACAAGTCTGATCACCCTGATCATGCTCGTGGGTGCTCCGTTTGTGATCGGACTTTACCTGGGTGCTATGCCGGATCTGTCGGCGGCGGCAAAGGGATTCCTCGCCGTGGGACTCGTGTGGACGGTATCGAGCTTTGTGGAGTTTCTGGTGTACACACCAATGCTCGGGTCTGGCGGCGGCTATCTGGCTTTTATGACAGGCAATCTGATCAATATGAAGATCCCCTGTGCGATGAATGCAAGAGACATCGCGGGAACGAAGGCCGGCACAACGGAAAATGAGATCGTGTCCACGCTTTCCATCGCCACGTCGTCTCTCGTGACCATTGGGATTCTTGCTCTTGGCGTTCTGCTGCTGCAGCCGCTGCAGCCGATTCTGCAGAGTGAGACGCTGGCACCTGCTTTTGCCAATGTAGTTCCGGCATTGTTCGGCGCGATGGCTTATCAGTACTATCGCAGAGATCTGAAACTGGCGGTGATTCCTCTGGCGGTCATGACACTGATCTTTATCCTCGTGCCGTCGCTGCAGTCACAGACGAGTATCATGATCCTGCCGTCCGGTGCGCTGTCTATTATTCTTGCATGGCTGGAGTATCGCAGGCATACAGGCAGGAATGGCAGTGAAAAAACACAGACAACGGAGAAAGACAACTGACCTGCAGAGGGGACGGAGACTTATGAGAATTCTTGCTTCTGTTATTCTGATATGTGTTCTGGTGCTGGCGGCGCTTCTTCTGGCAGCGCTGCTTCATACGCTTTTTATTCCGAAGAAGACCTCTGATTACGTGCCGCATCCGGATGAGGAGAGGGCACGCGCTTATGCGGAGAAACTTTCGCGCATGGTTGCCTGCGATACGACGTCACATCAGGGCGAACATGACCGGGAGAAATTCCTGAAATTTCACAGGCTGCTGGAGGAGCTCTTCCCTCTGGTACATCAGCATCTTGAAAAAACAGAGATCGACGGGAATCTGCTTTTCAGATGGGAGGGGAAGCACCACGACAGGCCGCTCGTGCTCATGAGTCATCAGGATGTCGTTCCGGCGGAAGGTGAATGGATCCATGCACCGTTTTCCGGTGACATAGCAGACGGAAAGGTATGGGGACGCGGTGCTTCTGACACCAAGTGTTCCGTGATGGGATTCTTTCAGGCTGTGGAGGAACTGCTGGCTGACGGTTACGTGCCGGAGCAGGACGTTTACCTCTCTTCCTCCTGCACGGAGGAGTGGGCCGGTGACGGCTGCCCGAAGCTTGTGAATGAGCTGAAACGGCGGGGTGTCCATCCTTATCTCGTCTGCGACGAAGGCGGCGGCATCATCACGGATCCCATCGGCGGCATTCACGGGAATTTTGCGATGGTCGGCGTTTTTGAGAAGGGTAAAGCCGATGTCAGATTTACGGCAAAGGGAAACGGCGGCCATGCGAGTGCGCCTTCCCGCGGAACCCCGATCGCACGGACGTCTGCTTTTGTCGCGGATGTGGAAAAGCACAACCCCTTCCGTGTAAAAATGATGCCGGAGGTGGCGGCGATGTTCCGCACACTGGCACCATACGCCGGCTTCGGACTGCGCTATGTCTTTGAAAATCTCTGGCTGTTCCGCGGTCTTCTGACACACATGATGCCTGCCATCTCGGCGCAGGGGGCAGCCATGCTGCAGACGACGATCGCCTTTACCATGCAGTCGGGTTCTGACGCTGTGAACGTCATTCCGCAGGAGGCGACGGTTTCAGCCAACATGCGTTTTATCCCGCATCAGGGCATGGATGAAAGCCTGGATATTATACAGAAACGGGCGAAAAAGTACAGACTCTCCATGGAAGTTCTGCACAAGAATGATTACACATCGCCGATCGATATTCACGGCGAGGCTTTTCAGCTCGTGCAGCGCGTGATCGGTGAGACTTTTGAAGGTGTGGCGGGAAGCCCGTATGTGATGACGGGGGCCACTGACGCGCGTTGTTATCAGGAAATCTGTGACAATGTCGTCCGCTTTGCACCGGTCATTTACGGTCCGGAGCAGATGAAGGGCATGCACGGCATCAATGAGAATATCGAGTACAACTGTCTGCCGGGCTGCGTTGATTTTTACAAAAATCTGATTTGTGCAAACGTCGCGATAACGGGATAAAGCTCATGAAGCGTGTTCTGTCCCGTCACACCTTCGCATGATTCCGAGAAGCTTTCAGAAACTGAAGAAATTCATTCTCCGGGAGCGGACGGGAAAAATAGTAGCCCTGGATGCAATTAATGGGCAGCTTCCGGATAAGATCAAATTCGTCTTTTGTCTCAATTCCCTCGATGACAATGGAAAGTCCCTGGTTTCGAAACATTTCAATCACCGACTGCATGACATACTTTGTTTTTTCATTGGTAAAGTAGGACTGCGTAAACGTCCTGTCAAATTTGACCACGGAGATCGGCAGTTCGATAAAGTAGTCGAGGTTGGATCTCTGCGTACCGAAATCATCGAGAGAAAGCGGCATGCCCAGCGCTGATAAATGTTCAAGTGTGCTGTAGGCATTTTTTTTTCTTTCCGATCTTTGCTGACTCTGTAATCTCAAAGTTGATCTGGCCGGGTTTGATGGAATAACGGCTGAAGAGCGATGAAATCTGCGCTGCAAGGCGGGACTCATCCAGCTGCACTGCAGAGAGATTGACATGGATGCTCTGAAGACCAGACGCTGATGCGGCACCCTGCCTGATGAAGGCACAGACTTTCTCAAGGACACGTAAGCCGAGACTTCGGATCAGGCCGCTGTCTTCAGCCACCGGAATGAATTTCCCGGGAGGCAGCAGGCTTCCGTCCGTCTGCCGCAGCCGCACGAGTGCTTCTGCCGATGGAAAATTGTGATGATCGAGATCATAGATCGGCTGATAGAAAACCTCGATCCGGTCATCCAGATCAGTCAGCCGCTTTTTCAGTTCTCCCCGCATGGAATCGAAGGTTTCGTTCAGTGTATCAGGGTCAGGAAAAATGACAACGAATTCATTCGACAGGATATGAAATGCTGTTGCCTTCTTAAGCGGGTACAGAACCTCTGCCGCCTGCGTCACGGCAGCTTTTCGTTCGTGTTCATTCCAGCGGCCTTCCGCCGGCTTCAGTACCATGTCAACAGCGTAAAAGGAATGTCCGTTTTTATAGCTGTTCAGGAGGATTTTCTTCAGCAGTTCAAGGTTATAGCAGCCGGTTTCCCGGTCAATGTCCGCCGCGGGATTTTCCAGCTGGGAGAACAGAAGAAACATACCGATGCTGGTCGCAAAACCGACGATCAGATATTTCGGGTGCAGGTATTGAATGATGGCAGCGATGATGTAGATCATCTGCCAGATCATGATGACTCTTCTTCTGTGCCAGTTCACGTGCTTCATGCGGAAGATGCAGAGACCCAGCGTGGTGAAATTAAAGAGAAAGCAGAGATACAAAGTTATGATGGAGGCATGAAAACGTATGAAGATCGGAGGACTGGACATCGGAACGACCGGATGCAAGCTGACGGTATTCGATGAGAACGGAAGATACCTTGGAAGAGCGTACCGGGACTATCCGGTGCGCCGAGGCGAGGATGCACAGACGCTTGACGCATCAGCTCTGATGGATGGGGTGTATGGCGTGATCCGTGAGATCACGTCGAAGTATCCGGATCTTGCCGGTTTTGGCGTGACGAGTTTCGGAGAGACATTCGTCCTGACGGATGAGAAAGGAACCCCGCTCGAGGACTGTCTGCTGGACACGGACAAGAGAGGCGCGGAAGAGTGCCGGCTGCTTGAAGAAAAACTCGGCAGCCGCCATATCGCGGAAATCTCCGGTGTGCGTCCTCACGAGATGTACAGTCTTCCGAAACTGATGTGGGTCAGAAAGCATCAGCCGGACATTTATGCCGGAGCGAAGCATGTTTTTCTTATTGAGGATTATGTGGTATTCATGCTGACCGGCATCGCCCGGATCGATTATTCGCTTGCGACGCGCACGATGGCGTTCGATATCCGGAAGCTCGACTGGAGTGATGAGATTATGGAGGCAGCCGGCATCGACAGGACGCTTTTTGCAAAGCCTGTGCCGACAGGAACTCCCGCCGGAAAAATCACTGCTGCGATTGCAGAAAAGACTGGTCTGTCTCCTTCGACTGTCATTGTTTCTATCAGCCATGATCAGATTTCTGCAGCCGTCGGAGCAGGCGTTTTTGATGCAGACACGGCTGTGGACGGGGCAGGTACAGTCGAGTGTCTGACGCCTGTTTATGACAAAGTTCCGGATATGGAGCCGATGTACGAAGGGAATTATGCGGTTGTTCCCTATGTCGTTCCCGGCATGTATGTAACTTACGCGTTTTCTTATACCGGTGGTGCTCTGATTCAGTGGTATACGCAGACACTGGCTGAAAAGGAAAAGGAACTGGCGGATGCGGAAGGTATTTCCGTGAACGAGTATCTGGAGCGTGAGTACGCAGAGAGGCATGGCGTCGATATACCTTCAGGTCTGCTGGTTCTGCCGCATTTTGCGGGAGCGGCCACACCTTATATGGACACTGGATCAAAGGGCGCTATCGTTGGCCTCACGGCAGCATCGACGACGGCTGATATTTACCGGGGCTGCCTTGAAGGCGTCGTCTATGAGATGTGTCTGAATGCCGAACATCTTAAAGGTTCCGGCGTTCACTACAGGAGGATTCACGCGACAGGCGGTGGCGCAAAGTCGGAGCTGTGGATGCAGATGAAGGCTGACATGCTGAACATCCCGGTGGATGCGCTTGAGACATCGGATGCGGGAACCGTCGGAAGTGCCATGCTGACCGGTGTTGCACTCGGCTGTTTCAGGGATCTGAAGGAAGCATCGGAGAAGATGGTTTCGGTGCGTAAGACCTATGAGCCGCGTCCTGAAATGCATGAGAAATACATGAAGATCTACAGCTGCTACCGCAGACTTTATGACGCCGTGCGGCCGCTCGTCTGACAGACTGGTATATGAGATTCGCCTGCGAACACGCGTGGTGGACAGAGGACAAGGATGCCCTGATGCTTCACACCGTGACAAAGGACGAGGTGATTTTTGACAGGAAGATGAGACTCTATGAATGGAACAGGCTGAACAGATAAAAAACAGATAAGAGGTGAAAAGATTGACTGAATGTATGAAAGCGGATTTCCTGCCCCTGGGCCGTCCGGTATCGAAATTGTTTTTCGGTACAGCGACCAGATCATTAATCATGGGTGATTATGAAAATTCCATGGCACTTCTGGATTATGCAGCAGCAAGCGGAATCAATGCTTTTGACTGCGCCAGAGGATATGGCAATGCAGAGGCTGTTCTTGGCAGATGGATGCAGGAGAGGCACAATCGCAGTGAGGTTGTGATCCTTACGAAGTGCGGCAACGTCAGCCCGGATGGAACAGTAAAAGTTAACCGTGAAGTCATCGAAAAAGAACTGGCGGAGAGTCTGCATACCCTGCAGACGGATTATATCGATATTTATCTTCTTCACCGGGATGATCCGGACACGCCGCTCCCTGAGATTCTGGAAACTTTGAACCGGGCTGAAAAAGAAGGAAAAATTAAAACCTTTGGTGTATCTAACTGGACCCACGAGCGCATACAGGAAGCCAATGAATGTGCCAGGAAAAATGGTCTGGAAGGTTTTTCTGTATCCAGCCCGAATTACGGACTGGCGCGGCAGGTGGTTGACCCCTGGGGTGGCGGATGTGTCACCATATCGGGTCCGGAGAATGCAGAGGCGAGAGCGTGGTATGCCTCCTCGCAGATGCCTGTCATCGCCTATTCAAGCCTTGGCAGAGGATTTTTAAGCGGCAGATTCAGAAGCTTTGATTATGATGAAGCCAGAAGAATCCTGGATCCGGTTGCACAGAAAGGATATTTGTCGGAAGATAATATGGAAAGGCTGAAGGCAATTGAAGCCTATGCGGTTGAGAAAGGAATTTCTGTACCACAGGCTGCCATGCAGTTCGTTCTCAGCAGTCCGATGAATGTCTTCGCAGTTGCCAGCATGTCTGCTGCAAAGCGTATCCGCGAAAACGTTGAGGCAGCGGCAGTGAGGATGGACAGGGATGAATGGAACAGGCTGAACGGTCTTAATTAATGAATATGACTGTTAAATAGTTGATCTGATTGAATGCCCTGCTGATCTGCTGAGCATTCAATACAGCAGTCGATTTTTACAGGAGTCGCTGCAATTCCACTTCAAAATGGAACTGCGGAGGCTCCTTTGCGTAGTTTTCGGAAATCTTCTGGAAAACGCCTGTGAAGCCCTGGCCAGACTGGACGACGGGGATAACGGCGGCGCGGCCGCGGCAGACAACGGCGGAGAGCGCAGAAAGTTTATCCGTCTTTCTGCTGTGGAGCATATGGGAAATCTGATCATTCATATGGAGAACAGCATGGACGGGAAAATCAGAAAGTGGGGAAGATTTTATATTTCCAGCAAGAGGCAGGAAGTCGGCATCGGTCTGAGCGGCATTTCCAATATTGCGGAAATGCACGGCGGAAATGCTGAATTTCACGGTGAGAACGGGGTGTTCGTATCGGATGTCTATATGGAGCTGTTCAGCATGATATCTGATACAGATAAAGTACCGCAGTAAGCGGCACTTATCTGTCACTGATCAAAAAGTGATAATATATAGCAAAACTTCCCGCACCTTTCCAGTGTGGGAAGTTTTAGTTAATGAAGAAAACATCATTTGATGAACCAACAATCGGACTTCATCCGCAGGATGTAATAAAGAATGCGGATTACCTTATTGATATGGGTCCGGGAGGCGGAAAAGCAGGCGTCAGGTCTTGATTTTTACGGCTTAAGCGCGTATTTTTCTCTTTTGTACGCTGTCGACGTTGTATTATACTGAAGCGGCGGACAGCGTGAAAATGTACATAACGCAAAGAGAATGAGCCATGACAGGTTCGGACAATCTGTGAAGATACCGGGCTCATCAGGAGAGAAAAATGGAAACAGATCTGACAGCAGGGAAACCGATGCGCGTGATCATGCGCTTTATGATACCGGTTCTGATCGGTAATGTTTTTCAGACGCTTTACAATATGGCCGACACGATCATTGTAGGCAATTTTGTCGGGGCCGATGCACTCGCAGCCGTCGGCAGCACGGGTACGATCATGTTTCTGGTGCTTGGCTTTGCGCAGGGACTGACCACGGGCTTTACTGTGCTCACATCGCAGTGCTTCGGAGCAAAAGATGAGAGCGGTACAAAGCGCTCAGTGGCGAATGCTATTCTGCTGTCACTTATTGTCAGCATCTTTGTTACGGTTATTTCTGTGGCGGGCATGCGCGGACTGCTGCGTCTGATGAATACGCCGGATGAGATCTTCGACGATGCCTGTACCTATATCACCATCATCTGTTACGGAACGGTCTGCAGCGTGTACTACAACCTGTTTTCGTCAATGATGCGGGCCGTCGGGGACAGCAGAACGCCGCTGTTTTTCCTGATTTTTTCCGCCTGCCTGAATGTTGTTCTGGACCTGCTTTTCATCATCCGGTTTCATATGGGTGTGGCGGGTGCTGCTGTGGCAACGGATATTTCGCAGGGAATTTCCGCAGTGCTCTGTTTCCTCTTCATATGGAAAAAAATGAAGGTGCTTCATCCCGAAAGGTCGATGTGGCATATCAGCCGCACGTTCACACGGCAGCAGGTGGGTGTCGGGCTCCCGATGGCACTGCAGTTTGCCATCACGGCCTCCGGCACCATGGTGATGCAGAGCGCAATCAATATATTCGGTGCGACGGCTGTCGCTGCGTTTACGGCGGCGAGCAAGATGCAGAATATCCTCACGCAGTGGTTCCAGAGCACGGGTATGACGATGGCTACATACAGTGGTCAGAACTACGGCAAGGGGGACGCGGGCCGTATTCATGCGGGTATCCGCGCATCGCTGCTCTCCACCTGTCTTTATGCAGTGATCGCCGGGGTTCTCGCCAATCTGCTGCTCTCATCCCTGATGACCCTGTTTTTCTCTGCGGACACCGATATGTCCGTGATCATGCCGTATGCGCAGACGTATATTTTTCTCTGCACGCTGTTCTATATTCCGCTGGGCATGATCTTTATCTTCCGGAACACGATGCAGGGCTGCGGCTATGGCTTTCTGCCGATGTGCGGCGGCTTTGTCGAGCTTGGCTGCCGTCTGGCGATGACAGTGCTGTCGATTCATCTGCACAGTTATCCGATGGCTGCCTTCGGCGACCCGGCGGCCTGGATCGGTGCGGCTGTCTTTACCATGATCGCCTGCATTCATGTAATGAAACTGGTTGACCGGAAACTGAAGTATGACCCGGCAGCGGGCAGGTCTGGTTCGCTGCAGAGGTAAATTCCCCGGGGCATAACCGGCTGATTATTGATTACACCAGATGAATCTACGGCCGCATCGATTACGGCATCCGGCCAGGTGCTGATAAGTTCCTGATAAGCTCCGATCATCACAGAATCGCCGATCATGGTGATATTTTCCCCATCTGCGTTTCCATTCATGTCTTCGTCTGACTGTCCGCTGTCAGGACGGTTTTGCCGTCCATCTCCAGCGTCATTTTTACAAGATTCCTGATGGAATCATCGTCTTCAACTGCCAGAATCGTTTCCATGTCTTCCTTTCCCTCTGAACAGGCTGCTGTCCGGCCGGTCTGATCGGCAGTCAGGTACGCCGGCATATCTTCATGTCTCATCTTTACAACTGTCATAATCTGATTATAATATAGACCATGTGGTCTATATTATAACGGCGCTGATCCGTGCGGTCAGCAGATGATCACAGTGTTTCTTTACGGCATCCTTGGCGCCGGTCTGTATACTTTTATCTATATAGGCGCACGGGCGGCCGGCAAGTACTGCGGCGCCAGGGCCGGCGCAACGCTTATGAAGATGCCGGAGACTGTCCGAAAGTATCTGGGGCTGACGCTGCTGCCGCATTCGGGCGTTTCTCTTGTTTTTACCGGTATCGTGTGTAATGTGCTGGAAAGCACCCGGCCTGATCTGGCATCGATTGTCAAGGGAACCATTGCGGCAGCGGCTGTGATCAATGAGATTATTGCAGTTTTCGCGGCAAAACGGGGGTTTGAACTGGCAGGAGAGATCAGCAGCGTATCGGAGTCGTAAATTCTGCCGATGACATGACTGACAGCGATGAAAACGGGCTGGTTTTAAGAAACCAGTTAACTTTTGTCATGCGAATGTGTTAACGTAGTTTCATAAAGAGACAGTCCACAGATACGGAAGACAGTTCCTGATAAGG
>Ga0256406_1002604_pt1 | contig 24850 bp, 19 predicted proteins | sample RumenRJG_03DNA_FD_185986 | JGI IMG/M metagenome (GOLD analysis project Ga0256406, IMG submission 185986) | Bovine rumen microbial communities from Lethbridge, Alberta, Canada - RJG_03 | ecosystem: Host-associated > Mammals > Digestive system > Stomach > Rumen | place: Canada: Alberta | collected...
TTCAATGATAAGGCGCCTGCACCGTTTTCTTTGGAGATTTTTTCTTTCCTTGTCGGAACTAGTTCCGACAAGGAATCCCATGCCTGTTACCTGCCTTTCTATTTACACAAACTAATGTTAACTACCTACTTTTTTATGGCAATCGCAAGGAAAATATTCTTACGATTGCCATAGCCGTCTCTCCAATTGGTAATCCGTTCCATGTTATGATAGGGAAACATGGAATCTCGATTCAAAACCGCGTCGGGCAACGCCTTGCTTCTTTCGCCGGAAGAGGGAAACCTCCGCCACCTCATCGTGAACTTCTCTTCCTTCGATGTCGCCCGGGACCTCTACCGGCGGTTGAACCGTCCTTCTCTCGCCCTGCTCGACCTTGAGGTCGAGGACTTCGACGGCTGCTTCTCGCCCTGGAAGGCCAAGAACCCCTGGGCCGGACAGCCGGATTTCGGCGGGAAGGCGGACCTCTTCCTTAAGGAGCTGTTCGAGGAGGACATTCCGGAGGCTGCCCGTAGGCTTCCGCACGCGGAGAAGCTGCCCCTCCTTTTCTCGGGCTACTCCTTAGCCGGCCTTTTCACCCTCTATGCGACGACAAGAAGCGCAGACATCCCGCTCGCCAGTTGCGTCTCCCCTTCCTTCTGGTACGAAGGATTTCTTCCCTACCTGAAGGAAAATCCGCCTCTCCTCCTTTCGAAGGCTTATTTCTCTATCGGCAAGAAGGAGTACCGGAGCAAGAACCCGGTCTTCGCTTCCGCCAAGGACCGGATCCGGGAGGTCCAGGGAATCCTGACCTCGCAGGAGATCGTCACCACGTTCGAGGAAAACGAAGGGAACCATTTCGTGGACGAGCCGCTAAGGCTTTTCAAGGGAATTTCTTGGCTCCTGAAGAAGTAGCCATTCCTTCCCTGGCCGGAATTTCTATCCTCATTCTGCGGCAACGAAAAGAGCCGACCCGTCTTCTGGGCCGGCTCTTTCTCTCTTAGTACGACATCTCGACTTTCCAGAGGCGGTAGTCTCTCTGGCCACCCCACGTGCAGACGGTGGCGTAGAGGTTCCCACTGTCGTCGAAGAAGATGGCCTGGATGTTGTATTGGTTCGAAGGCGTATCGGCCTTCTGGACTCTCTGCTGGCCGATGTAGTTCCCATCCCAGTCATAGACGAGGATCAGGACGTCCGCCTGGTCGTTGATCTTGTAGGAGACGTAGACGTACTTGCCGTCGCTGGTGACGGAAGAGGCGCTCTGGCCGGCATGGTCGCTCGGCACCTTGGCGGAGAGCGTCACGGAGTGAAGTTCCGTGCCGTCGGAGGAAGCTATCTTCAGCGTTCCGCCTCCAGGAAGGTAGGCGTATTTCCCGGTCTTCTCTTCGTAGGTGACGGAAGAGCCGGTGACCGGAAGGGTGTCGGCCGTGACGGTTGCCGTAGCGAAGGAAGAACCGTTCTCCCCGACGTCGATGGAGTAGACGTCGCCGGCGGAGGCGACAATGTAGAGCTTGGTGCCCTTGAAGAAGAGCTGGTCGCCGTCGCCACGGAAGCCGTTGTGCGTGAAGTCCTTGATGGCAACGACCTGCATCGTCTTCGAATCGATTTGGTTGATGTGGGAGGAGGTCTTCGTCTCGCCATCGGTTGTCACAACGTAGAGATAGCCGTCCTTGAAGGCGCCGCCCATCGTGTACGTGCCGGACGAATTACTGACGTTCTGGGCGGTGAAGGTCAGGCCGGTTTCGCTGGCGGCGCTCTTAACGTAGTCGCCAAAGTACCTGTTCTCGGCCCTCGTCACGGTCAGGCCATCGACCGTGGTGGTCCTTGTCAGCATGTTCGGTTCCGAATAGGAGACCATGACCGAGACGTTCTCACCCGTCGTGTCGAGACTTTCCGGACTTAGCTGGTAGTCCGTGACGACCTCACTTGTGCCATCGTTGTAGGTAGCCGTGACGAGGAGATCGTTCCGGATGCTTTCTCCGGTCGTGTACTTCTTGTCCCCCGAGAGGGTGGCCGTGATGGAGACTAAGGCAGCCTTCCGGAAGCGTTTCGACTCCGGACGGATCTTGAAGAGATGGAAGCCGCCGCTAGCCCAGGAGCAGACGCTGGCATAGAGGGTGTCCTCGTAGGAGAACAGGGACTGGACGTTGTATTGCGGGACGGAAAGGAATGTCCCGGTCGGGTTCGAGGAAGCGAGGTGTTCGCCGTTCATGGAGAAGACCTCGATTGGCAGAGACGTCTGCCCGTTGGCCTTGAAGGAGACATAGAAGTACTTGCTGTCTCCGGTGACATTCTTGAGGCTGAACCCGGAATGGTCCGGAATCGTAACCGGATCCCGAAGGAGGTTTCCGTCGTCGTCGAAGAGATAGAGCTTCTTCGCTTCGTCGATGACCGCATAGCGGCGAGCTTTCGGGGCATAGTAGACCGAGAGGACCTTGCCGTCCGTCTTGTCGGCGAACGGAAGAGCCTCTTCCGTCGGGGTCTTCCCCTGAATGTCCGAAGCGGACATGGCAAGGGCCTTCACCTTGTTCTCGCCCGGGTCGACGAGGCAGTAGAGCTTTCCGTCCTTCAGGAAGATCTGGGAGCTATCGGCCCACTGGGCGGTGCCGTTAGCAAACTGGGCGCTCTTCTTACGGAAGGCGAAGGTCTTCGGGTCAAACTCGTAGATGGCCGTCGTCGGCGTTTCGGTCGAGAAGCTCTTGCCGAGGAAGAGATGGTCTTCGTCGGCAACCGAACCCATGCCGTACCATCCATCCGGCTCCCCTAAGGCGCCGTCACTGCCCTTGGCCGGAGTGATTTCGTAGGACTCCTGGTAGAGTCCCTCGGCGGCTTTGGAATACTCTCCCACCGTCAGGGAGTCATCCCGGAACTCGGAGACGGACTCGACGGCGGAGCGGTAGATCGCGCCGGCGTCCGAGAGCCCGTTCTGATTGAACCGGAGGACGATGAAGTAGAAGGCGTCGTTCAGGAAGCAGATGCCCTGCGTGTTCGTTTTTTCCGGTTTGTTGACGGCACTTTCCCCGCCCATTCCTTCCACGTTGTTCGGAATCGTGACTTCGCCGACGCGATTTCCGTCCCAGTCGTAGACCGCGATCTCCGGACGATAGTTGCTGTCGTGGCTGAAGTTGGCGAAGATGAAGTCCTTGTTCCCGGTCAGACGGGTCAGATTATTATTGGCGAGGTCCACCTTGAGCGTGAACGAGGACAACCGGTTCTTCATGGTCTTATCGTAGATCGAAACCTGGTCGCCGACTAGGACCGCGAAGCGCTCCTGGAGGTCGTTGTAGTAGACATCCCGGATGACGGCGTTCTCCAGCCCGTCAAAGCGGAGGATCTCGCTTCCGCTCTCGCAGATGGTGAAGCTCGCCCCGTCGACAAAGGTGCTGGCCTCGATGTAAGCCATCCGGCCGGTTCCATCCTTTGCGGCCGTCACGCCGTAGACGATGACCTTGCCGTCATAGCACGTAATACCGGCCGTCGACTCGGTCATGAACTGGTTGATCGGCTGGCTTGTGGCCACGAGGTCGAAGGTCTTTGCGTCGTATTTCCGGATGACCTCGTTCCTCAGGCCGGACGACCAGGAGGTGTAGGTGGCATAGACATAGGATCCGTCCGTCGCCAGGCCGTGCACGTAGGCCTGGTTCGTTCCGCCCGTCGCCTTTCCGAAGGGGACGGCCGGCTCGATCGAGGCGTTGAACTCCTTTCCCTTAGAGGCGCAGTCGGAGATGTATTCGGAGGTGTCCGTGAAGAGGGGTCCCTCGTACTTCGTCCCGATGACGAACCGGTCGAGGGCAAGGGAGGGAAGAGTGCCGTCCTTGGCCTTCCTCGTGAAGGTGACGGTATTGGTTCCCCGTCCGAGGACGAGGGAAGGAAGAGCGATCTGCTTCTCGTTCAGGGTCTCTCCGGTCGAAGCCTCCGGAAGGCTCTCCGTCTCGTCGAGAGGAATCTCCTCTCCGTTCACGGTCAAGGAAAGCGCCTCGCCGAGGGTCAGGGAGGAAGTCGGCGCGTTCAGGCTGGCGAAAGAAAGCGAGAAGGACGTCTTAGCGATGGAGCTGCTCTCGAGCGTGAAGCTCAACGAGGAGGCATCGGAAAGGACGGTCGACGTGGTGGTGCTTCCGTCTTCTCCCTCGACGTTCCTCTCCTTGACGGTCCCATCGGCATGCTCGGTGCTCTCGGCCTCGACGACCTTCCGCACCGCGACGGAGACCAGGCAACGCAGGCTATCGTTTCCTTTCTTGGTGACCGTCAGGACGCAGTTCTTGCTGAAGGAGGCCGTCGGGACGTTCCCCTTAAGCACGTATTCGTCCGGCTGCAGAATCAGCCGGTTCCCGCTCTGGTAGGTGGCCCGGATCCTCGGCTTGGCCGAGTCCATGCTGGCCCCGTCTTCCAGGACCACTTCGGCTTCCGGCTCCAGACGGAGGAGGTTCCCTTCGTCGTAGTTGGCCGGGTCGTCGACCCGGATTGGAACCGCGAGTGTCACCTTCGTCCCATCCTCCTCGTAGGAGACGATTGCTTCCGTATCGCCGGCGTGCAGCGCCGTGCTCTCCACCTTCAGCCGACTCGTCTCTATGTCCTTCCGGTCGCCGTCGTTATAGACGGCCTCGACGGACATGCCGTCGGGATCGAAGTTGAGGTTGCTCGGATAGTAGACCCGGTACGGCTTCTCCTTCAGGACGAGGGAGGAGAGGCGGACAGCTTCTAGCTCAATCGGGACTTCCGCGGTCGCCGTCTGAGGCTCCTTGTCCGTCCCGTCCTCGTTCTTCTCCGTCATCGAGTAGGAGACAACGACGGTCCCTCCCTTGGCGGCGAAGTCCTCCGGGACTTCCAGGCTGAAATCCTTGGCCTGAAGAAGCCGGTCGAAGTCCTTCCCCTTCTCGGAGAAGTGCGCCATGACGGAGAAGTCCTCGCTTTTCGGGCTGGCCTTCCCGTTCGCATAGTAGTTCACGCCGTCCTTCAGGGAGGCGCTGATTCCTTCCAAGGTGAGCGGCAGGCTATCGAGATACTTCTGGTGTTCCTTCTCCGAAACGGCCGCGTCGTAGTAGTCCTTGTACTGAAGGTAGGAAGGAATCATCACGCCACAGGCCGTTCCGGTGATGACACAGAGGCTGGCGGCGATGGCGATGATCGTCAAACTCTTTTTACTTATCACGGGGAGTCCCTCCTTTCTCATCGAGATTCAGCCCTTCGATCAGCTCCTTCTTCTTCGTCTTCGGATAGAAGGCCGAGAGAAGGACCAGGATGCCCCAGAGAACGAGCAAGGTCGCCACGCTGACGTTGAGGACGAGCACCGTCGGCTTCCACCAGACCCAGGAGTTGATGGCCGTCGAGGAAAGATAGCTGTCTCCTTCGTCCGGATTTGCCTTGTAGGCCTTCTCGTAGCTGTCCGCCTTCAGCCACATGTAGAGCACGTGGTGGGCGTTCTCCCGGAGCATGTGCTGAACGCGAGGCGAAGAGGAAGCGTCATAGGTCACGCCGGAGAGCTTGTCGAGGCTGACGCCCATGCCGAGGTCTCCCCCGGAACGGAGAAGTGCGTCCAGCCACGGGTTCACCGTGATGTAGTCGCTCGTCACGGCGCCTCGGAACTGCCATTCCTTCCGCAGGACGCCGGTCAGAAGCGCCTGCGTTGTCTCGGAATGCTCGCCGCCGACGCCGGTATAGGTCGTCATGGCGCCGAGGGCACCGCCTTCGACGAACGCCATCCTAAACTGCCGCAGGTAGTTCTCCCGTAGCGCCTGCTCGGTCATCCACTTGTCCGGCCCGCCCTGTCCGTAGAGGGCGAAATGCTTCAGGAAGCAGTACCGGCCTCTCGTCGAAAGTCCCTTGACCGCATTCGTCACGATGGTTCCGGCCAGGAAGGAGTCCTCGCTCGGAGACTCATGGTTCCGTCCGAAGAAGGCCGTGCGGTGAATGTCCATCGCCCATCCCCAGACGCCCATGACGGAGACGGACTTCATATCGTCGCCGAAGGCCTTACCGAAGTCATAGGCGAGCTTGGGGTTCCAGGTCGAGGCGATGATCACCATCGTCGGATAGCCGGTACCCCGCGGGGCGCTGGCGAAGCCCTTGATCTGAGCCGGTCCGTCGAGGTCGAAGAGCTTCGGCTTGCCGACGGAGTCCAGGGCGGCCGAGCCGTAGTAGTTGCTGATCATCCGCTTCACTTCGTCGATGGTCAGCTCATCGAGCAGCTTGTCCCAGTCGGGATCGTTGTAGTCCTTGGCCAGCTTCTCTCCGAGCTCGTTGATGACGCCGTTTTCGGCGACCTTGAGGCCGTTCTTGGCACCCCAGGTCGGAGCCTCGGTCGGAATCGGGTCGCCGAAGTCGTCGGTCCCGGTCTTCTGGTTCCAGGACTGGACCCTCTCGGTGGTCACCCAATCGACCTTGGCCGATGGATTATCCGGCCTCGGCTGATTCTTCGCCTTCATCTCGTCTAAGGAGAGGAAGGAGGAGCGGGTCAGCCAAGGAATCTCCGGGTCGAAGTCCGCCGTCTTGGCGTCGATCGGGGTCCGGTCCTTGGCGTCCTCGCCGGTGAAGAGATTCTGAACCGGCTGCTGGGTCACCGGATCGATCGGGATCGTTATGCCGTCCTTGACGCTGAAATCGAAGTTGCCCTCTTTTTCCTCCCCGAAGGCCGTCAGTTTCTTGACATGGTGCGAGTCGGTCTTCAGAGCAATCGTATACTGCCCCTTTTCCAGCTCGTATCCCTTGAACCCGTTTCCGTTCTTGTCGTAGCAGTCATAGGAGGCGAACTCGTACGGATCGATGCTTAAAGTCAGCGTCTCGCTCGCCCCGGGGTCAAGAAGGTTCGTCTTCGTGAACCCGGCCAGGTTCTCGTACGGTTTCTCGATGCCTCCCGGGGTGTAAGGCGGGACGACGTAGGCTTCAAGGACGTCCTTCGCCTTGAAGGTTCCGTTGTTCGTCACCTTGACGGTGAACGTAATCGGGGTCTTGTCCGTGAAATCGTGTCCCTTTGAGTAGTCCTGGTCTCCGATCTGAATCTGGGTCACTTCCCAGGAGAAGTCGGAATAGCTTAGGCCGTAGCCGAGAGGGAACTGGACGACACCGTCATAGCCGGTCCCGTAGTCGTTGCTGATGCCGTCCCAGTACTTCTCGGCATCAGCCGTCTCATACCACTTGTAGCCGACGTAGACGTTCTCCACGGCGTCCAGATAGCCGCGGTCGAAGTCGGTATAGTACTGTCCCAGGAAGAGGTTCGCCGGGTTCGTGAACTCGTCGTAGGGGAAGATGTCGACCGTGTGGCCGGAGGGGGAGTACTCGCCGTAAAGAAGCTTCGGCAGCTCATCCATCGCCCTGGTCCCGGTGAAGCCGAGATAGAGGCACGCCCCGAGGTTCGGAATCGTCTTCAGGAATCCCATCTCGAACGGGTTCGCGACGTTCATCAGGACGATGACCTTCTTGAAGTTCGCCCCGCAGTAAGTCAGTAAGGCCTCTTCCTCCTTCGACAGCTCGAGGTAATGCCGCGTCGAGTCGTTGACCGCATTAGGTCCCTTCTTCTGCTGGGTCGTGGACGAGCAGTCCATGGCCTCGCCCGCCATCCTTCCGATGACCACGATGGCCGTGTCCGAAAAGGACTTGGCCTTTTCGAGAAGGTCGTCCGTGTAGTAGGTCTTGTCGTCAATCGAAGGCTCCCGGAGGGAGATCAGGTTCCGGATGTTCGTCCCTCGTAGGTGGGCGCTCTGGTGGTCGGGCGCCACATAGGACTCGTACATCTTCTTCAGGTCTTCGTTGTAGGTGATGCCGTAGTCGTTAAGCGCCCGGAAGAGGTCGACGTTCTTGCTGAAGTCATCGTCCTCCGGGGCGACGCCGCCGGAGGCGTTCTCGCCCTCGCTGCCATAGATCCAGTCGACGGACCGCCAGCCGAAGACGTTGACCTTCTTGTCGGTCTCATAGCTCAGCGGAAGCGTATGGTTCTCGTTCTTCAGAAGGGTGGCTCCCTCGCCGAGGAGCTTCCGGCTCATCTCCTGTCCGGAAGCCGCCGAGGTGGTGATTTCCTGTTCATCGACAATCGGCGGAGAAAGACGGCTTGAGACTTCCTGCTGGTACCGGTCGAGGATCTTGTTCCCGACTATGAGCGCAGCCGAAAGCAAGGCAATGAGACTGAAATTGACACTGAGTTTGACTGCTTTGTTCATGGGTTTCTCCTTTGTCGCTCCGTTCTCTCAGGCAAAACAGGACGTTCTTGCCTGATTCCGTCCCGCATTGGATAACAGTTTTCGAGTAATTCCCTCCTGCTTCTGAAGAGGATAAATGAAAGGGGATTCATTGGTCCATCCTACGACGTATCTTGCGTCCATCCCGGCGTAGACTGGAAGCGGGTATCGGTGCCTGATCTGCCGAAAAGAAGAAACGGACCAACTTCCATCCGTTTCACCTTTGTTTCTTCTCAATCCCTCCAAAAAAGCAGGCATCGTCCGACCACAGCAAAAAGCGGCCTTCGTTTTAGGCCTGTTTTGTCTTTTTTCTCGATTTCTCCGAAGAAGTACCTGGAACGGAATCCCTTTTCCCTTCTTTGATAAAGAGAAACGCAATCCTTCGGAATCCGGGCCGGAGGCCGGATTCCGGAAAGACCGATTTTTTTCCTTTTCCTTGCTCCGGAAAAAGGAGCAAGGAAAGGGCATTCCGAATCCATCCTGAGGCTTTTGTTCGAAGCGGTTGGAAGGAGGAGATGGTAGAGTCCCGTTCCCTTTTAAGGCCTGGCAGGATGTCTCACTAGCCGGCGGGTTTCCGGGCCTAGCTCCTCCCTCCGAGAGAAAGGAACGACAAAAAAAGACCTCCTCCGGTCCTTCCGGAGACGAGGTCTCTTTCTTTCCGCAACGGGGAAACGACTACTTGGCCTCTTCGGCCTTGACTTCTTCGGCCTTCTTGGCCTTCTTGCGGGCGGCTTCCTTCGCGGCTTCCTTCGCCTGCTTCTTCCTTCTCTTCTCGAGCCGCTCGTCCCACTCCTTATGGGCGCCTCTCGGATCAACTTTTGCAATAGCCATATTGGTTCACCTCACTAAGCAAGACGATTATAGCGAAATTCCCGTTTCTTTCAAGTCCTAGCCCTCACTGACGCCAGGAATAGTACTCTTCGTCCTTCTTCGGGTCGACGGTCTCCTCGTCCTCGCTCTCCGCGTCGATCTTAAATTGGCAGTCGGAGAAAAGCCGGGTGAAGTCGTCGAGGGAGAGAAGGAGTCCTTCCGTCTCGGAGCGGAGAAGATAAAGGCCGTCGTTCCGCTGGACGACCTGATAGGTCTTCCTTCCGGCAAAGGCGAGAAGAATCCTTCCTTCCCGGAGCTTCTCCAGCGCTTCCGGGAAAGAGAAAAGGGGGTCCAAGGCTACTTCCTCTCCTTCCCTTCGTACTCCTTCCGGTGGAGGGAGTCCTGGGCATGGAAGGTGTCCCCGTGGTAGCGGGCATGAAGCTTGTCGAGGTTCTTCCGGGCGACTTCCTCTAGGGAGACGCCGAGTCCGCTTGCGGCCTCGGCGATGTACCAGAGGACGTCCCCGAGTTCTTCCTCGAGATGGTCCGGGTCGAACGGATGGCCCTGGTACTTCACCTTCTTGACGATGTCACAGCACTCGCCGCTCTCGCCGGCGAGCCCGAGGACCCCGTTGGTGATGAGGTCCTTCCTCCCCTCCGGGGAGATCAGGTCGTAGGCTTCCTTCTGGTATTCCTCGAAGCTGAGGGTCTTCTTCTCTTTCTCGTCCATGGTCATTCCTCCTTGACGTCCGCAAAGACGAAGTCGAGGTCCTCCTTCCCGGGAAGGAGGACGTTCTTCCTCTTTCCGTCCAGGAGGAAGACGCCGTCCTCGGAGAAGTGGAACTCCTTCCTCGTCGTCATCTCAATCTGAACGTTGAACAGCCCGGTCTTGGCCGTATAGGCGTCTTTCTGAACCAAGGAGACCGGGGTGAAGTCCTCCTGGAGGGTCAGGGTGACCTGGCTTAGGGAGAACTTCGGAGCGTCGAAGAGGACGCCCTGGTGGGCCATCTGGGTGGCGTAATAGTCGTTACAGAAGCGGGCGTCGAGGTCGAGGAAGAGAAGGTAGGTCCCGTCCGGGTTCCGGTTTACGGAGGAACGGAGAATCAAAGCGTCGTTCACCTGGTACATCAGGAGGGAATGGACTACCCTCTTTCGAGGATCCTGGGTGGCGTCATAGACGGCCCTGTCCCGGGTGAGGAAGGATTCCCGGACCAGCTCCTGGCGGACGGGAATCTCCTTGAGGACGTAGTAGGTCCGAGAGAAGAGCTTTCCGTTCTTCTGCAGGAACGCGTCGTAGGAATAGAAACGGGGGGACGTCGAACGGAATTCCTCCGTCTTCGCGGCCTCGTAGGCTTCGATGCGGCCGTCCATCCGGTCAAAGTACCGGCAGGCCGTATGAAAGAAGGCCGAGGAAGAGACGGACTGGGCCGCTTCGACTTTGGGCGAGTAGTAGTTCGTCGCCTGGATCTTCTGAGTGGCCCGGAAGGCCACGATCTCGTTCTCCGCGTCCGCGGTCATGAAATCGACCTCGTACGGATAGGAGGACTGTTTCTCTTCGATTTTTCCGAGCAGGCCGAGAGGGTTGTTCCGATAAAGCAAGCTCAAGTCGGGCATCGTCCGAGCCTCGCTCTTTGCTTAGCGGGCCTGCGGGGCGCTGTGGTCCTGCGGGACCTCGCCCTGAGGCTTGCTCTCGAGGCTCTCGCCTTCCATCAGGATCCGCATCCGCTCTTCCTTCCGGCGCTTCTCGGCCTCTTCCTTCGTCGCCCGGCTGACATAATGGTAGATGCTGATGAGGAAGCCGACCATGGCGACGAGCATGAAGCAGGTGCCGATGAGACGGAAGTCCGCGACCGAGCCTTCCTTTCCGCCGAAGGCATGGGCGACCGACTTCTCGAAGAGGTAGAGCGGATTGTCCGAGAGACGGCCGATGTTGTAGGCGCACATTCCGAGGATGGAGACGACGAGACCGAAGACGAGAAGGACGCCGAAGACGGAATACCAGACGACTTCCGACCGGTAGGGCTTACGCCCCTTCTTCTGTTCGTTCATGCCTTACTTCTCCTCCTTTGCCGGTTCTTCCGGCTTTGCGGCTTGCTCTTTCTTCTCTTCCTGAGCCTTCTTTAGCTGGGCGAGATACGTCTGGTCGAACTGGGCGATCTCGTCCTCGACCTTCTGGAAGTCGAGGTTGACCTTGCCCCGCATGGACGAGATGATGGGGTCGAAGTAGGAGACGAACATCTGGAAGAACGCCTGGGGGTCGCTCGTCTGCTTCTTTCCGTTGAAGATATCGCAGTCGGAGTAGGTCTGGTCCCGGGCGAACTGGAAGTCCGGGTCATGGTCGCCATAGGTATTGAGGACGAGGACCATGTCCTCGTTGATCTCGTGGAACTCGTTGCGGATCATCCGCATGGAAGGATCCTGCTCCGGATGGAACTCCGGGTCCCGGTTCGGGTTGGCTCCGCCGTGCTGCTTGCTATAGCCTTCCGCGATCATCGCCATCGTCTGGTTCCCTTCGTTGGCCTTGTTCGCAAGAAGGATGGCGGAAAGCTTCCCGGCGTAGCTATGGTAGAACCGCTTGTCGTCCTGGACGAGCGTCCGGACGCTCTCGTCCAGAAGCCCCTTCGACTGCAGGTACTCTAATCCCTTGTCGATGAAGATTTCGAGCCTCGCGTGAAGCTTTACGATCGTGGTGAAAAGCTCGGTCTGCAGGGAGCTCTCGACATGGACTTTGTTGTTCAGGTCGACCGAGACGATGCGGCCGTTCTTGCCGTAGACGTCGTCGATGAAGTAGAGCATGTCCCGCATCAGCTCCTTGCCGAAGTCGCCGTTACGGGCGCAGTTCTCGTAGAACGGCGTCCCCTTGGACGAAAGGCCCTTTAAGGCCTTCAAGACGGCCTCCCGCTCTTCCTCCGAGAAGCTCGGGTCTTCCGGATGCTCTACGTACTTCAGCGAATTCTCGACCAAGCGTGAAAGATTCACGATGGCCATGACGTTCCGTTCTTCGAGATTCATGGTTGTTCTTCCTCGCACACAGACTGCACAACAGAAATTATATTACAAAACAATCATTCTTTTCTACTTCCGGAGAGCCGGTCCTTCGCCAGAAGCTCCGGATGCCTCAGGTACTCCTCGACGTCGCTGACGCGGCGGATGATGTGGTTGGCATGTTCCTGGACGAAGGCCGGCGCCTGCGCCATGGCGAAGGAATGGGCGAACTGGTCGAACATGGATATGTCGTTGCCGCTGTCGCCGCAGACGGCGACCGTGTTCGGGTCGATCCCACGGTCCTTACAGAACCGCATCAGGCCGTTCCCCTTGCTGACGTTCCTTGCCGAGATCTCGACGGCGTTCTGGCTCACGACGAAGGTGAACCGGTCGCCGAAGCGGGTCTTCAGGGCGAGGTTCGTCTCGAAGGCAAGACGGTTGCTGACTTCCCCGAGCCCGAAGGTGAGCATCAGCTTATAGATGTGGCCGTGGTCGAGCATCCTAAGGAAGAGGGCGTCGTCGAAGATCATCCGCTCCCGGCGGAAGCCCGAGAGGGCGTTATAGAGACGGACGCCGTTTTTCACCAGCCAAGAGCAAGGGCGCGTGTAAAGGTACATGTTTTCCGTGTCGTCGAAAAGGGCCCAGGCAAGAATGGAGTAGCTGTCCTTGCAGGCGGCGAAGAGGTCACAGGCTTCCCCGTTGTCGATGGGCTGGGGAAGGTAGAAGCGGCCGTCCTCGTAAAGAAACGCCCCGTTGCATCCGAGGAAGGTCAGTGGGGTCCGGACGGTCATCTCCAGCTTCGGGAGGATACGGATGCCCCGGCCGGAGATGATGACCACCTCGTTTCCTTCCTTGACGAAACGGCGAAGGAACCTCCGGTTGGAGGGGACCATGCCGGTGAAGTGGGCCTTGGGATAGAACAGGGTTCCGTCAAGGTCGGTGGCGAGGACGCGAATCATACAGTCCCTATTGTACTAAAACCAGACTCTCCTTGGGAAAGGTCTTCGCCGGTCAAACGGACGCTGTCCGGAACGAGGAGAAAAAGGAAAAGACTTTTATTTCCTTGTTCCCGAAGCTTCTCTTCTCCCCAGTACCGACGAAGGAGGCAGGAGACGAGTTCCCGATACCGAGTTCTTCGGTCGAGACAACAAAGAAATAACAATCCAGATACCTATTCTTCGATAAATAGGCTTTTCTTTGTTGCTCTGCATTATTTCCATTGTTTCTTTCGTGAAATGGATTGCTCCTTCATATACGCTTCTTCCTGACGTTTCTTCCTTTCATTGAAATTTCCCGAATTGGGTCGGAACAAATCCATGTGAAGAAACCCCTTTTATCAAAGTCTTCCTTCCCCGGGGTGCCAATCATATTCCTTTTCTTCCTTTTTCCGTTTTGTTATTCTCGCCGCGGTCCGTGAGCCCGTGGATTCGATCCGACCCGGCTCTCACGGAGGATTGGAGAAACAGACATGATTCAGGAAGAGGCCTGGGAAGGGTTCCGCGGAACCCACTGGAAGCGGGACGTCAATGTTCGGGACTTTATTCAAGAGAACTACACCCCCTATGACGGGGATGCTTCTTTCCTAGAGGGGCCGACCGAAGCGACGAAGATCCTCTGGGGCAAGCTTCAGGAGCTCCAGAAGCAGCAGAGAGCCAAGGGCGGCGTCCTGGACATGGACACGTCCATCGTCTCGTCCATCACGTCGCATAAGCCGGGCTACATCGATCCGGAGACGAAGGACCTCGAGCAGGTCGTCGGCCTCCAGACGGACAAGCCGCTGAAGCGGGCCTACATGCCTTACGGCGGCGGGAAGATGGCCAAGCAGGCCCTAGAGACCCATGGCTACCACCTCGACCCGGAGCTCGACAAGGTCTTCTCCGTCTATCACAAGACCCACAACGACGGGGTCTTCGACGCCTACACGCCGGAGATGCTCAAGTGCCGCCACAACAAGATCCTGACCGGCCTTCCGGACACCTACGGACGGGGCCGCATCGTTGGTGACTACCGCCGGGTCGCCCTCTACGGCATCGACCATCTGATCGAGGCCAAGAAGGAGGACCTGGCCAACTGCGGCGACGGGACGATGACCGACGACGTCATCCGGCTCCGGGAAGAGATCTCGGAGCAGATCCGGGCGCTCGGCCAGATGAAGGAGATGGCGGCCTCCTACGGCTTTGACATCTCCAAGCCGGCGAAGACGGCGAAGGAGGCGGTCCAGTGGCTCTACTTCGGCTACCTTGCCGCCATCAAGACGCAGAACGGCGCCGCCATGTCGGTCGGAAGAGTCTCGACCTTCCTCGACATCTACATCGACCGGGACGAGAAGAAGGGTCTCCTGACCGAAGCCCAGGCCCAGGAGCTCATCGACCATTTCGTCATGAAGCTGAGAATGGTCAAGTTCGCCCGTATTCCTTCTTATGAGCAGCTGTTCTCCGGCGACCCGGTCTGGGCCACGCTGGAAGTCGCCGGCATGGGCGACGACGGAAGAAGCCTCGTGACGAAGAACGACTTCCGCTTCCTCCACACCCTGGAGAACATGGGGCCGGCCCCGGAGCCGAACCTGACGGTCCTCTGGTCGAAGCGTCTGCCGGAGCCGTTCAAGAAGTATGCGGCGAAGATCTCGGTCGACACCTCCTCCATCCAGTACGAGAACGACGACGTCATGCGTCCCATCTGGACCGACGACTACTCCATCTGCTGCTGCGTCTCGGCGACCCAGACGGGCAAGGAGATGCAGTTCTTCGGCGCCCGGGCGAACCTCGCCAAGTGCCTCCTCTACGCAATCAACGGGGGCGTGGACGAGCGGACGCACCAGCAGGTCGGACCGGCCTACCGCCCGATTACGGACAAAGTCCTCTCCTATGACACGGTGATGGAAAGCTACGACCGGATGATGGACTGGCTGGCCGGCATCTATGTCAACACGCTGAACCTGATCCAGTACATGCACGACAAGTACTACTACGAAGCCGCGGAGATGGCCCTCATCGACACCGACGTCCGTCGGACCTTCGCGACCGGTATCGCCGGCTTCTCCCACGTGGTCGACTCCCTCTCGGCGATCCGCTACGCCAAGGTGACGCCGGTCCGGGACGAAAGCGGCGTGGCCGTCGACTTCAAGATCGAAGGCGACTTCCCCCGCTACGGGAACGACGACGACCGGGCCGACGAGATCGCGGTCTGGCTCTTACGGACCTTCATCCAGAAGGTGAAGAAGCACCACACCTACCGGAACTCGGAACCGACGACCTCCATCCTCACCATCACCTCGAACGTCGTTTACGGCAAGGCAACGGGTACCCTTCCGGACGGAAGGGCAGCTGGTAAGCCGCTCTCTCCGGGCGCCAATCCTTCCTACGGGGCGGAGGAGAATGGTCTTCTCGCTTCCCTGAACTCGGTGGCGAAGCTGCCGTACGAGTATGCGCTCGACGGCATCAGCAACACCCAGACGATGAACCCGGACGCGCTCGGCCACAGCGAGAAGGAGCGGGTGGACAACCTTTCCCAGGTCCTGGACGGCTACTTTGCCCAGGGGGCCCATCACCTCAACGTCAACGTCTTCGGCAAGGAGAAGCTCCTCGACGCCATGGAGCATCCGGAGAAGGAGGAGTACAGCAACTTCACCATCCGTGTCTCCGGCTACGCGGTCAAGTTCATCGACCTGACCCGGGAGCAGCAGCTGGACGTCATCGCCCGGACGTTCCACGACCGGATGTAGGATGGTCGGGTACTATCAGTCTTACGAGTCCTTCGCCTTAGTGGACGGACCGGGGGTGCGGTCCGTCCTCTTCCTCGCCGGCTGTCCCTTCCGTTGCCTCTACTGCCATAACCCGGACACCTGGAACCGGGACCCGAAGAGGACCGTCACGCCGGAGGAGGCCCTGAAGAAGCTTCTCCGCTACCGTCCCTACTGGCAGGAGAACGGCGGCATCACCGTGAGCGGCGGGGAGCCTTTGGCCCAGCTGGAGTTCCTGACCGAGTTCGCGACCCTGGCGAAGAAGGAAGGAATCAGCGTCGCCGTCGACACGAGCGGCGCTCCCTTCCGGAAGGACCCGGACTACCTCAAGGCGTTCGACGTCCTTCTGGCGAACACGGACCTGTTCCTCCTCGACATCAAGGCGATCGACCCAGAGGTGCACCGGAAGGTGACGGGAAAGTCCAACGAGAACGTCCTCGACCTGTTCCGCTACCTCGACGAGAAGAACTATCCGGTCTGGGTGAGGCACGTCCTCGTCCCGGGGCTGACGGACGACGACCAGCTCCTAGAAAAGACGGACGCCTTCCTGCGGTCGCTTCATAACGTCCGCCGGGTCGAAGTGCTTCCGTACCACACCCTGGGCGTCCATAAGTACCGCCTGCTTGGGCTGCCCTACCGGCTAGAAGGGGTGAACCCGCCCTCCGAGGAGCGTGTGAGGAACGCCGAGAAGATCCTCCACGTCTCGGCGTATCCCGACGCCCGGTAGAAGACGGGACAAGAGAAAAAGCCGGCAAGTCCGAAGCTTCGGGCTCTGCCGGCTTTTCTTTTCCTTCCTAGGCGAGAAAGGAGGAGAGGGACTTTCCTACCGTTCGGGGTTCTCGATCTCGATCACGCCGTAGCCGTGGTCTTCCCGTTCGTAGAGGACGTTGACCAGGCCCGTCTTGGAGTCGAGGTAGATGAAGAAGCTGTGCCCCAGGGCGTCCATCCGCGCCAAGGCCTCGTCGACGTCCATCGGGCTGAGGTTGAGCGTCTTCCGACGCACGATGGTGAAGTCCTTCGCATCGTCCCGGCTATCCTCGATCTGCGCGAGAAGCATGTTCTCGGAGAGGGAGTTCTTCTTGTGGCTGCTCTTCTCGATCTGGGTCTTCGCCTTCCGCATCTGGCGGTCGAGCTTCTCGTCAATCTGGTCGACGGCGTTGTAGAAGTCATCATCGATGGCTCTCGCCCTCAGCTGAAGGTCGTGGGACTGCAGGGAGATCTCGACGCTCTTCCTGTCCTTGAGGATCTCAATCCGGATGGTGCAGTGGACGGTGTCGGGATCCTTGAAGAAACGGCCGAACCGCACCATCTCCTTCTCGACCTTCTCCTTCATCGAAGGCGTCACGGCAACGTCACGGGATACGTATTGGAATTCCATCGCTAGTGCCTCCCTTGTGGCCTTATTATAGGAGAAATGAGCCCGATTTTAAAGGGGTTTCAGGATTCTGAAAACGCATCGAGAATTTAGCTCGTTTTAATGGATGAAAGTGCTTCCATTAAAAAGGAGGGGAAGAAACAAAACGGCCAGCCTTGGAGGCTGGCCGAACGCTTAATTGAACTTGACGACCTTATGGGCGAGCCAGTACCAGAAGCGGACCCAGGAGGTACCGGACTTTCCCGGCAGGGAAAGGGCGGAGACCTTGATGTCCTTCCGGATCATCTTGTACTGTTTCGGGTTCTGCTCCTTGCAGAAGGCGTAGAAGTCCTTCAGGGCGGCCCTGGATTCGTCGGTGTCCTTCAGCTGGCAGAAGAGGGGAACGAACATGCAGTTCATGACGAGGTGGTGCTTCATGACCCGGTAGAGGCCCTTGTTGGTCTTCCGGTAAGGCATGATGTCGTAGAGGGCGAAGATCTTCTTCCCGAGGATGACGTAGTCCTTCCATTTCCTTAGGAGCGTCTCCCTTTCCATGCTCTGGCCGGCACGGCCGATCTGGTACTGGTAGAGGTCGTAAGGAAGATAGACGAGGCTATGGACGAAAGGTAGAGGCGTATAGACCATGAGGTTGTCCTCGTAGGACATGTGCTTCGGAAGGTTCAGTCCGGCCTGACGGAGGACTTCCGTCTTGTAGAGGGTCGAATGGAGCGTCAGGTTGTCCTGGACCCGGAGATGGGAGAAATGGTCAAAGGTGGTGACGGTCTCCTCTTTCAGGTAGCGGCCGAAGCGGATCCGGGTCGTCTTCTCCTCATGGCCCCGCCAGTACTGGTAGTCCATGAGGATGAGGTCGGCTTCGTCGGGATGGGCGTCCAGGAAGGAGAGAAGCTTCTCCAGCGCTTCCTTAGAGACCCAGTCGTCCGAGTCGAGGACCTTGAAGTAACGCCCGGTGGCGAGCTTTAAGGCCGTGTTGATGGCCTCGCCGTGGCCGCCGTTCTCCTCGTGGACCGCCCGGAAGATGTCCGGGTAGCGACGCTCGTAGTCCTTGGCGACGTCGAGCGTGGCGTCCCGGCTCCCGTCGTCGATGACGAGGACCTCGATCTGGTCCCCGGCCGGAATCAGGCTGTCCAGGGCGTAATGGAGGAAGGGCGCCGAGTTGTAGCTGGGAACCGCGAAAGTAATCTTTTTCATGTCGTTTCTCTTGCTCTCCCCTAGGGGGAGGCTAACCCCATTCTAGGGGTTCTCTCAGTGAGAAGTCAATTGGGCACGGAGCGGTTCGGCGTTTTCCCGGATCTTGGCGAACTCCACCCGAAGGTCGGCTTCCTTCTTGGCCTGAAGCGCCTGTTTCTTCGCTTCCTTGTCCTTCACGGCCTTCTGCTGCTCGGCAGAGAGAGCGTCGAAGCGGGCCTTCGCCTTCTCCTCCTTCGCCGCCTTCTTTGCGGCCTCGCGGGCCTTCTGGGCTTCTTCCTTATTCCGGGCCAGCGCCTTCTTGTCGGCCTCCTTCTTCTCGTAGGCCGCTAACTCCTTCTCGTAGTCGAGGTGCTTCTTCTCGCACTTCGCCTTCAGTTCTTCCTTCCGGTCCTGATCGACTTCCTCGTCGATCTTGGCCTGCTCGATCTTGGCCCGCTCCTCGGGAGCGATCCAGACGGCGCCGGCCTTCTCGACTTCGGCCTTCTCGTCGGCGACAATCTGCTCATGGTCCAGCTTGGAGAACTTCTCGACGTTCATGAAGAGGAACATGACGGCGATGATGAGGTAGGCAGCGCCTTCGACCAGGAAGAAGAGGATGGTGTTCATGACCTTCGGATCGACGCCCTGGATGCCGTTGAAGCCGACGATGATGCCGTTGGTGATGCCGGTCATTGCGACCATGATGGAGCCGTAGACCGACATCGTGAATCCGTCGGTGCGGATGCCGTAGACGGCCTCCTCATGGTCGAGCACGTCGGCCAGAAGGGCCATGGAGATGTACATCGCCGGAACCGTTCCGAGAGCCTTCAGGCAGAAGGCGGCCGTCGACACCGCCGAGATGGCGGAGACGTCTGCAGTCGTGACCGCCGGCATCGGAATGACGGCCAGTCCGACTAAGCTGAAGAGGGCTGCGATCAGGCCGCCGACCTTGATGCAGTTGGCCTTACCGAACTTCTTGGAGAGCGGGAAGATAAGGAGCATTCCCACCGCGGTCGGAATGGCGCCGAAGGTGTTGATGATGGACGAGACGGTGCCGCCGCCGTCGATGGACTGGGAGAACCACATGGAGGAGTTGTTCTTCATCATGCCGCCGAACTGGTAGAGGAAGAAGAAGATCATGACGAACCACCAGTACTTGTCCCGGACGGCCACCTTCACCTGTTCGCCCATGGAAGCGGCCTTCTTCTTGTCGTCGACATTGACGCCTTCCCGGACGAGCTTGGCCTTCTCCTCGGTGATTCTCTCCCGGGTGAAGTAGTATTCCAGCAGGCATCCGATAACTAAGAGGGCCACCATGACCAGCATGATGATGATCCAGCGGCTGTTAGCGTCCTGACGGGCTTCCCAAGGCGCATTGCTGTACTGGATGGTGACGCCGTCGTTCAGGACGAGCTTACCGTTCTCGGTATGGTTGAAGAGCGGGTTAGCGACCATCTGACGGTAGTAAGCATAGTACTCGCCGTACTGTCCGCCCTTGGACTGATAGACGGCGACGTCGTTCAGCACCTTCCCGTTGACGACGTAATGCCCTTCCTGAGGAAGGAGGCGTAAGGCGTCGGTGAGGATGCCGCCGAACATGCCGGCAAGGCCCGCCGCGCCGAGCTGGGCGGCATTGACGGCGGTCGCTAAGAGACCGCGCGCGTTGCTGTCCCGAGAGGACAGAGTGACCAGGGAGGAATGCGGCGTGAAGTAGAACGGCCAGGCGAACGCATAATAAAGGTTATAGCCGATGGCGACGACCAGAAGCGTGGCCACGGAGTTGCCGTAGCTGGCATCCTTCGCCGGGAAGGTCCAGGGGAAGAAGAGCATCAGCATGGCGACGACGAGGAACGGGATGCAGAGGAGGATGAACGGCCTCGCTTTTCCGGCCATCGTCGGCTTCCGGCTCATGAGACGGCCGACGAACAGGTTGCCGAGGATGATGACGACGGAGGAGAGGATTGGGAGCAGGATCTCAAAGACCTTCGCCCAGGTGCCTAAGTCGAGAACACGGTCCCAGTACTGGACGAGGAACGCGTTGATGACGCCGTTACCGATCAGGGCGAACATCGGGCCGGCCAGATAACCGAAGAACGCTTCCGGGAACAGGCTGACGTTCGCGGAATGGATCTTGGTGGAGAGAAGGCGTGACTCGAAGACGCTCTTCTTCTCGATACGCTTGGTTTCGCTCATGCGAGAAACCTCCTTACCTGAGAGTATCCTAGTGGAAAGCGGATACATTCCCGGGGCAATTTACCTTTTCTGCGCTTTTTCTGTCGCAAACTGAGCGGAAGAGGAAAAGGCTTTCTCCTTTCGGGGAAAGCCTAGGCTCCTTCGACGACGACCTTGACGGTCCCTTCTCGGGTGTCCTTGAGGATCGTCCCGTGCTCCCGCTGGTAGAAGCGGACGGACTTGAGGACGTTCTCGTCGAGGACTTCGCCCGGGATGACCAGCGGGATTCCCGGCGGGTAGGCCATGATGGTCTCGGCCGAGATTCTTCCGAGGCAGTTGCGGTCAAGCGGGATGACTTCATGCTTCTTCTCGTAGGCTGCCCTCGGGGACATCCGGTCCTCGGGGAAGCCGTAAGTCAGCCTCAGCGTCCGGCTCTTCCCTTCCCGGTAGAAGCGGCGGCTAAGGTCCCTGAGGGACTCGACGAGCCGCTCGACGTCGCCGGCTCTCGTCCCAGGGCCGAGAAGGGCCAGGATCACGTTGGCTTCCCCGAGCTCCACCTGGACGGCGTACTCGGCGCTGAGCATCCGGTAGACGTCATAGCCGGTCAGGCCGATTCCCGTGACGGAGATGACGAGCTTCGTCCGGTCGATGTCGAAGTCCCCCTTGTCCTCCGAAGGGTCGACGTACTCCTCGCCGTAGCAGGAGAGGCCGGGAATCTGGTTGATCTTCTTCCGGGCGACGTCGCCTAAACCTAAGAGACGGTGGATGACCTTCTCTCCCTTCAGGGCCATTTCCTTCCTTGCCGCGTCCAGGGAGCAGAGAAGGATCGCGTTCGGCGAGGTGGAGGTCAGCATGTTGTAGGCCTTCCTCACCTCGGCGAAGTCGACCCGTTTCCCCTTGACGAGGAGGAAGGAAGACTGGGTCAGGGAACCGGAATTCTTGTGCATGCTCAGCGTCGAAAGGTCGGCCCCGGCGTCCATGGCCGAGACCGGCAGCTCGTCGCTGAAATAGAAGTTCGAGCCGTGGGCCTCGTCGGCAAGGACGAGAAGGCCGTGCCGGTGGGCGATCTCGACAAGCCGCCTCAGGTCGGAGACGACGCCGAAGTAAGTCGGGTTGATAACGAAGAGGCCCTTGGCGTCCGGATTCTCCTCGACGGCCTTCTCCACGGCGGAGACGGGCATACCCCGGGCGACGCCGAGCTTCTCGTCGATGTCGCAGGGGACGAAGACGGGCACGACGCCGGAGAGGATCATGGCGTTGATGACGGACTTATGGACGTTCCGAGGCAGGATGACCTTGTCGCCGGGATAGAAAGCGCCGAGGAACATCGAGAGGATCCCGCCCGAGGTGCCGTTGACGCACATGAGCGCCTCATCGGCATGGAAGGCCTTGGCCGCCAGCCGTTCGGCCTTCTCGATGACGGTCTTCGGGTTCGCCAGGTTGTCCATCCCGTACGGGGCGTTGACGTCCGTCTCCGCGTAGAGGTTCGACAGCTTCCGGGAAAGGTCAGTGCGGAAATGGCCCATCTTGTGGCCGGGCACGTCGAAGCAGACCGGCTTTCGCTTCAGATAGCGGACGTAGGCGTCGAGGTAGGGCGTCTCGCTCTGCTCTTTCCGAAACCGGGAGTCCATGCTGTCCTTTCCTCTAACGGCAGCAGTCCTTCAGGGCCTGGACGCGGTCCAGGCGCTCCCAGGGAAGGTCGAGGTCCGGCCGGCCGAAATGGCCGTAGCTTGCCAGGTCCTGGTAGCGGAAGCCCTTCGGATGGGTCAGGTCGAACTTCTGGATGATGCCGGCCGGGGTGAAGTCGAAGAGCGAGGGTTCCAGAAGGGCGGAGAGGATCTTCTCCTTCGAGACGGTCTCAGTCCCATAGGTCTCTAGGGCAATCGAGACCGGTTCGCTGATGCCGATGGCATAGGAAAGCTGGATGAGGGCCTTGTGGGCGAGCCCGGCCGCGACGATGTTCTTGGCCGCATAGCGAGCCGCGTAGGCCGCTGAGCGATCGACCTTCGTCGGGTCCTTCCCGCTGAAGGCGCCGCCACCGTGAGGCGCCGAGCCGCCGTAGGTGTCGACGATGATCTTCCGCCCCGTGAGGCCGGTATCGCCAAGCGGACCGCCAATCACGAAGGATCCCGTTGGATTGATGAAGCATTCCATATTCTCTTCCAAGGGGATGCCAAAGGACTTCAGGACAGGGAGGATCACCTGTTCCTTGAGCCTGGCCCGGAGGTCTTCGAGCGCAATGTCGGGCTCGTGCTGGCAGGAGAAGACGACGGCGTTCACCTTGGGCTGCTTCGGATCGGTATAGTCAATCGTCACCTGGCTCTTCATGTCCGGACGGGCGAAGGGAAGGGCGCCTTCCTTTCTCTGCTTGGTCGCGACGCGGACGAGCTTATGGGCCATGACGATGGGAAGCGGCATGAAGTTCTCCGTCTCGTCGGTCGCATAGCCGAACATGATGCCCTGGTCCCCGGCGCCGATGGAGTGAGAGTCCAGGGAGGAGTCGACTCCGGTCGCGATGTCGGGACTCTGGGTCCGGATATTGACTTCGACGCCCATCGTGTCGGCCCCGAGGCCGAGCTCCGGACGGGTGTAGCCGATTTCGCGGGCGACGTCTCGGGCGATCCGGACGTAGTCGATCTGGGCCTTCGTCGTCACCTCGCCGGAGATGATGATCCGCTCTCGAGTCGCCATGACTTCGACGGCGGTGCGGGAAAGCGGGTCCTGTTCCAGGCAGGCATCGAGGACGGCGTCGCTGATCCGGTCGCAAAGCTTGTCCGGATGCCCTTCCGAAACGCTTTCGGAAGTGAAAAGGTTCTTCGTCTTGTTCATTTCGCTTCTTTCTCCTTTAAGTACTGCTTCAGCCCCTGGGCGAGCTGGTCCGGGCAGCTGGTGTTCTTAAAGCCGCAGCGGACGCCCTCGAGGAGAGGAATGATTTCCTCGGCCTTTCTTCCCTGAATCAGGGCCGAAATGCCTTTGAGGTTGCCGTCACAGCCGCCGACGGCCTGGAAGCGAAGGATGTGGTCCTCGTCATCGAGGACGAAGTCCATCTCGACGCTGCAGGTGCCTTTCGGACGATAGACATAACGATGTTCCATATGCGTCTCTTTCTCCGGAGCGGAATCCGGCCTCTTCTCCTCTCCGGTCGAAAGAAAAGGTCCGTTGTCTCCAACGGACCGGTATCCTTCCTTCGAAGCGGTCCATTGGTCTAAGCTGGGGCACGCCGCGGAAAGCTCCGCACGTTGTCGCCGGGTCGTCGGGCTTAGTCCCTCGCCGGACTCTTGATGAACGAATGAAATTATAATACGGAAGGGAAGAAGGACTGTCAACCGAAAGGACCTTCCTCAGGCCGTGCGCTTGCTCCCCCAGTAGAAGAGAGCCACCGTACCGGGCCCCGTGTGGCTTCCGATCGTGGTGCCGATTGGGAAGATTCGAGCCGGCTTGACCATCTTCGGGTAGGCGGCCTCGACGGCCTCGGCGACAGGCTTGGCGAAGCTAAGGCAGCTGCTCTGGCAGAGGAAAACGCGCCCGGCGTAGTCCGGACCGTCCTGAACGCAGGAGGCCATCTTCTTCAGCATGGCCTTCTGGGCCATCTTGACCGTGATGCACTTCTCCCGGGGCGTGAGCTGGCCCTTGTCGTTCATGTCGAGAAGCGGGCAGATCCGGAACACGGTGCCGAAGAAGCCGGCCGTCTTACTGATCCTTCCGCCCCGGACGTAATACTTCAGGTCGGTCGAGAAGAACTCGTGGTGAAGCTCGAGGCGGTGTTCCAGGACGAAGGTCTTCAGCTCGTCCAGGCCGGCGCCGGCCTTCTTCTTCTCAGCGAGGGTCACCATCAGAAGACCGTAGCCGCTAGAGGCGGCTAAGGAGTCGAGGACTTCGATCCGCCGCTCCGGGTACTTGTCCTGGAGCAGGTTCTTTGCCGTCATGGCGCTGTTGAAGGTGCCGCTCAGGCCGGTCGACAGGGAGAGATGCAGGATGTCCTTCCCCTCCCGGAGGAAGGGTTCGAAGTAGTTGATGTATTCGCCGACGGAGACCTGGCTGGTATGGGTTATCTCGCCCTGGCTCATCCGCTTATAGAACTCGTCGTAAGGGATGGTCTTCCCGAGGTCGTCCTCGTACTCCTTGTTTCCTAGGGTGAAATGGAACGGAACGTAGTGGAGGGAGTACTCGTCAATCGTCGACGGATCCAGGTCGATAGTGGACTCACAGCTGAGAATGAAATCGGGCACGAGGGAACCTCCTGTTCTTTGCCGGGTCTTCCCTGAGAAGAGAAGGCGCCGTTCCCTTCAATTATACGAAAACGGGACGAAAAAGGTAGCGACCATCATTTTTCCTCAGTCATTACTCATAAACTTTTGCCCTTCCCGGTCCGGAATGGGTTTTTTTCAGTGAATCCGTTGCTCTTGTATGGTATCTTTGATATAATACATGTATGAACAAGAACGATCTGCCCCAGTGG
>Ga0256406_1002606_pt1 | contig 24832 bp, 19 predicted proteins | sample RumenRJG_03DNA_FD_185986 | JGI IMG/M metagenome (GOLD analysis project Ga0256406, IMG submission 185986) | Bovine rumen microbial communities from Lethbridge, Alberta, Canada - RJG_03 | ecosystem: Host-associated > Mammals > Digestive system > Stomach > Rumen | place: Canada: Alberta | collected...
GCGGACATCCGCTTCTTCCGGAACCATGTCGAAATAGATCCAGCTGCCGTCCTTAGCCTCTACCATGCCCTTCGCACGGAGCACCATGCCATAGGATCTGTCTTCCGACAGTGTCTTCAGGATGCTACGGATCTCATCCTGTGTATACTTCCGGATGGTTTCCTTACCCCAGCTGATGAAGACATCATCTGCGTCATGTCCATGGTGATGATGATGGTGGTGATGCTCATGATGATCATGTTCATCTTCATCATGGTCGTGATGATGATGTTCGTCCTCTTCGTCGTCATCATGGTGATGATGCTCGTGCCCGTCCTCACCGTCGTGATGATGGTGATGACAGCACGCATCGTCATCGTCGTCATCATCATCTGCCGGTGCCGTCAGATCGATTTTTCTGCCCTCCATGGTATCAAGCACTTTCTCTCCGGAAAGCTGCTCCACCGGCGTCGTGATGATCGTCGCATTCGGATTGATCTCACGGATCATGGCCAGCACTTCCTGCACTTTTTCATCCGTAGCCTTCGGTGTATCCATACGGCTGAGAATGATTGTTCCCGCTGCCTCGATCTGATTTTTGAAAAATTCGCCGAAATTCTTCATATACATCTTCGCCTTGGTCACGTCGACGACTGTCGTAGCGCTGCCAATTTCGAGATGTGCTTCTTCTGCATTGCGCTGTACGGCGCGGATGACGTCGGAAAGCTTGCCAACGCCCGATGGCTCGATCAGCACGCGCTCCGGATGGTACTGCTCCGTCACTTCCTTCAGAGCCGTTCCGAAGTCTCCGACCAGCGAGCAGCAGATACAGCCGGAATTCATCTCACGGATCTCGATGCCGGCGTCCTTCAGGAAACCGCCGTCGATACCGATCTCGCCAAACTCATTCTCGATCAGAACAACCTGCTGACCCTTGAGCGGACCGGCAAGAAGCTTTTTAATCAGTGTCGTTTTTCCGGCGCCGAGAAAGCCGGAGATAATATCTATCGTTGCCATATTGCATCACTCCTTCTGTCTGAAACTGACGGATCCGCCCCGGTTTCCGGGGTTTCATCCGTTTTCGTTTACGAAATGGAAGGCGAAGGAAAATTCCTCCGCCTTCCATAATACATGCAGATCATACCCGCCCGGTCAAAACAGGTCCGGCCTGTATACGATACCCTGCATCTGCTATCTGATTCAGATAAAGCACATCAGCCCTGAATCATGTACTTCATAAGAATATCTACATCGGAAGGCTCAGAGCAAACGATCTCGAGCTCCGGAATAGTAGTGCCATTGGAAAAAATATTGGCAAGAGATACATACTGGCTGAGTTTTGACTTAAGGTTCAGTCTGTCGCCCTCACCGGTAACCAGCTCAACGCGGCCCTTGCAGGAATCAACAGCCTTGAAGAATCCATCGATATCAGTAATGTTTGTAATCTTCATATGATTTTCCTCCAAAAGAAAATGTACTCGTTTTATCCTCCCGGTTTCGCCCGTATCATATCACGGCTTTTTCGAAATGGGAAGGATTTTTATAAAAAACATTTGTTTTTGCTTTCTTAGCCAGGAGACCGTCCATCACTTCGCCGTGACCGCTGTATCCGACCGCGTAGTCACCGCCGGTGTCCGCTGTTCCGGTTTCCGATACTACTGCGTTGTGCCTGCCGTATCCGTCCCCGTGGTATCCGCTGCGCCCGTGTCGCCAGTTGTTCCCGTATCAGCCGTTCCGGCACCGGTATCTGTGGTATCCTGCGTCTGTGTCGTATCCCAGGTCTGTACAGGCTGAGGCGTCGACGTCGGTGCCGTCGTCACCACTGTGGTATCCCCTGTCGATCCGTCTGCGGCTTTTCCGTAAATCGTGATCTCACAGATGCAGGTATCGTCATACATCGTACCGGAATACACCTCATCGATGATCGTCTGCAGGAAGTTTGTGTCCACATCCTCAGAGAATTCCACATACATTACCTGCTTCTCATCAGGAAAATCTACGGTTACTTCCTGACTTCCGAGCTTGAATGTCAGCTGACTCGGCCGGTTGTTTCTTGTGTAATAGGAAATATCACTGTACCAGTTGCCGAGCTTGAGCGCCATGGCGCGCACCTTGTAGGTCTGATCAAACGTAAGCGTCACAGACTCCCCGAGACCGGGTCCGTCCACGCCCTCCTGCCAGCTGCTCCAGTCAGCGCCGTCATACAGAACATGCGGATCATTATCCACGTTCTCCTGCTGAATGGTGGATGTAGCCTCAGAGGAAGCAACTTTCACCTGCGAATAACCATCATCCACCAGTTTCTGCAGCGCATCCTCATCTGTGAGGGATGCTGTCACCGGTGCCGGCGTCGGTGTGCTGACAGATGTCGCCGTGATCGGCTGTACCTGTTCTGCTTCCGCCGATGACGAGGAAGACGAAGAAGACGCCACCGCCTCCTCTGTCGGCTTGGGTGTGCTGATAATGGTTACTTTCTGCGGTTCGTTGTCGTTGCTTACCGTATTGCTGAGAAGATTGGAGACGCCATACATAGCTCCGACGCCGGCCGCGAGAATCACCACAACAAAAAGAATCCCGACGACCAGGATGGATTTCTCCTTGCGCTTCTCTCTTATTTTATCCAGGCGCCGTCCGCACCTGATACACTTCTGTGCGTTAGACGGATTATCCTGTCCGCAATAAGGACATCTCATCTGACTGCTCCCCCTTTCGTGCGGAAAACGATCTGGCTCCCCTTTGTTTTCCACATTTCCTGCAGCATTTCGTATATCCCGTTTCCTGATATGTAATCATAACATTTTTCTTTTATCCGCGCAATGTCCCGGTTGCGGGTTGCAGCAATCCGGTCCGGCTGGCCGGAACCGCTCAGATAATGTAAGGTACAGATGCCCCGAAGCATCTGTATCTCTGTGCGTCTGAGATAAACAGGCCATTTTTCATTTTTCCGCCATGCTCTGTGCGCTGAAATGCAGCGTGATCTTCGTGCCCTTGCCGGCATCACTCTCCGTCTCGATCTGCGCGCCGTGAATCGCCGCGCAGTGTTTCACGATGGAAAGTCCCAGGCCGGTACCGCCGACCGCCTTCGAATGGCTCTTGTCCACACGGTAGAACCGTTCAAAAATACGCTCGACGTCCTTCTCCGGTATTCCGATACCGGTATCACTCACCTGCAGGTCGACACCGCCCGTCGTCAGATTCTTTTTCACCGTCACAACGGCCTTCCCGCCTTCGCGGTTGTACTTGATCGCATTGTCCGCGAGATTGTAGATCATCTCGGACAGCAGACGGCGGACGCCACGGATCTCTGCTTTTTCGCCTGCTGACATGAGAAGGACATCCTTCTTATCAGCAGCATTCTGCAGCACATGGATATTTTCCTGCACCAGGGCGTTGAGATCGACCGTTTCCCATTCATAGGTCACGGATCCGTCATCGAGCTGACTCAGCCGTATGATATCATTGACCAGTGTGATCAGGCGGCTCGCCTCGTCATAGATGGAACGGGAGAATTCCTTCACCATATTTTTCGGCACACTTCCGTCCATCATCAGCTCGGCAAAGCCGGAAATGGACGTCAGCGGCGTCTTCAGCTCATGGGATACATTCGCCGTGTATTCCCGGCGGTATTTTTCCGCCCGCTCCATCTCCGTGCGCTGCTGTTCGCGGATCTCGTTCTGCTGTGCCTGAATCTTATCGATCAGTGGTTTCAGTTCCTCATAGGTGGCGTTATTTCCCGGATGATCCAGGTCGATCTCGTTCAGCGGACGCAGAATGATCTGCGATACTTTCATCGAGAGAAACATCGACAGCAGAACGATAACCATAAACATTACGACAGCCGGACGGATCAGTCCCGAAAATACCGCCCAGATGGACTCCTGATCAATAGCCACACGAAGGACTGTGCCGTCGCTGAGTTTTTCGGCGTAATATATGGTCTCGATCATCAGTGTGTCAGAACGCCGGACGCTGCTGCCGCTGCCTTTTTTCAGTGCCTGCTGGAATTCTGCCCTGTTGCTGTGATTTTCCATGGTGTCGACGTTTGCCTGATTGTCATACAGCACTTTTCCGTCTCCGGCAATCCAGGTAATCCTCTTATCTGTTCCGACATCCTCCAGTTTTTTCAGGTAGGATTCTCCTGTCTCCTCCACACCGGGGCGGATCATATTTGCCGTCTCCTTCAGTTCGTCTTCGGAACGCCCTTCCATAAACTGGAAAAGCACAAAAGCCGTAACCACCATCGTCAGAAGGCAGATGATAACAGATATCACAAATGTAGATTTAAAAATTTTCCGGCTCATCAATAAGAACCGCCTTTCTATCCGACATTACTTTCCAGTTTATAGCCGATTCCCTTGACCGTCTTGATATAACCGCCCGCCTTGTCGCCGAGTTTGACACGGAGTTTCCGAATATGCACATCGAGTGTTCTGGATTCCCCGTAATACTCACCCCATACGCGGCTGAGCAGTTCTTCCCGCGGCACGACCCTTCCCTCTGCCTCCAGGAGCGTGATCAGCAGACAGTATTCTTTATAGGAGAGTTCTACATCCTCGTCATCGGCGCGGATGATGTGACGTCCCGGATCTACATACAGCTTCCCGACCTCGTAGATCTCGCTCTCTTCTTCCCGTCTGTGGCTCCGACGGAGAACCGCACGCAGCCGCGACGTCAGTTCAACGATGCCGAATGGCTTCGATATATAATCATCAGCGCCCATATCCAGACCGTTGGCCTTGTCATATTCACTGTCCCGCGCCGTCAGCATGATAACCGGAAGGTTTTCTGTCGCTCTGTTCTTGCGGATCTTTTTCAAAATGGTGAGGCCGTCTTCTTCCGGCAGCATGATGTCCAGCAGTACAAGTGCCGGTATCTGCTGATCCATCGCCTTGTGAAAGCTCCTCGGCTCGCCGAAACCGCTCACCTCGTAACCTTCGCGCTCGAGCGCATAGCTTACCAGTTTTCGGATGTTATCATCGTCCTCCAGAATATAGATCAGCGGCGTTTCCTGGCCGAGAAGCTCGGCTGCGCCGACCTTTCCGTGATGATTCTCCTCTTCATGGAACTCTTTTTCTTTTTTACCTGCTGTCTTTTCGGCTTTTACTGCTTTTCCGTTCTTCCCCTGACGTCCTGTCTTCTCTTTGTCCGTATTTTTCTCAGCCATTGCCTGTCCTCTTTCAATGTAAAGTTTCCGCACGGATTAGCTCTTTCCGCAAGTCCGGAGGTGTTTGTAAACATCTTACTCTATGTAAATTCATTGTAAAGTTTTCACTGTTAACTCCAAAAGTATCAGTGTGTTAACGCAATGTAAACATTTTCGTTAAAAAAAGCTTTCGCAGCGACCGGCTCACTTCTCACGTAAAAAGAGGGCCGGAGCCTTATACAGGCCCGGTCCTCTGCAGTGATCACAATGAAATCCTCCAATTGTCATATGTTCATGCGCATCTCTCTGCCGTCATAATGCAGGTGTGCGGTCGTCTCGCCGTCGGACACCACGATATCCCGTCCTGCCAGACCGCCGTCAAATGTATGTGCTGACGAACCGATGGACAGAACGCGCTGCTGCTGATCATATGTCATGTCGATCTGATTGAAGATGCCTTTCTCATAGCCATAGTCATCGCCGGCATCTTCATACCACAGGAAATGCATCGGCGAAGAAATACTGCCGTGATAAGGATACAGCCGCAGATGAAGTGGAGCGTCTGCCTTTTCTTCGGCATATGTCAGTTCTTCTTCCATCGGAAGGATACTGCCCTCCCGCACGAATACCGGGATATGCCCGATCGGCGCATCCACCGTGATCTCCTGCCCGCCCGGATAATATTCGCCGGTGTAATAATCGTACCAGCCGGTTGTTTCTCCTGCATGCAGTGAAGTCCTGCGGCCATCAGCTTTATCTGCTGACACAGCACCTGCCGACGCATCGACTGCCTGTGCTGTGGTCGGAAGATATACCTTCCAGGTATGCGGCCGGTCGAGCTTTTTTCCGCCGATATCGTAGTACATCGGCTCCGTCACCGGACAGATGAGCAGGCTGTGACCGAACATGTACTCTGTCCCGCACGCAGCCGCTTTCGGATCTTCCGGGAAATCAAAGAGCAGGCTCCGCATCATGGTGTCGTTCTGCTGCACGACCTGACCCGCCATCGAATAGATATACGGCATCAGGCAGTAGCGATTCCGGATTGTCTCCGCAAGGGCATCATAGAACATCGTTCCTTTTTCACCGAACTGCCAGATCTCGCGCGGCGTATCGGTGCCGTGTGAGCGGAACATCGGAAGGAACGAGCCGAACTCAAACCATCTCGTGTACAGCTCGCGGTACGCCGGATCGTCGACGCCTTCCTCGTAATCGCCGTGCCAGAACCATTTCATGGACGGATCGTTCGCACAGTCGCAGCCTCTGTGTTTCCAGTTTTTATGCACGACGAAAAATCCGCCGATGTCAAATGTCCAGTACGGCATGCCGCTCATCGCCATGTTCAGGCCCTCGGCGATCTGCGCCTTCATGACATCCCAGCGCGCAGAGACATCGCCGGACCAGAGCATCGTGCCGTATTTCTGGCTGCCGGCATACCCGGAGCGCGTCAGGTTCAGCACGCGCTTATCAGGCGCCGCCTTTCTCTGATTCTCAAAAATACCCTCGGCGTGCGCAACGGCATAGAGATTGGCCCTGTCCGCGCCGAGAAACTTCTTGTGTTCCTCTCCTACGAGCCGGAATCTCTCCCAGGGCTCACGGCGATGCGGACCATTCCAGTCCGGGCCGGAAAAAGGCTCCGTGGAATCGCACCACCAGGAATCAAAGCCGCCGGAGAAAAGCTCCCGCTCGCACTGTTTCCAGTACAGAGCCCTCGCTTCCTCACTGAAGGCGTCGTATGTTGCGAGATCGTTCAGCATGTGACCGGCCGCCATCATTTCTTCATAATCCCGTGTGCCGGAATTCATGTTCGGCCATACGGAGACCATGGAATGCACATGCATGTCATGCAGACGACGCGATGCATCCTTCATATCCGGATAGCGTTCCGGATCCAGCGTCTTGCAGCCCCAGTCATCCCCCGGCCAGGTCTTCCAGTCCTGTACGACGCAGTCCAGTCCGACGCCGCGCTTACGGTATTCCGCTGCCGTCTGCACGAGTTCCTCCTGCGACGTATATTTTTCTTTCGACTGGATATAGCCGAAGGCCCACTTCGGCAGCATCGCCGCGCGCCCCGTCAGACGACGAAAGTCATCCACCAGACCGGCCGCTGTATCCGACGCACAGAAATAGTAGTCCAGCTGTTCCACGGTATCACACCAGAGGTAGGACCCCCGCTCATCGTCATTCCAGGTCATGAGCGAACCGCAGTCGACGAGAATCGCATAGCCGGCATCCGACATAAAAAATGGAATGGGGATGCGCATATTGTGCTGATAGAGGTACTGCACATGGCCGCGATAGTCATAAATTCCCTCTTCTCCCTGCCCGAGACCGTGAATCCTCTCATCGGGTGCGAAGCAGAAGGCAAGCTTGGCGCTGTACGCGCGATGGTCTTCCACGGCGTGGAGATTATCAATGAAATTCCGCTCACCGTCGACCGTTTTGACACGCCGGATCTTCGGTGCTTCGCTTCCCGTCGTCCAGACCATGTAAGAGATCTCCGTCAGTTCCTTATCCCCTTCTGTCAGAAGAACTTTTCCGTCCGCGCGGCGGATCCAGACGAAACGCCCGTCTTCGCGATTCACGCGAAGGGTCAGCCCTTTCGTACTGATCTCTGTGCCGTCTTCCATATCCTTTACTGTCAGCGGAACCTGTGTACGCATGACGCCGATCGGCGATGCATCATTTTTTTCTTCATGCAGAGAGTATACACAGCGCATTACGCTGTCACTGATGCCGCAGATTCTGAGCACACCCTCGTCGGTGGACAGCCGGACTTCTGTGCTGTCGGCAGATATCTCGTATTTTAAAATCTTCACCTGTAAAACACTCCTGTTATCTTTGTTCATGTCAGAATTGTATGAGCTGCGGATTGCTCCGTACTTCGCACTTCCGCAATCCTATGATGCAGGTGTCATAAGTATGATAACCGGATCGCTACGCGCTGCGCGCTCTCGCGATCCTCCCTCAGCTCGGGCTCTCGTGTGGCTTCGCCCCACTACGCCCTCGCTAAGGGGGGCGTGTCAATAAGTCATTCACCCACTTTTGCACAAGTGCAACGTGGGTGATGACTTTTGACACTGTTATCATCCTATATATACAATTACAGGCGGAGACAGCGACTGCTGTCCCCGCCTGCATGTGCATATCAGCCCTTCACTGCACCTGCATTGGTACCGGAAACCAGATACTTCTGTCCGACCGCGTAGATGATCAGTACAGGGATGACCGTCATCACGATATCCGCGAAGATCATGTTCCAGTAACTCGTGTTCCGGCCAAAGAACTGGTACACGGACATTGTCACCGGGAAGAGGTTACTCTTCGTGGACAGGTAAAGAGGTGTCATGAAGTCATTCCACACGCCCATGAACTCCAGAATGAAGCAGGTCACGAGCGTCGGCTTCATCATCGGAGCTGCCACCATAAAAAACATCTGCATCGGACTCGCGCCATCCAGGATTGCTGCCTCATCCATCGACTTCGGAACCGTCTCCACAAAACTGTAGATCGTGAACACGCAGAACGGAATCATCATGGCTGTATAGACGACGACAATGCCGAGTCTGGTATTCGTGAGATGGAACCACTGGAACACGCGGACGAGCGTTACGTAGTTCACAGGGAAAAACAAACCGCAGATAATGAAATAATAGATAAAATTATTGATCTTCGTGCGGTTCCTGGAGAGCACGAACGAAGCCATCGCGCAGAGCATAACGCCCAGGAAGGTAGCCACACCCGCATAAAGCAGGGAGTTCAGGAGTCCCTTCAGGAGATTCGCCTTCTGAATGACATCCAGATAGTTGGAAAACTGCCATACATCCGGAAATCTCAGATTCATCCTGGCCGATTCACTTCTCGTCTTAAAGGAGTTGATCACGACCATATAGCAGGGCACAAGAACGATCAGGGTAAGCAAAATACATACAATCTGCTTAATGATCGAGGACGGCTTTATTTTTCTCCTTTTCATGCTGCATCCTCCTCCTTTGTTCTCATCTGCTTAACGATCAGGAAGCCGACAACCGCCGATACGGCGAGCAGCAGAGATGAAAGTGCTGTCGAGACACCGTACTTTCCGCTGCCGTACAGCTCATATACATACGTTGTGATGACTTCGGTCGCATGACCGGGTCCGCCGTTCGTGAGCACATAGATGATATCGAATACCTTGAGTCCGTAGGTCACGCCAAATACGACATTGATCATGATCGCGCCGCGCATCATCGGCAACGTCACATAGCGCAGTCTCTGCCAGAAATTTGCGCCGTCGATCCTCGCCGCTTCGTAGTATTCCTTCGGAATCGCATTCAGGCCGGCGATGAAGATCGTCATGACATAGCCGATGCCTCTCCAGGCGTCGACCATGTATACGGATTTCCACACCACATGCAGATCGGACAGCCACTTCTGTTTGGCAAAGCCCATATGCAGAAAATCCAGTGTGTTGTTCAGAAGGCCGTTGCTGTAATTGAACACCGAGGTAAAAATCAGTCCGATAACGACGAAGGGAAGAATAGACGGCAGGTAAAATACCGTCCGGTAAAAGTTTTTCCCTCTCACACTCTCCTGCAGAAGAATTGCCAGAAACAGCGCCGGAATGATCTTCACGATGTTAGAGATGATCGTAAATTTCAGCGTGTTCAGGATACCATTCGCATACTGGCTTTTACCACTGAAGATCTCACTGTAATTTTTCAGACCCACGAAGTGCAGTCCGTTCTTCGGCGTCATTCTGCTCCAGTCCGTAAAGGAATAAAACACACCGAGCACAGACGGCAGCAGGAAGAAAAGTATATAGAGGATCAGAGGAATGGCTACGAACCACCACGGATATACCTTCTTCTTATTCACGATATTCCTCCTTCGCCATCGTCATCCCTGTGACCGGTCCGGCAGAAGCCTGCGATCATCACGGCACCGCTTTGTTACCTTCATCAGGGAGATGCATATCTGTATAATCCCATGTGCATCCGTCATCAGACTGACCACCCTGTGGCTGCAGCTCAATTTCAGGATACGAAAGGTTTTCTACATAACAGCAGTTACAGAAACAGTGCGGGGCATGCGGGCCGCAGCTGTTGCAGCCCCATGCCCCGTCCTCATGTCATTCATTCAGATCCTGTACGCATCTCTGCGTCATGCAGAATCTATGTTTCATATTGTGGTTTCAAATTTTTCCAGACGCTGATGCTGCAGTGCATCAGAGAGACAGTTTTCATATCCTGTCGGCATCACTGCCAGTTAGAATCGCCCGCTGTGGCAGCCGCCTCAGCACGGTTGCTGTCCATATTCTTCAGGACATCGTTTGCTTCCATGGAGCCCTGGCAGAAGGAGATCATATCCTCGCCGAACTGCATCCAGTAGTCGTTGGTGTACTTCGTGCCTGTCTGAAGAACCGGAACGCCCATCTTGTCAGGATCAACGGACTTCATGAATTCTTCCTCTTCCGGCAGCCAGTGCTGTTCGATATCCACATTCACGTCAAGGTTGGTGTAGGACGGTGAATTGTCAAGGATCTCCTGCAGACTTTCCGGTGTGCATACAAACTGGAAGAATGCCTTTACGAGATCAGGATCCTGTGCGCCGCTGTAACCGAACATCGTAGGGCCGGCCGGGTTGGTCGGATACCAGGTGTTGTCGCCGAGCGGGATCAGGAACATGCCGAACTCATCGGAGGTACCGGTCTCATCCTGGATCTGTTTGATGAAGGAGGAGTTAGCCATAGCCATTGCACAGGTGCGGTCGCCGAATTCATTGACCAGGTTGCTGGAATCCGTGCCGATCCAGTCCTCACCGAAATATCCTGCATCGGAGAGTTCCTTGAACTCGTTGAGAACTTCGAGCATCTTCTTGTTGTCAGCAAACGTAGCCTTGTTGGTATTCAGGTCATCATAGAGATTCGGGTTGTCCTCGGTATAAACGCCGCCGATCTGGAAGAATGCCAGCTGATGCTGCCAGCCGTCAGCGCCCGGCATGAACCACGGCGTGATGCCTGCGTCGGCGATGGTCTTGCAGTCCGCCTTAAACTCTTCGTAGGTCGTCGGAGCTTCCTTGATGCCCAGTTCGTTGAACAGGGTCTTGTTGTAAACCATCACGTACTCAGGTGAGTTATGCCAGATCTGCAGGCCATAGAGCTTGTCATTGTAAATGCAGGATGCCTGACGGGTTTTCGGCATAACATTCTGCCAGTCAGCGCCGGTAAAATCGATGCAGTAGCTCTCAGGATCTACAATCTGAGACTCGATGGCGAACGGGTTGGACTGAATCCAGAAGATATCCGGGCACTGTCCGTTGGACAGATCGGACTGAAGCACATCACTGTACTGGTCTGCAGGAATCGTCTGCAGATCAACGGTTACGCCGTACGTATCCTCAAATCTCTTGATCGTCGCGTCATAACGGTTGTCCATCCAGCCGGCGGATACGAGAATACTGAGCGTCTCGCCATCGAACTGCCCATTATTCGGTACCGCCTCTACTACAACATTATCGCTGCTGGAAGAAGATGCTGATGTGGATGCAACTTCTTCTGTTGCCGATGTGGCAGCTACTGACTCAGAGGAAGAGGAGCTCTCCTCCTGGGTGGATTCTGCCGAAGCGGATGACGATGAAGCTGCGGGAGCTGCTGAAGCAGCTGACTCCGCCGCTGCCGATGATGGAGATGAGCTGCTGCCGCAGCCGGCCAGCATACTGACTGCCATGGCCCCACAAAGAACTGCTGAAACGACTTTCCTTTTCATACCTTTCCTCCTTACAACACCCAACACATTTGTTACTATGCCCGGCTCCCCTTCCCGGAAGCCGAACCGGTCAGCATTCTTAATTCGTCGAATCGCCGGCCACTTATATGATGATTCTTATTTTATTCAATCGAATTGCACAATCCATTGCCATTTTTCACCTTTTTCTTGTACTTTTTTCACACATTTCGTAAAACTTTCTGTATTTTTCCTATGGCTATAATAAGAAAAACAAGCGGAATCCATCGATCTCCCGGCCGCAGTTTCATCGTCAGAAATGCCTTTAAATATGGGTCTGCGGACTCATTTTCTGCTTTTTCATCAGGTACCCTTCCGGCAATTATTTCTTATGAAATTACTAAGAAAATAAAACCGGCACAGCGAAGAGGATCAGCCGATCCTCCGTCACTGTGCCGGACCACTTGCGTTTCCGTATATCACCGTACTTATTTTTACCGCTGCATTCCGCCATATTTTTTCCACAGTCTGTAGAAATTCGACATATTGCGAAAGCCGCACTCTCCGGCGATCTCCGTCATGCTCATATCTGTCGTCTCCGTAAGTTCCCTCGCCCGGTGAAGTCGGAGCTCCGTCACATACCTGCTGAAACTCTTCCCCAGCGTTTTCCGGAAACACGTGCTGAAATAATTCGGGCTCATACAGGCTCGCCGGGCCGCCTCTTCCAGTGTCACGCTGCCCGTATATCCGGCGTTGATATAATACAGTGCCGGCTCCAGCCGCTTGTACATCCGCACCGGGACCGTGTGAAATTCCCTGTCCGGCTCCAGGCTGGCGCGGAAATCATAGTGCCGCACGAGCATTGCGAGAATCCGCATCACGATCGCCTTCATCATCAGACGATAACCCGCCTCGCGGAGATTGGATTCCCTGAGGGCCTCCTTCATCAGCTCATGGATCTGCGGCGCGCATCCCGCCGAGGCGTCGATCCTGTTGCTGAATCCTTCTTCCCTTGCAACAAAAGGTTTCAGATATTCCTCATCCATCGGAACACCCGGCGAGGCGATCAGTTCCTCCGCAAACGTCATGACCAGGAGGTCCATCCGTCCCTCTTCCACTTTCCAGCCGTGCGTTTCCGTTCCGTTAAAAATAATAAGGCTGCCCGCCTTCATCCGGTAGCTGACCCCATTGACATAATACACACCCGAGCCCGATTCCACACACGTAATCTCAAGAAAGGGATGCCAGTGAAACACAGCATCTCCGCTCCCATCGTCGTAAACCGTCACATTCCTGATGCACATCGGGAATTCAGGATCCAGCTTTGAACTGTCACGCACTATTTCCATCGTCTTATCATTTCCGTCATCGGTGTCTCAAAGTTCAGCGCAGAGTATACAACCCTATGCAGACTCTTCCCTTTCCATCATACGATGCTCAGACGGATTTTTCCAGCGACTTTCACACATGGAGACTTCCAGCCTCGACAGAGCGATGAGCACTTGCTGAGAGCGACCGTATTATTCCAGTAGGCCGATCACGCGCTGCACTTCATCCGTATGATCGCCATGCACCGCCATCCGGAAAAAATCATTGCCTTTGACGCCCTTCAGCACATAATAGTCCGACTCCAGCTTGAAGAACGGGTGTTTCAGCTGCGGCAGATAGAGAAAAGATCCCCCGACAGCCTTCAGACTGCGGATGAACTCATCGTCCATCCCCTCCGAGAGGATCAGGTCATAGGCATACCATCCGGACTCGGCGCACCGTTCCCGTGACTCTTCCGTTCTTAGATAATGAATACTCATGATATGATCTCCCGCATCGCTGTCTCAAACTGTGCGATATCATCCTCTGTCGTGAAGGGTGACACGCTGACACGAACCGTTCCCTCCGGGTCAGATCCAATAAAATGATGGATCAGTGGCGAGCAGTGAAGTCCTGTGCGCGTCACAATTTCGTAGGAATTCTGAAGAATATAAGCTGTGTCAGAGGGCGAGAGAGCTTTCAGCCGGAAGCTCATCACCGGCCCGGCGTTCTGTTCTGCATTGCCGAAAACCTCCGTATCCGGAAGCGCCTGCAGAAAGGCATACAGCTCACGCATCCGTGCCCGCTCCTGCGCCCCGATCTGCTGCACACTGCGGTCAAGAATCCAGCGAACGCCGGCGAGCAGCGCTGCCGCTCCGGGGCCGTTTTGCGTGCCGACCTCAAATTCCAGATCGTCCCGATCCTGCAGATTGTATATGACCTGTCTGCTGTTCCTGCCCGTTCCGCCGAAGCGCACCGGAAGCAGCGGCAGGCGACTGCCCGCATAATATCCGCCGGTTCCCTGCACGCCCATGAGACTTTTATGCCCGGTAAAAATAAGGCCGTCGATCCCCCAGCCATCAATATCAACCGGCATCGCTCCCGCACTCTGCGAAGCATCCACCAGAAAATACAGTCCGTGCCTTCTGGCGATATCCCCGATTGCCCGGATATCCTGCACGGCACCCGTCACATTGGAGCAGTGGCTGACAAGGATCACCCGCGTATTGCTTCTGAGCGAAGCCTCCAGCTGATCCGGGTCCACGAGGCCGCAGCTGTTGCACGGAACAACAACCGGTCCCGGATCTGCCGCTATCCCGGAAATATTGTACAGCGGACGCAGCACACTGTTGTGCTCTGTGGCTGTGATGCAGTAGGCATCCGCCGGAATGCCGAGTCCCCGGATCAGAATGTTCAGTGAATCCGTAGCCCCGGACGTGAGCACAAACCGTTCCCAGTCCTTCGCATGAAAAAGCTCAGCCAGGGATTTTCTCAGTTCTCCAAATACGTCCGTACTGCAGCCGGTGCCCCGGAACTGTCCCTGGGGCAGTCCCTCCGCAGCATCGCTCAGCGCCTTCAGCACAGGAGCCGGTTTCGGCCAGGTCGTAGCCGCATTATTCAGATATATCATATCGATATCCACCTGCCTTCACAAATTCCGCTGTTTCCAGGGATTACTTTCACCTCAGGGAATATTCATATCTTCCCTGTGATGATGAGGGTGTCATAAATATAATAACCGGATTGCTGCGCGCTCTTGCAATCCCATAATTCTGATCTGTCGTTATTCGACAACGGCGGGGATTTCATAATCCCCGCCGCCATTTCAGTGAACTCCACGTTACAGTAATGCAGTATAAATACGCGTTGCAAGGCTATCGTCGGCCCTGCGCGCCCTTCGGGTGTGCAGTCCGCTCCCGGCATGCAGCCGTTCTTGTCAGCCCTTATCCCTCAACCACTTTAAAGTTCATAATCTCGGACAGCTCTTTGATCTGCTTCGAGTAATCGCCGAAGATCAGCACCTGATGATGTCCGAATCCGGCCAGTGTGTGCATGAAATGTCTTGCATCGTCCATCTGGATGAAGTAGTACGGGCTGCAGTATACATCGTCGTACTCCGTCTTCAGCACATTGCCGACCGTTACGCACATCGTATCGCCCGCCGGGTTAAAGCGTCCGAGGGTGACTTCATTTTTGGCGTTCTCAGCGAAGTCAACCTGCAGCTTACCGCCGAAGCCCTGTCCGGTGAAAGCCCACAGTTTATATTTCATAGCCTTGGTGCCGTAACCGTTCATATGAAGTGCCGGAACTGCATGATGCAGACGGATCATCTCATCGGTCTCCATGTTCGGGTTGCCCATGAATGCCGGACGGTTCGCAATGTACTGCATCACGCACATAGCCATCATCGCATTCAGATCCTCCTCGCAGAAGCTCGGAATGCCGTCGTCCTTCATGAGAGAATGGCACATGCAGGGCGTAAACTTTCTGTTCTGCGGGATCTCAGAGGTGCAGAGCTCATGGCAGGCTGTGGAAAAAGCATTGCAGCCGTAGTCTTCCATCATTTTTTTCGCTGCCAGATAGTACTTGATATCATTGAGGAACCAGTCCTTATTGACCTTCGTATCGGAAGAGCCGGCGATAATGCGGTCCGCGATCGGGCGTGCTTCTTCATCGGTGATCTGGTCCATGTATTTAAAAATATTGCGGAACGGCAGTTTGATGACTTCCAGTCCGTAGCGCGTCCGGAGAACCTCCGGATCGCGGATCAGGCTCTGAATGCCGAAGGTCGGCAGGCTGCCGGCGGTCAGAACCAGTGCACGTGTGTTCCGGATGGCTTTTCTCACCCAGAGCAGGTGTGCGATCTCATTCAGATCCTTCAGATCCATGCAGACATAAGCTTCAACGCCGATGTTTCTGCAGTATGCAGCGAAGTCGATGCCCTCGTTGCCGTTCTGGAGAATAACGACCGGCTTCCTGTAGCGCTCCAGTTTCGGAATACGCCAGTTCATGCACAGGAAGAAATCGACCTTGTCCACATCCTCATCGATCTGATTCCAGACACTGTCCGGAACAACGAACGTCTCGTTGTAGCGTGCGTCAACTGCCGGGAGAAAATCAATCTCATCGGTAGCGCCCTTCAGCAGTTCCACGGCATCCTTATAAGCCTTGTCAGCCGCTGCCGTCTCAGCCTCCGGTGTCATATCCTCTCTGTGTCCGGCTCTGCAGGGGCCCTCCCAGAAATGAGTGTGTGTAAGACAGCCGATAATCGGACGAACGACCAGTTTTGTATCCATTGCCTTCTTCATAGTAAAAACCCTCCATATATGATTGGATCATATCTGATACCGGTTTTTATTCTATCAGAGAGGTTTTCTGGCGTCGTCCGCATAGTTCACGGATGTGTGTACAATCTTACTGCATTAGCTCTTCGAATCGCATGCCGGCTCGTTACACGCGAAGCCATAGTCGGCACTGCGCACCCTTCGGGTGTGTAGTCCGCCTCTGGCATGTGACGGACTTATACAGTATGTATATCATCGCCCTCCACGGTATTTCTGCGGGCTCACGCCCATATATCTCTTGAAAATCCGTGAAAAATAAGCCTGATCCGGATACCCGACAGCTTCTCCGACCTGCCGGATGGAAAGCTTCTGATCCTCGAGCAGCGTCCGCGCCCGGTTGATCCGGAGCCTGATCAGGTACTGGTTCGGCGACTGCCCGTATTTTGCCTGGAAGATCCTCGTGAGATACCCCTGGCTGTAGCCGAACTCGCCCGCGATGAGATTCAGGTTCACATCCTCCGCAAAATGGCTGGTGATGTACTCATGCACCAGAGCCGCCGTTCTGTCCGGGCTTGCCTCGCCGCTGTCGACAACCATCGTACTGTGTATTTCCTTTTCCTTGGCCTCATACTGATCCCGGATATTGGCGAGTACCGTCTGAAGCTGGGAAATTTCCACCGGCTTCAGCAGATAATCCTGCACATGAAGTCGGATTGCCTGCTGCGCATAGGAAAAATCCGAATATCCGCTGATGATGACGCATGTGAGATCCGGATGCGTCTCCTTTGCTTTTTCGATCAGTTCCAGGCCATCCATGACCGGCATCCGGATATCTGTGATCAGCAGGAAGGGATTGTACTTTTCTATCAGATCCAGCGCCTGAATTCCCGTCTGTGTCTGTCCGACCACGCGGAAACCCATGTCCAGCTTATTGATTTTTCTTACCAGATTATTCTGCAGAAGGATTTCATCCTCTGCTACCACTACCGTGTATTCCATGTCATTTCTCTTTCACGTGTTCTTACGTTCTCTTTTTTATCCTGTATGTTTCTGAGGCAGCCCGTCCTCACTGTCAGCAGCTTCCGTCTTTCTTCAGCCTTTCCATCTGTTCCGGGGTCAGCGGCTTTCGTCCTTCTTCAGCCTTCACACCTGTTCCGATGCCGGCTGCTCTGACAGAACCTGTCCGGTTCTTCCGATCCGCACATACGCATGATGTCCGTCCTCTGTGTTGCCGATCTCGAAACGCGCAGTTCCCTTGCAGTACATGGACCACCGCAGATAAACATTGACGATACCCAGGCCGCCGATGTGCAGATCCGGTGCCTCCCCGCTGCCGGACGCTTCTGCTGCCGCGATACGGCTGCGGATCTCCGCCAGCTTATCATCCGGGAATCCGTTCCCTGTATCCCGGACCTCGATAACCCAGCCATCTTCCAGTCTCTGACCGCATATCGTGATCTTCCACGGCGGAATGCAGTCCGTGCCGTACTTGACCGCATTTTCCACAAAAGGCTGCAGCACCAGCTTCGGGATCTTCTCCTCATACAGAGATTCATCGATGCTGATCTCATAATCCAGACTCGACTGATAGCGGATCTTCATGCAGTACATGTACCGGCGGATGTAATCAATCTCCTTTTCCATCGGTACAATCGTCTCACGGCTGTCCGTGATGTAGCGCATGATGTCCGACAGACTGTGACACATCTGCTGTACCTCGTCTGTCATGCCGTCCTCCGCCAGAATGCTGATGCAGGACAGCGTATTGTAATAAAAATGCGGATTCATCTGCGCCTGCAGCGCATAGGCTCTCGCACGCGTCTCCAGCTGGCGGCTTTCCTCCAGTTCACGGAGCGATTTCTGCAGCGAGCTGTTCATTTTTTCAAATTCCGCATACAGCTCATACAGTTCCTCATACACCGTCTCGTAATCCGTCGGCTTCTCCTGCCCCAGCGTCGACAGGCTCAGCCTCTGAATGATGTGTTTCAGATGCTTGATCGGAAGAATCATGCTCCGTGCCAGGCGCCGTGACAGAAGAATCGTTGCGACGAGCGCCGCGGCAACCATAATGGCCAGCAGTTCGATGAACAGGTAGAGCGGCCGCAGAATAATGGCGTCCTTCTGTATGGTCAGATAGGTCCATCCGGTGGCACGGGCCTGCTGGCTGGTAAACGTGCATTTCTCCCCTGTATCCGGCATGCGGAATTCGCCGGATTTTTCTCCGTTCTCCCTGAACCGGCTGATATACGTACGGCAGGCGTCCGCCAGCTCGTCATCCTCCGTATAGGGATAGATCATATGCCCATCCTGGTCAAAAACACACGTGACCGGCGCGTCCGTCGAAGAACGCGCATTATTCAGGCTTTTAAAAAGCATACGGCAGCGCCGTACCGTCTCGATAGTGCCGACGCACTTCCCGTCCCTGTTGATCGCCGCACGGTAAATGGACAGATACCAGTCTGCTTTTCTGCCGCTCAGTGAATACCGTTTTGAGAGATAGGGCCTGCCGATGATTTTTTCTCCTCGGAGCGCTGTTGCCTCGCCGAACCATGCCTCCTCATCCGGATCGATGGTGATATTCTTGGTGATCGTACCGATCTCCACACCGTACCCGCTCATTGCGTAGATATTGATCTGGTCCGCCCGGACATCCGTGCCGTTCAGCGTAATGATCGTCTCCGTCAGAGACGGGTTATCGTACAGCGACAGATCTTCCTCATCGCGGAGAAAACCCGTCTTGATATTGTAGTAATTGATATCCGCGGAAATTCCGTAGAGATCGGACACGCCCCGCTCCACATCCTGCATCAGCGCCTCATTGAGCGACGCCAGAGATGTCTTCTCCCGCGAGATCAGGATCTGCGATACATATTGATAAAAGAACACCGCAAAAAAGGCCAGAATCGCGACCGGCAGGATCAGAAAATAGCGGAAGAGCTTTTTCTGCAGCTTCTGCGGCTTCTGCTTATCACGGCCATTCTTCTGCCCCTTCGCCTTTTTCTCTGTCCGAATTTCCTGTTTATCCTCCGGTTTATGCCTGTCCCGAACCTCCTTCAGACTCTGCTTCCTACCGATTTTCATTGACCAATTTCTCCATACCCGTATAGACTTCCTGCACACATACAGTTATCAGTATAACGAAAAAATCCAGATTGACGACCAAATATTTGTCTATATTGTATCAACTTTACCGGATTCAGACCAGATATACAGAAAAAGAGATCCGTACGCTAACCGCACGGATCTCACTGTGAAGAGGCAAGCATGATAACCATTTCAGCGATCTCCACGATGCCGGTGCCGGTGTCCATCGCTCTCTTCTGCAGATAGCGATGTGCTTCCGGCTCCGTCATGTGATTTCGTTCCATCAGGATCGACTTGGCCTTATTCATTTTTTCAATATCCTCTGCACTCCGGCCCGGCGGCAGGTGGATCTTGCGCCGCGAGCGGTAGATGCCGGTGATGTCCTGCAGCGACTGCAGCAGCTCCCCGACCTTCAGGGGCGTGGAGAGGAAAACGACATTTTCCGGGATTTCCTGGTCTCCCAGCCTGTCCGGCGAACAGATCAGCATCATCCGGAACTGTTCGGGCAGCGACGTCGCGAGATCCAGAAAGTTCATGTCTCTCAGCTGGCAGCCGCATATGACGACGCCTTCGTCCAGATCCGATACCTTCGACAGCACCTGTGCTCCCGTCGTGGCGATCCCGGCCGTCTCAATCCCCCGTTTTGCCAGCAGCGAGCGGATTTTTCTGGCGTCTTCCTCTTTAAAATAGGCAACAATAATACTCTGCAACGGTTAACAACTCCTGCTAAAACTGTAATGTCATTCCAAACATGGGGTTACCGGCAGGATTTTCAGTATATGCCGAGATAACGGTTGATCTCCCAGTTCGTGACAACGGAACGGAACTCCTTCCACTCCTTCTTTTTCTCATCGAGGTAATCCCTGTAGATCAGGTCTCCCAGCACATCATGGATCATCGGATCGGCCTGATATGCCTCAATGGCTTCCTTGATCGATTCCGGAAGGCCGACGAAATCACTGTCCTGATTTGGCTTTGCCTTCTCCGGCAGCACAAGTTTCCGGTTAATGCCGTCCATGCCGGCAGCAAGAATACCCGCAACAGCCAGATACGGATTGCATGTACCGTCCGGATTGCGGAGGAAAAGTTCTGTGTTATTCCCGTTTCTGATCACATGGATGACAGATTTTTTATCCGAGAGGTTGTCTGACCATGAGATATGCGTCGGCGCATCGAAGCCGGGGATCAGACGCTTGTACGAATTCACGATCGGATTTGTGAGCAGCGTCAGGCCGCGCATATGGCTGAGCACGCCGGCAAGGAAATGCTCACCGAGCTCCGACATATGATCCTGATCTGATCCGGTAAACAGATTTTTGCCCAGAGCATCCCGGCAGATCACATGGAGCCCCATGGCCGAGCCATTGACCTCCGCCGTAGGCTTCGGCAGGAACGTGGCATACAGGCCGTGTTTCTGGGAGATCGTCTTGACAACCATGCGGAACGTCATGATCTGATCCGCCACGCGGTCGGCGCATCCCTCCGCAATATCTATCTCATGCTGTGCGGGAGCGATCTCGTGGTGGGAATCAAGGATCTCGAAGTCCATCTCCTCCAGCGTCAGAATGATATCTCGGCGCACATTTTCCGCCAGATCAAGCGGTGCCACATCGGAATAGCCGGCATACTCATGCGTATGTGTCGTCGGTCTGCCGTCTTCATCGGTGTGGAAGAGGAAAAATTCCTGATCCGGCCTGATATCAAACTCCAGTCCCATATCCTTTGCCTGTCTGACAATGCGGCGGAGAACCTGTCTCGGATCTCCCGGCCAGGGTTTTCCGTCCGGTCCGTAGACGTCGCAGTACATGCGGGCAACCTTACCGGTCTGCGGGCGCCACGGATAGATCTGGAAGGTATCCAGATCCGGATGGAGCGTCACCAGTCCCGTGCACTCCTCATATCCTTCCACAGGCGCTGCGCTGAATGTACACTCATTGGAAAGAATTTTATCCAGCTGGCTCATGGTGATGGCCAGATTTTTCGGTTTGCCGAGAATATCACAGAATTGCATGCGGATGAATTCCACATCCTCTTCATCCACGATCTTATAAATATCTTCTTTCGTGTATCTGCTCATGTCTGTTCCTTTCTGAGAAAAAGCCGTTCTGCAAACGGCCTTCAACTATAGTAGCTTTTTATGTTCACTTACTGAATACTCATATTTCAGTACAGCCCGATGCGGAATTGACAAACGCCGGAATCCATAGTAGAACAGTCATACATGCCTGATAATATGAAGGCATTGGCAAACCATTGTACACAACCGGCACAGAATAGAGAGGCAATCCGCATGTTGAATCAGTTTTCCAGAACTACACTGCTTCTTGGCGACGAGGCCATGGAAATTCTTAATAATTCGCGCGTCGCCGTTTTCGGCATCGGCGGCGTCGGCGGTTACTGCTGCGAGGCACTGGTGCGGAGCGGCGTAGGTCACTTCGATCTGATCGACGACGACCAGGTCTGCCTGACCAATCTGAACCGTCAGATCATCGCCACCCGTAAGACCGTCGGGCGGGATAAAGCCGATGTCATGAAGGAGCGCATGCTGGAGATCAATCCCAAAGCGGACATAACGCTGCACAAGACATTTTTCCTGCCGGAAAACGCGGATGAATTCCCCTTTGACGAATATGACTACGTCGTGGACGCGGTGGATACCGTGACGGCGAAGATCGAGATCATCATGAAGGCGAAGGAAAACAATGTGCCTGTGATCAGCTGCATGGGCGCCGGCAATAAGCTCGACCCCACGCAGTTCCGCGTCGCTGACATCTACAAGACAAAAATGTGTCCGCTGGCCAAGGTCATGCGGCACGAAATGAAGAAACGGCACGTGAAGCACCTGAAGGTCGTCTACTCCGAGGAGAAGCCGATCCGGCCGCTCGAGGATATGGCCAACAGCTGCCGCACCAACTGCATCTGTCCGCCAGGGGCAAAGCACAAATGCACGGAGCGGCGTGACATTCCCGGCAGCATTGCTTTTGTACCGCCGGTCGCGGGTATGATTATTGCCGGAGAGGTGATCAAGGACCTCACCGGCATCAACGAACAGATCAAAAACGGAACCTGGAACAGATCCTGATCACAGATTTCGCACACGCCGCAACGATCAGTAATGTCCTGTACAGTATCGCAATTATTCAACACCGCCATATGGTGTCAGACCTGAGCAATGGTGTCAGGCCTGAACAGCACCACTTACCATGCGCCACCGCCGCCTCCGCCGGAACCTCCGCCGGAGAATCCTCCACCGGAAAAGCCGCCGAAATTCCCGCTGCTCTCTGAGGGCGGCGTCGCATTCATCGCAACGGACGAGGACTGCATCATATGATGGAAGTCGTCCCGGAACGCCATATAGGTAAAAGGTCGATAGCCGTAATACCACGTCGGTTCCGGCACGGGGATATCATATTTCTCAAACTGTGAGATCCACTGATTTTCCAGATCAAACACACAGGCATACGCCAGCGTGAAGTAAAAATAGGATGGATTCTCCTGACTCAGCATCTTCAGCTGGCTGAGCTCCGCTTTCTCGATAAAATTCCTGTAACCCAGTACATCGCCGTAATATTTCAGATTTTCCTCTGTCCTGTAAGCGGCGCAGCCGGCAGCGAGGAAATTCAGGCAGCCGGCGGCCAGCATCAGCAGCGCAGCCGGCACAGAATACAGCCCGCAGACAAAAACAAACAGCATAGCCAGCAGCAGAACGCAGACGATCATGTGCACGACACTCTTTCTGGGGTGTTCGCTGTATTTTTTCTTCCGATACACAAGGATGCCGCAGAGTATCACGGCCGCCACTGCAATTATGCCGAACCACATGGCACTGCTCATGTCATCCGTATAAGCCACCCAGGCCGTATAGATGGCCGGGCAGACCGTCATCTCGACAACAGCAAGAACATACAGAAACGCCTGCAGTCCTTTCCCGTGGATCTGCCTTCCGGCGCTTTCACTGTGCATCTCGCCGACCATATCCATCGTCTCGTGGAACGTGTATTCCAGCCCGTCGGCGGTAGAAACCGCACCGACTTTCCTGCTGCCCGGGAACATGCCTTCCAGAAAAACCTTTTCATCCGGTTTCAGCGCGGAAAAATCATTGTTCATCAGCCTGAACTGCACCTTGCCCACAGAAGGCTCCTCGATGCAGATGTAGCCGCGATCCGCCAGATAGGGGATCAGCGCCACCTTGTGCTCTGTCTTGCCGCTCCAGATTTCTTCGACATCGAGAGGATTCATGCCCTTCGGCGGGTAAAAATTCACGACCGGCACCACGTGCCGTCTGCCCCGCTTACAGTTTCTGAGAAGCGCGATCAGCGGGATCAGGAGCAGCGCAGCGATAGCGATCCATGCCGCTGTGCTGTGTGAATGGAAGACAAAATATCCGTCCGGCAGCTCGCACCGGATGGTGATGCCCTCATAGGGATACAGCGCCGTATGGTACTGTCCTGTGATCACGAGCCCGTCAACGGAGGATGTCAGTTCATCCGGATCATAGCCCGAAGTACCGGACGTACCGACGGAATAGCCGACTTTTTCAGCGTCAAAGGCCGATGGCATCGTGATCCGCCACGAAACCGAAGCGATCGGGCAGGCCCAGCCGGTACCGACGATGTTGTAATACAGCTCATCCGCATCATCGAGAGGGTCCGGGCTCAGAATACTGTAGGTGTAGCTCATCACATAGGTATGTTCACCCGTGTAGTCCTCATCAGATGAACCGATATAATAAGCGCCGTCTTCTTCGCTGACCTCGGTATTCGCGTCAGGGCTCGTCACCTGAAAATCCGAGACACGCGCAATGACATAGCTTTTCTTACCATCCCCGTACTCGCGGTAGTGGTTTGTGGGGATCTCCCTCACCGGACCGTGGTGCGGTTCGATAAAATCGTAGACATAGGTCTCTGTTACATCATAGACGTTGTCTTCGTGCACCGTGATGTCCACGTCCAGCGATTTGATGTAGTAATCCGTCTCTTCCGCGATGATATCCACGGATGAGCCATCAGCCGCTTCCGCCGTTTCCACAATCTCAGATACAGCCGCAGGATAAGACGCCGTTCTGTCCTCCGCGTGAACCGGAGCGGCCAGCAGAAACAGCACAGCGAGGATCATCAGCTGTACCGCAACGCAATGTGTCCATTTTCTGATAGCAGGCTGCCTGTGCATAAATCTGTCCCTCCCCGGAACCCACATACAATGAATAGTGCCACATACTGTATTAAGCCCGACTGCTCCATCGCTGCGCGATTCCCGCAGTCGGCACATGTATGCCCGACTTCGTCGGGCTGACGCGGCGTTCGCCTCACCGTATCACGCTTCGCGTGTAC
>Ga0256406_1002607_pt1 | contig 24823 bp, 22 predicted proteins | sample RumenRJG_03DNA_FD_185986 | JGI IMG/M metagenome (GOLD analysis project Ga0256406, IMG submission 185986) | Bovine rumen microbial communities from Lethbridge, Alberta, Canada - RJG_03 | ecosystem: Host-associated > Mammals > Digestive system > Stomach > Rumen | place: Canada: Alberta | collected...
TTGACCCAGATGGCGAGGCACTCTACCACATCGTCTGCTGGGCGAGCGATGCTCAGCCAGAGACGTCCCCATGGCTCGAAGACTACTTCGACATGATCAGCGGGCAGGTCGCCAGCATATCGGAATGCGATGACTCCCCTCAAGGCAAGGCGTCAGACCTTGAGCGTGCCTATTCCAGCCTCATGCAGCTCAAGATGATCAACGTCGTGTGCGGAACGCTCGGGACGCTCAGCATCGATGACGTCGAGGCTCTCATCGATAACGTGTCCGCCCAAATCGGCATCGCCGTGTCGAACGTCGGCAATGCGACACGTGTGAACAGAGCGGACAGAAGGAAGGGACGGCGCAGGAACCGCAGGAAGGCGACATAGTCCCGTAGGCATACGAACGAACGCAAAGACATCGCGTCGCCCAGCAATCGTCATCATGTTGCTGGGCGACGCGATCTCGTACTGCTTGCACTACTTAGCATGTCGCATACTCCGTGCTGACAAAGTGGTGGCATCACGGTGCTTGTCATAAGCAGCTTTCCTCTCTTCAGATTATCGGGAATGACTTCCTGCATTGTATAATTGAAAAAATAATTAAAGAAGGTCGAGCAATGGCGAAACATGTTCAAAAAATACGCTATCGATCCATGAGCCCGAGAAGGTGAAGAAAGAGAAAACCGTTGTCGCCAGCATGACGCACGACACAAAGATACTCAAGATGATGGCTGCGGAACACGAGATGACGATTGCAGTAATCATCCACGAGTTGGTGCAGAAACATCTTGAGGGGGTGGAAAAGTAGATGACTGGGAACACAAATCTTAATGCCGCGAAAAGCGCCAAGAACGATGAATTCTATACGCAATACAGCGATATTGAAGCAGAGATAAATGCGTACGTGGAATATAATCCCGACGTGTTCCGTGACAAGACCATTCTGTGTCCGTGTGACGACCCAGAATGGTCGAACTTCACTAAATACTTCGCGGAGAACTTCGAGCGTTTTGGGTTGCGAAAGCTGATTAGCACGTCATATGCACATACGCACGGAAAACTGCTCACCATGACACGCGATAAGAACGGTTTCGGGTACGTGGACGCTGATGGCATTGAGGTATCGGGCTACCTCAAAGGGAACGGCGATTTCCGTTCCAAGGAAGTGACAACATTGCGTGATGAAGCGGACGTCATCATCACCAACCCACCGTTCTCACTGTTTCGCGAGTTCCTTGCATGGATCATGGCGGCGGACAAGCAGTTCGTCATCGTCGGCAACAAGAATGCCATCACCTACAAGGAAGTGTTCCCGCTCCTGAAGGACGACAAGGTGTGGCTAGGATGCACCTCACCCAAGGAGTTCGTTGCGCCCACGCAGTTGGATAATCGTAAGAATACGCACGTCCGCGATGACGGGATGGTCATGATGACCTTCGGCAACATATGCTGGTTCACCAACGTCGACCACGGACTGCGTCACCAGCCGCTTCTGCTCGACACGATGGAACATAATCTCAAGTCCAACAAGAAGCTCAGACGAAAGTTCAAGATGGATTATGGCAAACTTGAATACCCACGTTACGACAACTACGATGCTATAGAGGTACCGTTTGTGGAAGCGATACCCTCCGATTATGACGGTGTAATGGGTGTTCCGGTTACTTTTTTGGACAAATACAACCCAGCACAATTTGAAATCATATCCATGAGCAGAGACGCACCCGGATATACAGGAATGCGTAAGGAATTTCTGGATGATTATTTTGCACAAGGTGGCACTGGATCGATGAACCCTGGTCATCCTGATTTGGGGTATTACACGGCGGATGGCAAAGCAGTAGTTCCATATCGCCGTATTCTCATCCGGTCGAAGAGAGGGGAAACCGCCTGATGACAATAACCTTACATACTGGACAACAGGCGACATCCGCAATGGACTCGTGTTCGATAAAGACGAGAGTAAGGGACTGTTCGGTTTCGACGGGTAGCAGCGGAACGTGAAACAACAATCATCCACGAGTGGGTACTGATGCATCTTGAGGAGGTCAACGCATACATGGCTGGGAATACAAACCTTAGCGCAGCAAAGAGTGCCAAGAACGATGAATTCTATACGCAATACAGTGACATTGAAGCCGAGATGAACGCGTATGTAGAATTCAATCCCGATGTGTTCCGAGGCAAAACAATTCTTCTTCCATGTGATGACCCAGAGTGGTCAAACTTCACGAAGTACTTCGCAGCGAACTTCGAGCGTTTCGGCTTGAAAAAACTGATCAGCACATCATACGCGAAAAGCGCCGGAAACCAGCAGCTCACGCTGTTTGAGCAGGAGTCACCGCTGTATGATGCAAGCAAACATGATACGCACGGCAAGCTGTTCATGTTGACGCGCGACAAGGATGGTTCCGGGCATGTTGATGGTGACGACATTGAGTTTTCGGGATACCTCGAGGGGGATGGCGACTTCCGTTCCGCCGAGGTGACGGCGTTACGTGATGAGGCGGATATTATCATCACGAATCCACCGTTCTCGTTGTTCCGCGAGTTCCTGGCATGGATAATGGAAGCGGACAAGCGGTTCGTGATTGTTGGTAGTACGAACGCCATCACGTATAAGGAAGTGTTCCCGCTTCTCAAGGACAATAGGGTGTGGCTTGGTTATAACGAAGGAGGGTCGAGAAAAGGCAATTCCATGTTCTTTGTCGTTCCCGCTGGATATGACAACCAGTATGTGACAGCAGATGAACATGGCAAGAGGCTGATGCAAACGTCGGCAAAATGGTTTACGAATCTCGACCACGGTAAACGTCACCAGCCGCTTTTGCTTGATACGATGGCTCATAATCTTAAATTCAATAAGAAGCTCAAGAGGAAGCTTGAGAAGGATTACGGTAAGTTGGAATACCCGCATTACGATAATTATGATGCTATCGAGGTTCCGTTCACTGAATGCATCCCGTCAGATTACGACGGCGTCATGGGTGTGCCGATAACGTTCATGGACAAATATAACCCAGAGCAGTTCGAGATTGTAGGACTAGATAGATACACGGTTCCCAAGGAATTTTTAGTTGGCGGAAGGGTTGCCATTGGCGGCAAGCCGACTTACGCCCGTATCCTCATTCGTTCGAAGAAAGGAGATAACTGATGAAAACAACTTTACATACTGATTGGACGGTTGGCGATATCTGCAAGGGTTTCGTGTTTGACAAGAACGAAGGCAAAGGACTGTTCGGTCTCGACGGGCAGCTCATCATCCAGCCCGAATACCAGCGCAACTATATCTACGGCGACGGCAAGCGCGACGTTGCCGTCATCGAGTCCCTGCTGAAGGGCTATCCGCTCGGACTGATCTACTTCGTGAAGAATGCCGATGGGAAGTATGAGGTTCTGGACGGACAGCAGCGTATCACGTCATTTGCCCGCTACGTCAACAGGTCATGGCCGTTCGCCGTTGAGCTGGACGGCAAGCCCCGCTATTTCGACAGTCTGGACGCCGACCAGCAGAAGCGTATTGCCGACACGCCTCTGACGATTTACGTCTGTGAGGGCGAACCATCTGAAATCCAAGCATGGTTCGAGACAATCAACATCGCGGGTGTTCCACTGGTGAAACAGGAACTGCGCAACGCGGCGTATTACGGTCCATTCGTAACGAAGGCTCGTGAGGTGTTCTCCAATACGGGCAACGCCAGCATGAGTCGCTGGCAGACATATATTCCCGGCGATCCGAAACGTCAGGCAATTCTCGAAACCGCGCTTAAGTGGGTCAGTAATGGCAATATCGATGATTATATGGCGAAGCACCGTGATGACGAAGATATCGACGAGCTGAAGAACTATTTCGATACGGTTATCAACTGGGTCGATTCTGTCTTTGAGTACACGGGAAGCGAGATGTGCGGGCGCGATTGGGGACGCCTATACCGCGAGTACCACAAGAATGCCTATTCCAAGGACAAGGTGGCGAAACGTGTGAATGCCCTGCTCGATGACTCTCAAGTCACCGACAAGAAGGGCATCTTCGAGTACGTGTTGGGTGGCGAGATGAACTCGCGCGTGCTGAATATCAGAGTGTTCGACAAGAAGACCATCAAGGCGGTCTATCGCAAGCAGACGGCAGAGGCGGAAGCCCGGGGAGTGTCGAACTGCCCGCTGTGCGCCATGGGACATGATGCGAATGCGAAGCGTATCTACAAAGAGTCAGAGATGGATGCCGATCATGTAACCGCATGGAGCAATGGCGGTGCTACTGACGAGGCGAACTGCCAGATGCTCTGTAAGACACACAACCGCGCGAAGGGTAACCGATAGCAATCATGCTGGGTACGGTCTAGGCGAGCTGACTGTTTTTCAAGAAGAAGAGCAGCGTGCTTTCTTACGCTTCAGCCAAGACGTAGCAGTTCAGAAGTCCCTCCTGAGTAACGGTTCAGGAGGGACTATTTGATGAGCATGTTGTCCCTCGCGACAAAGTACGCCTGTCCCGTTTCGTCATGTACGCTTCGACATGTATGCATATCGTCATCGGCAGGTAAGCAATATGTTGATTTCGTGATGCCCTTGACGTGACGCGAGTGTTGATAACTTGGGAGAAATGGCGTTCTAGCAGCGGAAACGCGGCGATGTTTTCTACACGGTTTCGACATTACCGTCACGAGTTTTCGACATGCCGGTTTTCGCAATGTGGAAAACTATGGTAGAGTGCTCTACGAGCGGTAATGGAACAGGAACGATGCATGGATGCGCATCACGCCTGCCAATCGGCAAAACGGCGTGACTGGCATGCATCGCAGTGATTGGCATATATGCGCCGTGCATGGCGATGCCAAAGGAGCAGGAAGGATGGGAACACTTCAGTACGTCATCTTCGCAAGCTGGGCAATCAGCCTCGTTCTCATGATTACGTTCATCCTCATGCACTCGGGCAAGGGTGGGGCGTTCTCCGATAGCATGGCGACCAGCCTATCGAGCGCGAGGGTGGCGAACTCCATCATGGAGAAGAACCTCAACATCCTCACGAACGTCAGCATCGTCTGGTTCATTGCCAGCATCATCGCATGCATCCTGTTCTTCCCACAGGGCATCATCGGATACTAGGGACGAATTGTCGCGTGCGTGTAACGATGCTGAAGCCTTCTCCCGCACTAGCGACGAGAGACGTGAATTGAACATCGCTAAGCCACTAACCGCCATATCGCGCCTTCATGTCGTGCCTTCCGTTTCCTGACGAAGACATTATCGCACGAAGGTAACGGCGTGACCACGTGATGTGAACGCCTCAACGGAAATGCCACAAATGCCGCACTGAAGCCAAGGCGCCCGGTGCGGCATTCCCGTACGTCAGGCGTGCTGACAGTTTTTCCGGTTTTTCCGAAAAAACCGGCATCGGCGTTCCCGTACGCCCTGCGTCTAGACTCTGGACGGCGTCGTACTTGGCACGAAGACCATGGCGTCCATGCCGGCACATGCGTTACGCGGTTTTCCTAGTTGCGCATCACAGGCGTATTCTCGACAGGTACGTTCGAATATCAGCAATGTCCAAGCAAAGCGGAGGGCGGTATATGGCACGCATCACGACAGGCAATCGCAGGAACGACAAGAAAACCAGCGGCACTGGTCAGCGTAGGATTACTGCGAAAGGCTCTGAGGACGCCGTACGGGGTAGAAGATACGGCAATGGCACAAACACTCGCAACCACAACAAAAAGCCCGTAAAAGCCACACAGAAGCCTCAGAGACGGCACAATAAGCCACGTCGTGCGGCAATAGTCGCAATCATCGTCATAGTCGCGGCGGCATGCGGTGGTGGAGTCTGGTACGCGACGCATTCCGGCGATGGCAAGAGTACGGTCGGCGTCGGCACCACCAAGATAAAGTCGGACAGCAAGAACATCAAGGCGAACGACAGCGGATCACTACATGATTTTGCCACCGTGAAGGAATATACCGACAGCATCGGAGGCGGTAAGGTGACGAACGCCCTCGCCGTGGGGAACGATGACGGAACGGCCGTGACGGTGAACACCAAGATGAAGAACGTCGCCGCCGGCTGGTGCGGAACGGTCGTCCTGTTCGACAAGGACAGGAAGGAAATCGGACGCGGCGATATCAGCATGCCGCAGGACATTGGCGGATTGAGCGAGACGATGCAATACATCTCCGTCGACGCGTCAAAGGTCGCGTACTGGAAGCTCTACGAGACAGACGCTGTCGATGCGTCAGCCGACTTCTCCGGGATAGACGTCGTCGGCAATAAGCACACGGGCGACATGGGCGACGACGAAGACGGCGGTAACAAGAACGGCAAGTCAGCCGGAGACGGTGCAGGACACGGCGGGCAGGACGCGAACAAATAGGGACGTGACTGTTGGCGAACTCACAAGGAAAGCTTGTGAGTTAGGACGATAAAGCGCGTACGCAAAGGCAGGCTGGTTCGGCAGGAAAGTCAAATGGGCTGTCGAACCAGCCTTCCTTGCTTCGATTGGCAAGCATGTCATCGGATGTAGGCGTCACTACGCGATGGCGAGCAGCAGCACCAACGCCACAGAGCCGAAGACGTACGTGATGCCCGTCCAGGCGTACGTCACGAGCGCTTCCTTCAGGAATGACGCGCACCTTGACGCCTTGCGTCCGCACGCGCCGTACTGCCGCTCGATGAACGCGATTGCGGTGAAGCTCGCTCGGTATTCGTCAATCAGGTTGAGCGCCGCGAGAAGCACGTTCGTCACCAGCAGGGCTACGCCACCACACATCGGCATGTATGGGAACGGCACGTCGGCGACACCAAGACCATATGCCACGATGCCGGTGACGATGAACCCGGCAATCTCCGCATACAGGAACCGCCGCAGCATCGTCAGGCGCGTCATAAGATTCGCAATCCACGGGGCATCGCTATCCACCTTCGCATGTGCGGCCTCATGGGCGGCGACGCTCACGGAGACGTTGGTGCTGCCGTCATACACGTGGTTCGACAGCACGATGCGCTCGCCGTTGAACTCGCACCTGTTCGTGGTTATTGAGTTGCATGGGACAATGCTATAGCCAGATAGTTCGTACTCGTCGAGCAGGTCGTTAGCCACAACGACGCCGGGTATGCCGAAGCGCTCGAACGAGCGTCTCTTCCCATGCGGGCTGCGGGCGTTGTTCCTCAACCGCATGGTCAGCGAGCGCATCGCGCGTCTCGCCCTCACAAGCGAGTAAGCGAACGCAACAAGGGCAATCACCAGAAGCATCGCCATCGGTCTCATCGCAAAGCACCAATTCCTTTCGCCGCGAACGGCGCATCGACACGTCTACTCATCCAACGTGGAATCCACGAGCCAATCCACCGGGGCGACGCCCCAAGGACGCTGCACGCCACACACGAACGGGGATATCGTCGCATACAGGCGGGAGTTCCCACTACCCAACGCATCGCACATGCGGTGCAGGGCGTCAATGAGGTCAGAGGCATAGTCAACGCCATCAGGTCCGACAAGCGTCCTGCCGTCGCCCGTGACCGATACAGTGCCGCCATCTACGACGACCATCAACGGGACGCTATCATGTAAAGATGCGAACGTCACCCTTGGCGGAGCGAAGGAGCTCCCGTCCACGACGACGCCCATCCCATTACGGATCTCGCACCCAAGCGACTCGCCATCACGACCGTAGAAGCGTATGACGCCGTTGCCACTTGTCCCGTCAGAGCCGTCAGGCATGACGCTGACGATGACGGTCCCATCACCACCGTTCACAAGGACGGACCCATCGTCATCGATGCCGAAGTCATGACGCGTGAGTGCGTCGCATGACGGCTCGCTGGGCGATGAGCCGTCCATGATGCCAGACACCATGTACCTGTCGCCCGTCGCCACGTTCACGACCGTTCCGTCATCGACCATAATCGCTTGCTTCCCATGCATCGGCTGCCTCCCGGACAGAGAAAAATGACACGTCACTCCGCTCGATGTTACCCCATGCGCCTGTAGTTGGCAAGGGCGATTCCGATTCTCCTCGGGATGTCGGTGACAAGAGCGTTCCCCATGCAGAACACCCGATGCGACTCGCTCATGCCCTCGGTCCATCCGTCGGGGAAGCGCTGCAGGCGCTCCAGTTCAACGGGAGCAAGAAGCCTGTACCTGCGGTCAGGCTCGTCAATCCCCGTAGCGATGATGTGCTTCATCCTCGACGCGCCATGCCCACCGGCAGTGAGAATCGTCCTCGATGGCACGTCAGTCCTGTCAGGGAAGCACATGGCGCCCTCCGAGTAGACGTATTCGTGCCCATTAGCATCGACCCTTGGGATGCGCTTCGCAGAGCGCGTGTATTCCCACTTCGCGATGTCGGCATCCCTCACGAAGCACGATTCTGGCACCTTGTCTATCGGAAGGAGCACGTCACCGAGCGTCATCGCCTTGCCGTCATACACGGGGACGTAGTCGCACGTGCAGCAGCTTCCGTCGCTTGTCATTGCCCCGGCAGAGCTGAACGGGCTGCCCTTGCCGAACGTCCAGTCGTCAGCGAATGCGACGGACGGGTCCTTTGGTATATGGAGCATGAGGAAGCCATCACCCTCATCGCTGCCATCGCCAATCTCCATCGGCAGTGCCTTCGCCATTACGCCGTGCATCATGATGGACATTGCTCCGAAGTCATACATGCCAAGGTCGTTACGGGAGCAGAAGATGAACGCCCGACGACGCCTCTGCGGGTTGCCATAATCCGCTGCGTTCACTACGCGCCATTCGACGTCATAGCCACAGTCAGCAAGGCATGCGAGGATGGTCGCGAAGTCGCGTCCACGGTTTGACGCTGGTGACTTCAGCAGCCTGTCCACGTTCTCGAACAGGCACCATTTCGGGCGCGACAGGCGGATCATCCTGTCAAGCTGCCACCAGAGCACGCCCTTGCCGCCAGGCACGTCATCGAGACCGGGCGACTTGCTCAGGGAACGCGCGACGGAGAACGCTTGGCAGTTCTTCACGACAACGCCATCAACAGTATATGAGTGATCCTCATCGACAGTGATGTTATACACGACGATGCCACGTCGACCCTCGGTGACGCTTCCGACGCGCGACCACACGCCATCGCCACAGGCTTCCACGTCACCATCGCCCACCGAGCACGTGAACCCGCAGACGGCATGCGACACGACGCCGATTGACGACGACATCCCAAGACCGGCGGCAAGCACGCGCAGACCGACGGCAAGCGCATACGGGACGCCGTCCGCATAGTACCGCGAGCCGTCACGCGATGCGCACGCGTCAAGCCATCCAAGCAGAATCCCGCTACGAGCGGAACGCGGCATCCCGAACGCCCAAACGGGAAGGCGCCTGCCCTGCCGCCTGCTCCCGAACGAGCGTGCCAGCCACGCACAGAACGCATCACCGGACTCGCGCGACAACGCCACGAGGCTCGGGACACCACGTCCAGACGTATGCATGGCGCCCCCGACGAGAGGACGATCCACGCCATCTCCCATGTCCACGGCGAGCCTCCCGTCGCGTGACACGACGCTCCCGATGCCGAGCCACATGCCGACCTCGTGCCAGAACTCGTCGTCGACGTCACGCGCGGGTAGCGGTGGAACGGCGTCCTTCCCGACCGGCGTGTTTGACGCGGACGTGGTGAGCCACATGCTGCCGGCAAGGTCATCCGCGCGTATCCAGTCAGGCTCGTCCTGCGTTGCATCGGCATCCGCCACGTCCTGCCACGCTCTCGCCCAGAACTTGTGGTTTGGCGTGCATTCTATGACGCCGCCCTCGCCATGCACGAGGACGGTGGAATCAGCCACATGACGCATGACGTCCGTGACCCTGCGCCACCTGCCCCTGTGCGTGTACGCCATGTCGCCAACCCTCACGTCCTCTATCGGGACGAAGCCCCTGCCAGTGAGGACGAGACGACCGGCGGGGAAGCACGGGAAACCGCCGCACAGCAGGTCGTATTCAGGCAGTTTCCTATTGCCGGAAGCGACGTCGTCAAGCACGGACGACATGTCCTCGTTGATGCACGAACCCTTGCCATAGTGCCTCTCATAGCACTCCCACGCGAACTGCTTAGATGCCCTGCCGTCAGGTTCCCACTGGTTTGCCCAGACCGTCTCGTACACGTCACGCCCGAGGTCCTTGTTCGCATCGCCGAACCCGACGCTGAACCCTCCGACGCCTGCGAACGCCTCGGCGACGCGGACGCCGTCGCGCTTCGCCAAGCCATGCTCGGCGCCGTCTTCTGCTATCACATTGTCAGACACGGGAATCCTCCATCGCTGTAGACGATACGCACGCACAAGGCGTGCTACCTGTTGATTTTCCCTCTTGCGCCCATCATCTCACAGACGCGAGCCGTTCCATTCTCTGTCTCGTACGGATCTTCGTCGCGAAGTCGCCGTCTCCGTCCGAGACACCACCGCCTATAATAGCGCCGACGATGCGCTTGCATAGCCCAAGCGCGGCATCATAGTCGCTCGGTTCGTCCGAGTGCCCAGCGAGAGCGCCGTCGAGCAGTTCCCTTTCGTCCGACGACAGCATGCCCGCAAGCGCCTCGTGTCCCATCGCCCCAAGCTCCTTCGCGAGAAGCACGCCGCGCGTTCCGTGCTCTGATACGAGCGACGATACCTCGTCGGAGAACCCGGCGTCCATGAGCGTCGCGAGCGCGTCACCGACGTCAGACGGGTTTTCGTACGCCATCCACACCAGAGAATCGAGTAACAAAGCGATGTCGTTGTAGTCATGGGATGCCGTGGCATCGTCATGCCCGACTCCTGCAGTCACATCGTTCCGCGCCAATCCCCTAGCCGTCGGCACGGCAATGACCCCAGCCTTCCTGCCGGTGCCGGAGGACGCTTCGCGTATCCATGCCGCCGCGAGTGCCTCAGGCTGCTCCTGCGTGCCGATGGTCCTCACGAGCCATCTCGCCGTTACCGTCATCTCGTCAAGCGACACCTTGCCGCCGCAGCGCCTCGCAAGGCGCGTAGCCTCGCGCAGTGCGTCACTCCTTGCCGTGACGCGCGCGTCATCATCGGATTGCGGGTCAGACAGAATGGTAACCTGCCTATCTATCGCGTTCGACAGGCAAAACCTATACAACGGCACCGCATCGTCGACGAGCCTCCGTATGCCGTCGGCGGGAAGCCCGCGCTGGTTCAACCACTCGTCGGCATCCTTCGCCTTGTCAAGCGGCATGAGCATCACCGACACGCTCGAGGCGAACCCCATAGGTATCCTATCGAGGACTCTCGCAGCGGCCGCCCTTCCAGGTTCGTCAGCGTCAAGCGATATGACGATCCTGTCAGCGTCGCGGGACAGCGTGACGAGGTCCCTCTCGGTGACCGCCGTGCCCATCGCCCCGACGGCGTTCTCGAACCCATGCGTCTGCAGGGCAATGGTGTCCATGTATCCCTCGCAGACTATTGCCACGCGTTCCTTTGATATCGCCCTGCGTGCCGTATCGTATCCATACAGCACGCTTCCCTTATGGAAGATTGGCGTCTCTGGGGAGTTGACGTACTTGCCCCTCGCCCTGCCGGTGACGTCCCTGCCGCCGAACGCGACAATCGTGCCGCCGCCATTCCTGATCGGGAACATCACGCGGTCGCGCCATCGCAGCACGAGTTGCCCGTCGTTCGTCCTGAAGCACGCGCCAGACGCGACGATGTCGTCGTCGGAGAACCTCGCACGCAACCTGCTCACCGCAGTGGAAGCCCATCGGGCATCGCTCATCCCGATACCGAACCGGTCAATCGCATCCTGCGACAGGTTACGGGAGCTGACGAACCCCGCGAATTTCGGGGACACGCGCTGCTTCACGAAGATTTCCTCCAGCATGCGATGAAGCTCCACGAGCCGCCTCAGCCGAGCGCGTTCCTCCTCGCTTGTCCCATCGTCATCATAGGCAATCTCTATGCCGAACTTGGTGGCAATCGCCTCAATCGCCTGGGAGAAGGACATGCCGTAGTATTCCCTCACGAGATCTATGGCGTCACCGCCGTCACCATGGACGAAGCAGTGCCACGTGCCGCGAGCGTCGTCGTACACCATGCCGGGATGCCGGGAGTCCTTGTCATGGCACAGCGGGCAGAACGCCTTGTTCACGCCGGACGTCCTCACTCCGAGCCATTCGAGCACGGAGCTCATCGGTACGTCCTCGCGTATCCTCCTTATCGTGCCTGCCGAAATCCTTGCCATGCCAGTGAGCGCATCCCCCTGCCGAAAACGAAGAAAGTTACGTACTACAACAAGCCAATATTAGCATACACTGATGACTTTTGGCACGCTCAGGACGCAAAAAAGTTCGTGAACGTGCGGACGTTACTCGAACCGTATATGCCTGAGGATACAGAACGCAAACTCGCCTGGCTGCTCTTCCCGTTTTTCAGAGGCGCCGCCATTGGTGTGCCGCATAATGACGTAGTGCTCTGATAGTCGTGGCGTCTCGCGTCATGGGCTGCTGAGCGTCGTTTTGCCCGTTCTGCCATTTCTTCATGCGGCTTTTTCCGCGATGGGACTGAGACTATAGGGGGTAATGTCCGGTCTCGTCATTGTATCGTGCCGGTCACGGCATGCATGCCGCATGTTCGCGTGCTGGTTTGCGTGTCGCGTTGGCATGATGGGGAGCGTTTGATCATGTTTGTCAATTGCTATGATGGTTTCATCTCGCCGGTTGGCGTCGGGATGCTGGCTGGCGGCGCCTTCGCGGTGGCGACGTTCATGTACTTCGTGAGCATTGCGCTCGGCGTGCTTGAGATTGTCGCCCGATGGTTCACATACAAGAAGATGGGCGTTCCCGGCTGGAAGTCAATCATCCCGTTCTATAACGACTACGTGCTCGCTGACAAGGTGAGCGACGATGGCGTCGCGGCATGGTTCGTCCTGTGCGAGGCCGTCCTGTGCCTGTCGACCGTGATGCTCAGCGGCGCCTTGTCGGCGGAGGCTGGCATGGTGCTCACGTGCCTCTCGATGCTCAGCGCGATTGCCACCATCGTCCTGATGTGCGTCGTCTATCACAGGCTGTCACAGGGCTTCGGACATGGTGCCGGCTATACGGTCGGTCTCGTCCTCCTGCCGTTCGTGTTCTTCCCGATTCTCGGGTTCAGCCGCACGGAGTCGTTCGACGCGGCGAGGATACCGGATGACGACGGAGCATCGGCACCTTCCGCTTCTGCCGATGACGGCGGCGAGAAGTCCGCGAAGTAACCGTTGCCGCTCACGATTCGGCATTCTCGTGTGATGCCATCCTAGGCACCATGACGTTGGGCACGCCCCGAAGCAAGAACAGGGGCGTGCCCAACGTCTCCTTATGTGGATTTCCGCCTGTCGCCTAGTGCGTCCTCATTGTGATGACTGCGTCGGCGAACCTGTCGCCTGTCGGTGGGTTCATGGCGATTGACGAGTGCATGCGCCTGATGGTTTCCATCGGGACGTGCCGTTCCCGTGCGTCGTTGTGCTCGTAGCACTGTTCGAGCGGCGTGTCGCACCATACCTCTATGACTATGGCGTTATGGTCATGTGCCGCGTTCGCAAGCCGCTTGCGGTCTCTTACGCGTGACGCCGTCGCATCGAACACGACCAGCACGCCATGCATCGCGAGGAGCGTGTCGAGTCGTTCCATCGCCGCATGCCATACCGCCGCGTTCGCCGACTGGTCGGCGGCATCGCCGGTCAGCCTCTTCCTGATGTCATCAGGGCATATTGTCTCGCAGACGAGTCCGTGCACGCGTGAGCGCATTATTGCCGCGCGAGCCGTGCTCTTGCCGCTTGCCGGGCAGCCGACCATCGTGACCAGCACCGTTGGGAGCGCGTCCCCCATCCCGTCGATTGCCGTGCCATAAGAATGCATGCTGATTGCCGTCTCGAGTGCCTTCGGGAGCTCGCTGACGTGCCCTATCGTGGTGACGACCATACTGTGTTCCTTTGTTCTCTCCCCGTGCCTGCCATTCGCCGCTCATGCGCGACGTTCTCATGCCTCACGTAGACGATGATATGGCATGCCAGCTCGCATTCTGCCGCATATCCAGTATCTCCGCAGGACCTTCACATATTCCATGATTCCCGCGTTCCCGCTCGTACGCTCTGGAACGGGAGTGCGTATAGGGGAAAAGAAAAACCGGTACGAAGAAGGGAGTGCCCGACGCATCAGGCACTCCCAGGCGGTACCCGAAGGTCACCCGCCTCGTCGCGATTGGGCATGGGACGCATCCACGATACCCACGATGCCGCCCGCGAGCGGGCATCGGCTCTTCTGTAGTACACAGTATAGAGAATCCGTCGCCCACCACACCGTGCAAAGACGGGATTTCATGTATTCCACATGATTGCCGCATGCCGTCTTGCTGTTGGCGTGCGGCAATCGGTGCGGTACTTAGCGCTTGTGACGCTCGTGCCTTGCCTTGCGGGCGGTTGCTCCGTCGATGGTCATGCGGTGGATGCCGCACTGCCTAGAGAGCAATCCGCCCTTGATTTCCCGCCCGAGGTTCATCGGCTTCCAGCCGCACACGTTGGCGGCGAGGTTGACGTGATGAGCGTCACCGTGATGGCGTGGGCAGTGATCGTGTCCATGGACGTTCATGCACCAGTCGAGTCCCTGGATCGGCTCGTGGCTGAGAACGAGCTTCTCAGCAACGAAGATGGGACCGGTGAACACCTCGTCGAAGTGCTTTCGGAGTTCCTCCACGCCGACGTCATGGTTACCGGTGATGAGTACCTCGTGCGGACGCTTGCCTGGCTTCCAGATGGCGTCCCACACGGAGAGGTCACCGACGTCACCGAGATGGATGACGGTGTCATTCTTGTGGATGGCCTTCCGAAGGATGTCGGCATGCTCCTCCGGGGCAATCCAGTTGGAATCCATGAGGGCACAGTCGTCATCGTTGAAGTGGGTATCGCTGATGATGAATACGCTGCCGGTGTCGCTCCAGTGGCGGAACGGCTCGTAAAGCTGCTCTATCATGATGTGCCTGCCTCTCTCGCGGTGGCGTCGGTATTTGCCGTCGTGACGCCTTTCCACGCGTTCTCTCGGTGTCTGAGTCCATGATACGCGATGCGATGCCGCTCGTGCACAAGAACTTCGGACGCACACAATATGAGCACATTCCGTGCTTCTTGGCATGAACGTCACTAGGGCTATCTGCCAATTCGGTTCTCATACCCGTTGGTAATGATAACCTCGACGCCGGTTCGCCCGTCGCCGTTCCGGTTAATCGAGCGGCGGACGTCGACCTCGATGATGTCGAAACCTTCATACAGTTCCCGTATCAGGTCGGTATCGTGGTTCGTGAGCATAAGCTTCGCCCCGATTTCGTCGAGGCGGCGGAACTCGGCGGCAAGCGCCCTGTGCTGTTCCTCGGTAAACCCCTCCTTCGCATACGACTCGAACGAAGTCGGATTCAGCGGGGCGTATGGGGAGTCAATGAAGCAGAAGTCCCCAGGTTGGACGCGAGCGAGGGCATCGAGGAAGTCGCCGTTCGTGACGGTGGCGGACTGCAGTACCTTTGAGTCGGACTCGATGGTATCTGCGGAGAACGACCTGCCCTTCGAGCCATTGAATGGGACGTTGAATAGTCCCTTGCGGTTGACGCGGTACAGTCCGTTAAAGCAGTGGCGGTTGAGAAATAGGAACAGGGCGGCGACGGCGATATCGTCATCGGAGCCGGCGGTGACGAGCCCGTTGAACTCATCACGCCTATCGTAGTAGAACCTTTTCTTCCCGTCGTCCGGTGTTGCGGCATACGCAGCGTCAATCTTCCCGGTTGCGGCGATCACCGCGTCCGGATCTGATTTTATCGCACGATAACAGGAGACGAGCTGGGCGTTGATATCGTTGAGGTAGGCGCGGTGTGGACGCTCGGCGAAGAACACAGCTCCACCACCGAGGAAAGGCTCATGGTACGTGCCGTATTCTGCAGGCATCATGGGAATAATCCTGTCGAGCAGCTGCCGCTTGCCGCCAACCCACTTGATGAAGGGCTGAACGATTGTTTCCATTCCCGTCTTGTCGTCGTTTCGTTCCATATCGTGCGACTCCCTACCTGCAAATACCGTATATGCGTCGATGTCATCAGTTTAGCTAGAGGTATGGAGTTGTCAAAATCACGGTAAATATATCGCATAGATGATGTATATATATGTAGTCAGCAAAAACTGCCATACGGAAACCGAAAGGGAAAAAAATGACCACCATCAAGAAGACGACCGCGAAGAAGACCAAGAAGAGCGACGTGAATCCGTATCGCCTTGGCAACTATGCCGGCATCGGCTACCACAGTGGTACGACCTGCGCCGGCGACAGGTGGGAACAGCGAGTAGCGAACGCCATCATCGATTGCTACGGACTCCGTCCATGCTCCCCTACCGGCAAGAGCAAGATATTTTCCGCCCCGTTCGCCGAGGGGACGCTTCCAGATGACTGTATCATCGCGCAGTACCCATATAAGAAGCTCAAGGGCGGCAGTCAATACGGTCGGCAGGACTTCGTATGCAACTGCAACGGTATGACCGTCGGCATCGAGTGCAAGAACCAGAGCACAAGCGGCACAGCCGATGAGAAGGTCTACTACGCACTCGAGAACATCAGCCGTCAATATACGCAGGATCGCCGAATTCTCCTGCTCGGCGGCAAAGTATGGGCACCAGAAATTGTCGCAGACCTCAAGGCGAAGGTAGCCCGACGAGAGCATTACGAGCTTCATCCAGAAGTCGATGTCATCGTCGCTACTGAGCAGGAGTTCTTCGATGACATCCTCTACCGCATGTTCAAGCCGATTACCGACGAGCAGCGATCCTTCAACGAACAGGTCGCTATCATCGAACGCAACAAGCAGTCGGCTCTTGCCTCGCTCCTTCAGGGACGAGGCAATTAACCGTCGTCGCTTGCTGCAAACGGCACGAATGGCGGCAAGCGATCATGCCGTGGACGACCATCTCCCGCACCTATCGCCCGCCTGCCTGTTTGATTATCCGCAGGGCTGCTGGCTTCGCTTCCGCATCATCCCCACGCCATCCTATTGGCGTGAGATGACATATTGGTTCGAGTACGGTATCCATCCGTTCCCTTGTGATATCGCTCACGATCCATGGCTTACCGTTCCATCTGACCTTGCAGCCTATGCTTATATGCACGCCGTCGTAATCGGTTATCGGCTTTGCCAGCTGGACATCCTGCCAATCCTTCTCGACGTACTTTAGGTGCTGGCGTTCCAGGGCTAGGACTATCCTCCCCATGACGTAAGTACGATCTATCACTGGGCGCATCCTCTTCGCTGCCTTCTTCGGGTGCGCCTTGCCGTCACGGTCTATCGTCCAGCATCCGACCCATGGCTCTATGTGCGCTCTCACGCTCTCGTATAGCTCGCTGGGAATGACGTAGAAGTTGAAGTCGCCAGCGAACGTCTTCTTGGCATCAGAGAGGAAGTCTGACTTCGTGATTTTCAGTTCGTAGCAGCGTATGGTTCGTTCGCCCTTCAGCTCCATCGTGACGTAATCGACTATGCCAGCCTTCCCAAGCCCGACCTCGGCGCAGCCTATCATGCCAGGTTTCCACGTGGCGAGCGTGATGATCTCCTCTAGCCGATATGTCTCCTCTGACTTCAACGCACGCACACCCCCAGCATGCCAGCAAGCGTTCCCTTCTGCAATCCCACAACAGCAGCAGTCTCCGGGACGGGTATCCGAATACGCTGGCAACCGACATGCGTGTGTGCGTTATGTGTGCTTCCGAGTTTGACGCGAGCAAGCGAGGCATCGTGTGAGACAATACTCATGTCAGAAGAAACGACAGGCGATAGCGCATCGCTTCCCGCCTATGAGATTGGAGAGCCATGAACATGACCGCAACCGCAACCATCACCCGCGACCAGAACAAGCTCGCTGGTGGAGTGTCAAGCGACACTGTCACCCTGTTCGACAGCGGCGAGCATGGCGATCGCGAGCGCGTCGGAGTCGCCGCTGGCGCGGAGCAGCTCATCTTCGGCATGCTTAGCGACCTCAGCATGAACCGTGGTGCGTATGTCCTCCGCGAGGCGTACAGCAACGCATACGACGCTACGAAAGCAACTGGCAGCATGGACGGCGAGATTGACATCACAATCCCGACCACTATCACCACCAATGGCAATGCTTCCAACATCGGCATTACCGCAAAGCTCGCAGGACAGCATGCGTTCTCTGGCAGGCACGCAATCGTCCGCGTCTCTGACAACGGCATCGGCATGAGCGAGCGTGACATCCGCCGCTATTTCTTGCAGTATGGCGGCAGCAAGAAGAGGGACGACGTCAATGCCATCGGTTCCAAGGGACTTGGCGCGAAGGCACCGCTTTCCGTGAGCGACGTGTTCGAGGTGCGTTCCCGCAAGGACGGTATCGAGACTACAGCCTCCATCGCACGTGAGGGTGGGGCATGCTACGCGAACGTCACCACCCGCAAGACGAACAGGGGCAATGGCACTGACGTCCTCATTCCCGTGAGTGATGCTGACGTCCTCGCTCAGATGTCCGAGTGTGCAAGCACGCTTGCCAATTCCAACATCGACGCTAACCTCGTCGTGAACGGTAAGCATGCCGAGCGCATCACCGAGGGCGACAATCCCGTAATGCAGCATGTCGGAAGGGTAAGCATCGGCACGGATGAGCATGGTGACCCCATCATGTCTGATGTGTTCTGGTGCACGGGCAAGCCCGTGTATTTCCGCAGCTATAACATTTACCCGAGCCGCCACAATGGTGACATCAACGTTATCGTTGGAGGCTACCCATACAGCCTGTCTAATGCCGTTCGTGGCAGGGGAGCAGGCACTGATGACCTTACCAACAGAGGATGGTATGTCACCTGCGACCCTGGCTACCTGAACTTCACGCCGTCTCGTGACGCAATCAAGAGCGACGCACATGCGAAGGCTGTGCTTGATAACATCACCGCTGCCATCAAGGGGCTCGATATGAGCGACTACCTGTGCGGACTGCTCAAGAAGGCAAGCATCAGGCAGAAGCTCGCCGCCCTGTATGACAGTTCGGTGTTCACCGATTACCTCAAGTGGGTGAAGGACGAGGACGGCAACGCCATCGGCTTCACTACGGAACGTGCGTTCGGGTACTGGCATGCGAACATTCCGCTCGAGCTCCTGTCCCACAAGGGAATCAATCTCGTTAGCCTTACAAAGCACAACGACGTGCAGCATCTCGGCGGTTATCACGCTGCCACGCCTGATGATCATGCTGACCTCGGCAATGCCGACATGCTGACCATCACCCATACTTATAGTCGAAGGGCGAACTGGCGCATCAACCGCTACAGGAAGTACGACCGCCAAAACGATACCATCGCTGCCATGGCAAACGGCAATGACGGCATCGGGTTCTGTGGGCATTGGACTGACGCCATCGACAACTACTTCAGTATTCATAACTCTACCCATACACCGCTGTATGCTGTTATCATCACTGACTGCAAGGGACATGAGAACTGCGGTACCATGGCAATGCGCTCGGCATCTACCATCTTCCGCACCTGCTTCCCCGCATTCAATGGTGGAACCTCTGGTGATAGCTGCGCCATGATGCTCGCTAACGGTGGCATTGATGGATGCCTCGATGACGCGGCACTTGATGTCCTCAAGGCGGTATACAATGATAACGTCGTTGTCAAGTCTTGGGACGACGTTATGGAAGGCGTAAGGGCATGCCGCAAGGGAAACAGCAAGATCACCACGCGAGTGAGCCACAAGGGAGAGAGTGACGCAAGGGAGTACGACTTCTCCAATGTCACATGCGTCAGAGATCTTGCAATCACGCTCAAGGACAATACCCGCAGGACGCTGCCCCTCAGCGTGTTCGACACCAGGCATGGCGGGTATGGGGACGTCGCATTCGTCCTTTCTGACTGCGAGCGTTTCTGCTCTGGCATGGACGGCATGGCATTCGCAGCAGGCATCATGATGCTCCAGGGTGCATTCCCGAAGGGCGTCAACCGCGTCTGCGTCCTCTCGCGCCCATACGCTGACGATATTACGGACATTATCGGGCGCGACGGCGTTATTGCCTTTGATGCTCGTCACAAGAAGAATGTGCGCCGCGTCAAGACGGTCCTGGCACCCAATGACGGGTACAAGTATGGCGTATCCGTCACCAGTGACGGCAACATCCATCTCGATGGCAATATGGTCTATTCCGATAGCGATCAAGCCACAATGACTTACCTCGCCATCAAGAGGGACCAGCATACATGGCGTGTCAGGGAAGCCGTGCAGACGTGCATCACGAAAGGCTTCCTCGACGGTACGAGCCTCGAAGGGCTGTTCGACCCGAAATACGAGAATCACATCGACTTTGAGTATCTTAATGCCGTGAATGGCATGATTGGCGGGGAGAATGTGAGCTGCGAGAACACTACGACCACATATGACGCTGGCATTGCATTGATTGGTAAGGCAATTGCAGACGGGTGTCTTGCCACGGTAATTGACTCTTATAACTTCCCCTATGATCTGCCCGCTGAATACAGGGATGCGTACTGTGCATGCCGTGCGGGCATCGTCACCGCATTCCGCAAGGCACTCGCTCACGTCATGGAGAAAGACGGTAACAATGGCGCAAGCTGCGCAACGACAGACGCGGCATAGGAAGGAGCACGGAAACGGCACGCTGACTGCATGCAAGCGGCAAGGTGTCGTTTCCGTGGAAATCCCGTGTACCGCACGGAGAACGGCAAATTCTGCTATAATGGCAGGCAAGAGGCGAAAGACTCCAACACGAAGAGACGCATCGGCAACCCTGTGAAAGCAGGATATGAGAGGAGAACCACTATGAAGGTCAAGAGCATCCGGACCACCAGCTCGGACAATGGCAAGAACCTGGTGATATGGTATTACGACGATGATGACGTCCTGCAAATGGCGGTTACCAGCATCGACAATGGTGTGAACGACGCAATCAACGACTTTGCCAGCACTGGCGATGCTGAGGCACTGCTTGAATACGTGCTTGGCATGGTGCATGACATTGATGGGCTTCGCGAGCAGGTAAAGGACGGGCTCGAGACAAGGCTGGAGGCTCTCTCCGAGCATCTCAGCACTGATGGCGACCACGTCTATTACGATAACGACACGTTCGAGAATGTGATGCTCGACGAATCGCTTGAGAACCACATCGTGAACATCCTGAAGGGCGGGGATGACGATGACCTGCATGCCGTCTGTCGCTTCGCGGAGCGCGCGTATGGCAACGTCGATCCCGAGATTCGCTCTCAGCTGTTCTCCTGGCTCACACAGCAGGGCATGCTTACGTTCGATGACGATGGGCGCATCATCGGATACCGTGGCGGGCAGGTCGGCGATGATGGAGTCGCTGAGTCGATTCACTGCGGTCCCGCAATCGTCAATGGCGAACGCGTGAATGGACATGTCCCCAACCCTGACGGCGCAATCGTCGAGATGCCACGCAGCTCCGTGCAGCATGACCCGTCTGTAGGCTGCTCGTCTGGTCTGCATGTCGGTACATATGACTATGCTCGCAGCTGGGCAAACGGCGTGATTATGCGAGTTGCTGTAGCGCCCGAGGACGTTGTCAGCGTTCCGTTCGATTGCGATGCGCAGAAGCTCCGCTGCTGCCGCTTCGAGGTGCTCGACCACGAGGCGTGTGACATGCGCGACTCTGGCGAAAGCGACACTTGGCAACATAATCTCACATACCATCGCGATGACTATGACGATGACTATTATGACGATGATGACGATGACGAGTGCTGGGAGGACGACGAGGACGGCGGCTGGACTGACATGGCGCATGATGACGGTGGGCTTGGTTACGGTCGTGGTTATGGTCGCGTTGCCCCTATCATTGATACTGGCTCTGATGATGATAACAACGGGATTGACGATGACAGCCATGACCAGATGGCACGCCATTACTCCTCTGCTGACTTCAACGTTGGCAGCAACGTCAAGGTGAGCTACGTTCCGTTCGGGCATGATGGCATCGTGACAATCGACGGTAATGTGATGCAGACAATGGGCGACTCGGTCGTCATCGAGACCCGCAAGCCAATCCGTTTCCTCCGCGTCTATTACGATACGGTCAGAAGCATCGTGCAGCACGCATAGCCTACGCTTAGAGCAACAATGCGTGCGTGACCGCATGCCCCACGGGAATGCCTGAAAGGGTGAGTCCCGTGGGGCATCTTCTTGCATTCATTATTGTGTTGATGGCGTGTGCATCCGAAAATCATGGTCGGACAGACCAACATGCATGCAATAATGTATTCAGCAAGAGGGAATGCAGAGCAGAGAGGAAAAGCCATGACCACCAACACCATTGCCAATGCCACTACGGACGCGGCTGCAATCGCCGCAGGCGACATCGTCTGTTGGGATTCCGGCTGGTCAATGTGCCTGCCCCACTTCGCAAAGGTCATCCGTCGCACGCGCTGCATGCTCGTCGTAGAGGAACTCCAGTCCTATGCCGTGCTTGACGACGGGTACGGAACGAGTGGCATGAAGATGCCCACCGATATCGGAACTGGCAAGATCATGAAGCTCCGCCTGCACAGTGGTCGCTGGTTCGCCACCCAGTCCGGTGACTACGTACATCCTTGGGATGGCAAGGCAATGCATTACGATTATATGGACTAGAAGAGCGCAGGGGATGCAAGCTCCGAAGCCAAGAGGCGGGTGCGCTGGCATCCCCACGGTGATATCTGATACGCTGTGCAAACTCTTGCGGCTTGCTCGGTAGTCAGTCAGTAAGCATACCGTCATCATGCCGCAAGCGTGCTGCCCACAATCCCATCTCTCAGAATCGGAAGCGAGTGCGAGAATGAGCGACGATAATAGCAACGAGACGGGCATGAACGCGGAGGACATCGCCATCGTGTTCGAGGGCTCAGAAGTCTTCGTCCGCAGGTGCCTTGGGCATACGTGCGTGCCGCTTGGATATCCTTCCGAACTTGCCGAATACGACGCATGGCTGCGCAAGGCAATCGAAAACGTACGCTGCGTGACGCTTGGCTATTGGCACGACGCTGGCTGCCGCGTGGCGGTAGACAGCATGCTCCTCGGTGCAGCACATTATCATCTCGTCTCCCTGCTGCACGGCATGCTGTCTGACGAGATGTAAACGGATACGCATCATGGACGACTTTGGGCTTTGGCGTCGCAGAGTGGCATTTGCCATTCGGGGCTCTATAGAGACAGGACATATACTAGTCAGACTAATAAGCAAGTAGAAGGCACGTCAGAAAGGATCTATCATGATCACCGAGATTTCTTCCTCTTGCGACAACCGCAACAGCTACGTCCCGTACAGCGACACGCACTCCGATTACCTGTACTCGTCTGACAAGCCGATGACGCTTGATGAGTGGGAAGACGGGCTCGATGCCATGCCGAACTTCGGCGGTGGCATCCGTAACCCGAGATTCCCATACTCATATTCCGTCGCGCTTGTCGACATGTCAGGCAATCGCGTGTCCGACGACACGAGCACGTATGCTGCAGTTCGTCGCACGCAGGAGTTCTTGGATTAACGTCATAGTAGAAAGGAGATTGCCGCTACTTGCCCGCCCCGCAAGGCATCATCAGATTGCCAAGCGGGGCGAGTCTTGTACATGGGATTGCGCCGATATCGTGGCAATCCAAGATTGTGGCGTGTGACGCCGCAAAGCGCGCCCATAATAGGGGCATGCCGACCAAGGGCAGTAGATACGCTGCCACTAGAGAGAGGGACACGAATATGACAAGCAGCAACAGGAACGGTAGCCGTCGCGGGAACGGACGTGCGTCCAACAACGGCAGCTCGGTCGTCGCGAAGATAGTGACCATCGCCGTATGCGTTGCGTTCGCGCTCGTGGCGACGCGAGGCATTCAGCCAGAGCCGTGGCGAAACGTCAGTGACACGCTCTATACGGCAATAGAGCGTGTACAAGGACGCAATGGCACGGATACAGGCAAGGTAAATGGCGATAGCAGCGGCACTGGTACTAACGGCACGCGGAACGCGTCGACACCCAATGCGTCGGCAGATGGTTCTGAGAGCGGCACGTACCAATGGACGGCATGGGACGCACAGGCATACCCGAATTGCTACCGCATCGTCGGCAAGGCAGTCGTTGACAGGGACGTCGAGGCTGGGACGATAGAGTATGACGGGTTCGACTCGCTTGGCAGGACACAGCGTGCCGTAGGCAACATCACGAAGCAGATGGTCGACGAGTCGGCTGGCTGGCGTGCCGAGTTCAAGAGTGATGTCGACACCATCACCGGCTGGAAGGGCAACAACCACAAGATTCGCGTCACCCTTCCGAACGGGAAGGGGTACAGTGGCTACTGCTACAACCGCAGCCACCTTGTAGGCGACTGCCTCGGCGGCTACGAGCACGTATACAACGCTGACGGAACGATCGACGAGAGCGCGTCAAAATCGGAGAAGCAGAACCTCGTTACCGGCACCCGCATGCAGAATGTCGGGCAGGATGGCAAGGGCGGCATGTCCTACTGCGAGAACCTCGTGATGGACTACCTCAAGGCACACCCCAACGTCACCGTCTACTACTCCGCAACCCCCGTATATGACGGCAATGACCTCGTATGCCGTTCCGTGTTCGTTGACATCAAGTCAAGCGACGGCGGGCTTGATCAGGAGGTTGAGGACTTCAACGCAGAGAGCGGCTGCACGATTGACTACGCGACGGGCAAGCTTACCGCAAACTAGGCGAGAACACAGAGCCCGCAAACAGTGAGCTACCCCGAGGCTAAAGCCTCGGGGCTTCTTGCTTCAACGAGGACTGCTTACAAATGGCATCAATGTACCCATGCGACGCACACGCCGCACCAAGCACAGCACCATCAGCAGAGGCAACCC
>Ga0256406_1002608_pt1 | contig 24819 bp, 23 predicted proteins | sample RumenRJG_03DNA_FD_185986 | JGI IMG/M metagenome (GOLD analysis project Ga0256406, IMG submission 185986) | Bovine rumen microbial communities from Lethbridge, Alberta, Canada - RJG_03 | ecosystem: Host-associated > Mammals > Digestive system > Stomach > Rumen | place: Canada: Alberta | collected...
CCATTTTCATTAGGTCTTCTATATCCACAAACTACAATGTCGTATTTGCCATCTTCTGCATTTTTTAATAATGTTTCAATGTAATCTTTATCAATATAATCATCATTATCCATGAACATTATGTATTCTGTATTTGTCATCTGTATTGCCTTATTTCTTGTGTTAGCAACACCCATATTTTTTTGTTCAATTGTAATTATGTTTTTATATTTTTTCGCATACCCATCAATAATTTTTTGAGAATTATCTTTTGAACCATCATTTATAATAAGAATATCAACATTTTTATATGTTTGGTTAAGTACGCTTTCGATACATCTTGAAATATATTTTTCAGAATTATATACAGGAATTACCATCGTAACATTGTTATCCATTTAAATACTTCCTTTCAAACCTCATATTAATTTAATTTATTGTCATCATTTTTATATATTAAACTTTAAATCTCATATTTATTTTTGTAATTGAGTTGTTATTGCATTTTTAATACGTTATGGTTTTCAAACCTCATATTATTAATTTTAGTTTCCAAGTGATTCAAACATTTTGAATTATTCATCAACGTTTTTTATTATAATAATACAAATTTTCTAAGTTTAAAAACCTATTACTCGAATTGCTTTTTTAATTTATTCATTTCAATTTTATCAATTATTATATAAAGAATAAAGAATATCGCCATTGAAATAAAATAACTTGTAACTGCACCATAAATTCCATTTGCCTTTGTCATAAAATTTGCAGTAAAAAGCGACATGGCAGAAACTATCAAATATATAATAAATTGAATAAATGTTTTTCGTATTGTTGTGAGTACTGATGAGTAAATTATTCCAACATTGTATAAAGTTGCAGCAATAATTATAACTGCTAATGATATTTCATATCCTTTTAAACTAATTCCATATAATAATTCTAAAACAGGAATCCCAATAAAATATGCAAGAAGCGTTGCAACTAATCCTAGTCCAAACAAAGATAAAACAATCTTAAAAATAAGTTTATTTAATTCTTTTGTTTGACCCTTGTCACATAACTCGCTTATTGTTGTTAAATAAGGATGCATTAAGAATTGGCTAAACAAAGCCATTACTGTTGCAGGCATTATAATAATACCAAATATTGCTTGTATATCTTCTGTTAAAAATCTGTCTATTGCATATTTTTGTGCATTGGTTATGTATATAGAGAAAAATGTAATTGCAAAAATAAAGAATCCATTTTTAAAGATAGAATTAACATTTTTTAAATTAATTTTTAATTTGAAATCAACAATTTTTTTTGCATATTTTATATCATAGAAAAGCAAGAAAATAAGCCAAATAACTATAATCGCAATACAAGAAAATATCATTTGCTTTGTAATATAATCAATAACTATAAATGCGATGATACTTACTAAACTCTTGAAAAAATAGGATTTACCTACTATGTTTAAAAAATCTTTTTTTTGAAGCACTCCATAAATTACATCACTAAACGCTTCTATGCATTTATAAAATGCTAACAACATAAAAATAGTTGTTTTATAGATATCATATTTTCTAATTATTACAAAAGCAAATGCTATAATAATCATTAAGACACATGAAATAAGTCTGTTAAAAATATAATCATTATCAGTAATATTGCTTTTTCTATCAGTTACTTGATATACTCTTCCAGCATAAACTCCTATAACATACAAAACGCACGCAGTTGAAAATGCAATAGTAAAAATTCCAGCATTAGTTGTCCCATTAATTCTCGTAACACAAATCATAAAGAACAATGAATTAACTGCGTTAAGACCCGTTCCTAAAATATTCCATATAAAATTACTTTTAAAATTTTTTGTTTTTTCCAATGTAATTCTCTTTTCCTTACTTAATTTCATTGTTTAATTTTAATATTGGTTTATTGCTAATTATTAGTTTTTATAGCGTCTTTATAAAAATGCATTATAAATTTTGCCATAGGCTTTGGCCAAAATTTGCAAAACATTTCATAGTCTTCATCAAGTCTAACATTGTTTTCAATAAGACTTGTTGTGGTTGATTCTTCGTGAATACGATGTTTCATTAAATAGGTATTGGTATATGCAAATGGATTATCTAGGTTCGAAAATTTATACCATGTTTTCCAATCAAGATCACATTTCATATCATCACAATATGGGCTATCACCGACAACGCATTTATTAACCGTAACACAAGGGCAACAAATAGCACTACCAAATTTTATCGCTCTAGTTTTAGCTTTTTTACTATTACCATTATTAATTAATTTTTTAAGCAAAAATCTTTTTATTTTAAGATTTTTTGTTTCTTCAATTACTTTTCCATTTTTAATTTCTTGATAATTTCCAAAAGCAATAGAAAAGTTTGGATATATTTTATATAAGTTTAAAATTTCTTCAACATAATTTTCATTATATGTATCATCCTGATGAGTAACTGTAACTAAATCTGTTTTTGCTGTGTTTACAGCAAAATTCCAGTCAGGTCCAATACCACTTTTGCCTTTATTTACAAAAACTTCTATATTATATTTCTTAGCTAAATTTTCTATATAATCATTTGGAGTTGATGTACAAATAATTATATTGGTCTTAACAGTTTGATTAACAACTGATTTTATGCATTCTTCTAAATATTTTGATTGTTTGTAAGCACAAATTGCAAAAGTATGATTTGTATTTTCCATTAGTTTGACCTCTTCTCATTTTTCAACATATTTTTCTTTATAAAAACTAGTAATCATCCTGAAATACTAAATCCTATTATTCTATTGTTGAATTTTTTATTCTTTATCCTTTTTGTTATCATCATTTATATTTTCAGTATTTTTTAACTTTTTCTCACTTTTCAAAATAGCAAGTTCTTGATTTAATCTAATTATCATTTTACTTTGTTTGGTAACAACTGTAGACATATGAATAATACATGTTCCAAGTACTATTATTGCTAGCAAAAACATTAAAGCTGGTGGGTAATAGACATTTGTCAAATTAGCAAAGAAGACTATTATTTTAGGAAATATAGAAACTATTAAAATAATAAATCCAGCTAACAACCATAATATTGAATATTTTTCATCGAGTTTATCTTGTTTTACTAATTTAATTATTATTATTATAAAAACTATTGAAAAAATAATCGCAAGTTTATAAATCATATTTATTTTTCCTTTCTTTTATATCAAATTCAATTTCTTTGGTTAATTATTTATACTAATTTATTATGCACCATTTTAGTTTCATCATATATTTGCTTCTTTACACAAAAACGTAACATAGTCTAATCAAATATTCCACGTATAACTAAGTATAAAAAGACCTTAAACATGTAGCTAATGCTTTTTAAAGGAGATATTGAAGATTTTCCTTGTTCTCTCTTTTTCATCTCAACTGGGATCTCTTTTACACTATATCCCTTTTTAATCATATTCATAGTTGTACATGGTTCAGGATAATCATAAGGATATTGTAATACAAATTCTTTAATAATATTATTGTTTACAGCTCTGTATCCTGATGTTGTGTCATATATTTTTTTATTAGTTATATTCTTTATTACAGAAGAAATCATTCTTATTCCAAGCATTCTCATAAATGTTTGATCATATCCGGATTTTTTTATAAATCTGGATCCAATAACCATATCAGTTCCATTTTTAACTTCATCTATCATTTTATTCAAATATGCTGGATCATGTTGTCCATCACCATCTATTTGTATAGCAATATCATAATTATTTTGATATGCATAAAGATATCCTGTTTGTACTGCACCGCCAATTCCAAGATTATTAGGTGAATCAACTACAAATGCTTTTGTTTTCTTAGCTTCAATTGGAGTATTATCCTTAGAACCATCATTTATAACAATTACGTCTAAATTTTTAATATTTTGACTATATACTCTGTTAACAACTCCTTCAATTGATTTTTCTTCATTATATGCTGGTATAATTACTAAAACCTTTGGATACTTCTTTTCTTTTAATTTTTCATTAAAATTTTCATCAACATCACATGCTTTTGCCTTTTCATGGTATTTAAAAAACTCTCCTGCAAAAATAAGTAGTAAAGCATATTCAGTCATACAGTTTGGGTAAAAATACCTTTGATCTTGTGATGATATTAATAATATAAATGTACCTATATTCAAAATCATTGGTAATATTAGTAATAAATACTGAAAATGATTTTTATTTTTTCTTTCTCTAATTACAATAGCAATTGTCAAAACAATAGAAATGTATAATGCTGTTGCAGGTCTATATGTTAAATAATAAATGTTTTTGCTAGACAAAGTTTTTTTACACCATTCAGATAAAACTTTATTTCCAGATGTTAGAATTGGATGATTTTCATATTTAGAAAACTCAGTATCATTCTCCAACACAACACTATTCATAAAACTTTTCTCACTAATTTGCCACCAAATAGAGTTAACACTAATAAAATGTTGAATAATAACTCCTTTATGTTCAGATGCATATTTATTAAATATTTTACTCATTTTTTCATTTGCTTCTGGTGTTGTTAAAATATAGTTATTATAATCATGGTTATAAAATATATAGCTTCCAAAATATGGATCATAGCATTCTTTCCATTCTTCAACATCAAGTATTGAATTTAAAAATTCTCTTTCATCATCTGTCAATTCTTTATCAACATTTGCATTTTTAAATAAAGCACCCATGCAATAAACTTTTGTTGAATTTAATACACTTCCTCCGGAAACAGGGCTTGTCAAAATATTTACTGTCCATTGTGGAATACACATTGCAATCATTATTAGAGCAAATGAAATTATTAACTTTATAGTATCATTAATTTTTTTATTATATTTAAAATTTAGCAATACTATTATAAAAAACATTATTGCCCCAATAGGTGCTCCATTATATCTAAATTTCATGACACTTACTGCAGACAGTGAAATCAAAATTGTTTGAAATGTAGTGTATTTAAATTTTTCTTTAATTCCAATATAAATCATTATAACCAATAAGAAAAACATATAACTATATAAAACGTCTTTCCATAAGGTTATAGAATACATATAATTTAAAGGTAAAATACAAATAATTAAAGTTATAAAAATTTGCCAAAATTTATTTTTTCTTGAATCATTATATTTTCTAATTGATTTGCAAGCATAAGTCCAAACAAGTGCAAATACTACAATTTGTAGCAATGCTGGTAACCAAATATTATCAACAATCTTTGCAAGATTTCCAATTATAAATGAGTGTATAATTGGATGTCCAGTACAGTATGCATTTTCACTAGCTTGATTTATTTGATCAAAACAATCAGATGTTATTATTCCTGGATAAAACGATAACAATGCAAATCCAAAAATAATAAATACAATTAAGAAAATTGCAATATCAATTTTTTCGATTTTACTCTTTTTGAGTTTAGTCTCATTATTTTTTTGTTCTCTCAATTTTAACTTATTCATAATAAATAGTATTTATCTCCTAAATTATATTTTTAAAAAATTTTCAATACTTTCTTTTGCTTTTTTAGAATATTCTTTCTTCCATTCTTTATATAAATCTAAAATTTTATCGCGATTTTCCAAAGCGTACTTCATTTTATCATATATTGCCATTATATCGTCTTCCTTGCTAACTACTAAATATTTTTCAAGTTCAGTTCCTTCAAAATAATGATGATTATCCCCTGTTATGCAAATCGTTCCAAGTTCAAGACTTTCAAGTGGAATTAAAGGTGCACACTCAGTAAATGTAACATAAACATTAATATCATTTGCTGCCATTCTCTTATAAAGTTTCTCTTGTGAAATTCCGTGGTCAACTCCTGATAAATTTATTTCGTATAATCTTGAAATTGTTGAAATTTTACTTGTTATTGGAACACAATCAACTTCGGCATCTTTAAATAAACTAATTGCACTTAATTGATTATAAACATTTTTTACCCATCTGTTACCTGATGAATAAATTCCTATTTTAAGCTTTTGACTAAGGTCACTTTTACTTGGCATATATTTTTCTTTGTTATCAATTGTAACATCATTCATTAAAAAACTAGCTCTATATCCTTTTGCTTTATAGAATTCATATAAGCTCTTCTTTACAAAACCAAGTTCATCAATTTTTCCTTTATTATACAAGCCTAACATTGTTTCAAATACTTCCCAATCGTATGGTTCTGACAACAAAGCATTGCTACCATGTAGTAAAAGCTTGACTTTTACACTTGGGTCAATATCTTTTAGAGCATAAATAATATTCTCCCATCCTTTTGCAAAGGCATTAAAAATTACAAGTTGTTTTCCAGAATCAATGATTGCTTGCGCAATTAATCTTGATTCCTTTTTATTATATTGCTCTAAGACTTCCAAAATATTTTTTCCAAAAGAATTTTTGGTAGCATTTTTAACTCCCATCCAGTCTGGATAGCAAATTGCCACATAATTAGAGCTTTGCATTGCAAGTGCATTTTTTATTTTATTTATTCTCTTCTTTCTATGAAAATAGATTGAGTATTGTAAAGCTAATTTCATAATAATTTCTCTTATAGAGTGTAAAACAACCCATTTACAATGTCCAAGAAAGTTAATCGTATTATTAATTGCCTTGCCAAAATGAGGACCAAATTTACGATTAATAAATACCGTCCTTCTTTCTCCTCTACTTGTCCATGTAGCATTAAATAAATGAACCATACAAGTATTTTTTGTATAAACCTTTTCTGAATAATCATAGCTCAATGGGTAAAAATAATCTCTTGGATAAACATAAATGTTATTATCAATTATTTTAATACCATTGTCTCCATTTTTAATGTCATACTTACTTAATATTTTGGTAATTATTGTTGGATTAGCATAACTGTACATTGCTTTTGGATCAAAAAATCTAATATTATTATAATAATCTAAAATCTCTTTGATATACTTATTCTTCTTTTCTTTAACACCAATTACAGCTGTTCCAAAATATCCACTATCCTCTGTACCTAAAAATAAGTCTTTATCAACAATATTACTTACATCCTTAATGATTTTCATGTCAGTATCTAAATAAATTCCGCCCTCATTATAAAGAGCATAAATTCTAACATAATCACTAACAAAAGCCCATTTTTTACATTCATACGCTTGCTTAACAAACTCGCAAGCATTAATATCAAATGTATTTTCATTCCATTCAACTATTTCGTAGTCGGGTAAATATTTTTTCCATGTTCTAATGCATTTTTTTACTTTGTTTGGAAGCTTTTTTCCTCCAAACCAGCAATAGTGAATTTTCTTTTCCATTTTAAATCCTTTCTATGTAACAATTTTATTATTGCCTTTTTATCAAAACTCTCAACCATCATTTTTATTTTTTTATTTGCTTTATTGATATTCAAATAAGAATTATTTATCAATATCATCTTTATTAGATTTTCTTGCATTATCAATATTTAAAACATTTTTGTTGTTATATTCTAATGCCTCATCCTTTATTTTTGAGTCATTTTCTTTTACTCTGCTTTCAATTGATTCATTTACAGTTTTAAGAACATCTTTTCTCTTATCACCAGGTATTTTATTGATTAATTTAACAAAATTTCCCAATTGTTCTATTTCATTAGGCTTTGCTTTTGTTGTAAAACTGCTGAATGTATCAACAACCTTTACTAATTGATCTTTCTCTAACTTAATTCTTAAATCTTGAATAGTATTGTCAATTTGCTTTTTTGTTTCCTTAGAAATCTTTTTATCGTTTTTTATTCTTTCCAAAATTGCAAATTTAAGTTCCTCTTTATGATATTCTTTAAATTTCGGACTTTTGCTAGGAAATTTAACTTTTAATTTGTTATATTCATTTTCAACTCTGTCTGGAATATTATTAATTGCCAATTCAGTAGCAGGTACCGTATCAGTAAAATGAGATAAAATATTCATACCATATTTAGCATAATTAAAAGCTATTTTTTTAGCGACAATATCCATTTTTTTACTCTTAATTTCTTTATCATCGCTTTTGTATTTCCCTAAGAGATTCATAACTTCTTGGTCTGTTCTGCTACCATTTATTTTAGAATATAATACTTGATAATAAGACATTTCTTTGTCTTTTTCAACACTGTAAATTGCACTTTGAGCCTCTTTATTCACTTCTTCTGGACTAATTGCCTCTTTAGCAACCGTTTTCTCTATTAGCTCTGCTCCCATTGCATCATAATTATTATTTATATATTTTAATTGATCTTCTTTTGGAAGTTGATGTAAAATAATTTGAAAATCAGAATTAGTGTAATTATCGCTATCAAGCATTTGATTCAAAACTTTTTCAATTGTATTGTATGGAATCAAGTTGGATTCAACCATACCTGATCCAACGTTTTCAAGAACCTCTTGTCTTTCCTCTGGCTCTTCAAGATTTTCTAACTTATTAGTCATTTTTTCCATGACAATTTTAGATTGATGAATCTCTTTCAACGATTTACCTTGTTCCATTTGCTCTTGAATTGTATTTTCAACCTTATCCATTGTTGTTAAAGCCTTAGGTTGCTTTTTTAAATGTAAATTTTCTTTTATTTTATCTATAAAATTCATTTGTAAGAATCTCCTTTATGTTTATTAACACATACATAAAATTAGTTAATTTTATGTTTAAAATTCGTGCTCATTATATCACACCAAATTACTCATTTGCAACATATTTTAGCTATAAACATTAAAAAATAGTTCAAAATTTACAATTATAAATCATTAATTAATCTGATATATTTTTCATTACAGCAATATAAAATCATTTATTTATATTAATTATTCTAGTTTTTTCATCATAATTTATTTATACTCATTCTTCCAGTTTTCTTCATTATGTTTTATTGTATCTCTTATTTTGTCATCATATCCAGTTAAAGCAGCAAAAGGAGCAAATTGTGCAGCTCTATTATGTATGCTCATTTGCTTGTGTTTTTTAGAGACATGATGAGGTAAATTAATTATATCTTCGTAATTATCCATATTTATCAGTTCCTTTTAATTCATACATTTTATCGTTGCAGGTAACCCTTTATGCCTTGTGCCCTCCAATTTCTTTATTTCGTTTAATGGTAGTTCCTGCTTTTTCAAAATTCATACCCTTTAAAATAGCATTTTTACCATACTTATTTTTAATTTCAAGAATTGTTTTTTGAAGATTATTTTCTTTTGCTATTTTTTCTTCCGCTTCTGTATTAACATATTCTATATTAGCCTTTTTACTATCCTTATTATAATTCTCAATTTTACGCTTGTTATCATATATAATTGTTGAATTCTCGTTTTCAAAATTGTCATAAACGATATCAAATAAATTAATTTGATTATTCTTTATTTTTTCATCATTACTATCAAGTGTATTTGCAGCAACTAAATATATTTTTCTGATAAGCAAATTTTTATCAACTATATTTTCATATAACTTTTTAAATCCATTTGTTATAAGTTTTGTAGAACACGTATAAGTATCCAAATTAAATGTTCCATGAGCATGTTTAGGTATTTCTCTACCATAATGATCAATTTTAGTTTCACCTTTATAAATCTCTTGTTTAACATTTTTAACATCGTATTCAATTGTTAGAACAAGTTGTTTTGTAACTAAATTCTTTTTGGCTAAGTCAAGTGAAAGTAAGTCAGCCATTTCCATAACAACTAAATTTGCATCATTATAGTTATATGGACAAGACAAAACCTGTCCGGAGGAAATACTATTAGTAGATGGTTTATAATTTTTAACATCCTGCATAGTGCATGGTTCATATCCCCAAGCATGATCAATCAAAAGTTCAGCATTAACGCCAAAAAGTTTATACAACAAATCCTCATTGTGAAGTGAAAGCCTTGCAATATCTCCCATAGTATAAATTCTATACTCAGCAAGTTTATTAGCATATCCCCTTCCTACTCTCCAAAAATCAGTTAATGGCCTATGGTTCCAAAGTTCCTTCCTATATGACATTTCATCAAGACAAGCAATTCTAACTCCAAACTCATTAGCATTTTTATGCTTTGCAACTATATCCATAGCAATTTTTGCCAAATACATATTTGTACCAATACCAGCAGTAGCTGTAATTCCAGTTTGATTATAAACATCTTTAATCATTTGAGTAACAAGTTTTTCTGGAGTAGTTTTATAAGTGTTTAAATATCCAGTAACATCAGCAAAAATTTCATCAATAGAATATGGAAAAATATCATCAGAAGATATGTATTTCAAATAAGTGTTGTAAATCATAGAACTAAACTCCATATACTTTCCCATTTGAGGTGGTGCAATAATGAAACTTAATTTTAGATTTTTATTGTTAGTAAGCTCATCATCAAAATATGACTCGCCCTCAAATTTATGCTCATCTGAATTAAGTAGACGATATTTATTAACTTCCTTAACTTTTTGTAAAACCTCAAATAATCTTGCCCTACCTGGTATTCCATATTTTTTTAATGATGGGCTAACTGCTAAACATATAGTTTTTGCGGTCCTACTTGCATCAGCTACAACCAAATTAGTATTTAGCGGATCAAGATTTCGTAATGAGCATTCTACTGAAGCATAGAAGCTTTTTAAGTCAATACAAATATATACTCTTTTCATGATGAAAAGAGTATATCATAAAAATTTTAATTTGTAAACATATGTTTGGTATTTTATTTTCCTAACACATCATTTATTTTTTTCTTTGCCTCATTAACTGTTGAATAATCAGGATACATAACATAAGACTTTTGAGTTGGGAATGATGCAGTATATTCCATTCCATCAGAGCCATTTACGTTATATGTTTCAACACTCCATTTTGCCATATCATTAATTTGCATTTTAATAAAGTTTGAAATTTGATCATAAGAAATATTCGTTTCAAACGTGCCATTCATTGCATTCATAATATCTTCATAATGAGTTAATAGTTCTTTTGAAGATGACAACTTATCTATAATTCTTGTTATTACTTGCTCTTGGTTTTCACCACGGTGTCTGTCTCCAGTGCTATAAGAATATCTTTCATGTGCAAATGCTAACGCTTTTTCTCCTTTTACATTATAGTTCCATCCAGCTGCAAATGAGTATCCTTTATAATTAGTATGAATTGTATGATTTTGATCATTGTAAATATTTATTCCACCAATCGCATCAACTAAATTAGAAATCGCATTAAAATTAGCTCTCGCATAATAAGGAAACTTCATATCAAAAATATCTTCAAGAGTTGCCTTAGACAATTCAATTCCACCTCTAAGTCCTGCATGTGTAAATTTATCCTTTTGGCCTGTTGTTCCATGAACAAGAACGAAATAATCTCTAGGAATGTGAACAAGTAATATTTTTTTACTATTAGGATTAACTGCAACAATAATATTAGAATCTGACAAGCACGTAGTTGGTAACCCACCGCTACGAGTATCAATTCCGCTAAAATAAATGTAGAAAGGCTCCTTTGTAATATCAATATTAGCATAATCAGTGTTATTAGTAGAATCAGTGTTATCCTTTAAAGTTTTAAGTTCTATTGTAGTTATTGTTTTTATTTTAGATTCATAAGAACCATCTATAGTATTCATGAAATCAATCATGCTTGAACTAATAGCTAGTGCATAATTTTCGTCCTTGATAACACTTGTCAATGCTGAGATATTATCAGTTTCTTCAATTAAATTCGCATTAGAAATTGTAGAATTTATTTTATCAACAAGTTTTTGCTTATTATCATTATCTTCACTACTAAAATAGTGAACATCCTTTCCAGATAAATCATCAACAGAATTAATTGGTGATGATGCTGAAACAATTACGCTATAATAACTTGTATTATAATTTTTATTTAAATTGGTTTCCATAAAGTTCTGAACCTTATTAATTTTAATAGAAACAAGAGTTTCAACAATAATCAATATAATTAAAATAATGTCAATTATTGAAACTAGTACTTTTCCCTTCTTTTTTAATATAATAATAAGTAATGGTATAATTTCAATTACAGTTAATCCAGCAATAATTAACGAAAAATATTTTTCCGGAATAACATTTAGCTTGTTAATTAATAATATTAGACAAATCGAAGCAATTAAGGAAATTGCCCAAATAATTAAACTAATTATTCTTAATTTTTTTATGCTTTTTTCTTCATGTTTATTTCCATGTTTTAATTCATTCTTGCTTTCTTGTTTATCATTTGTCGTATTGGATTTTGTTTCATTTTTATTAATCATGTTACTTTTCTTTGCGTTTTTTAGTTCATTTTTCATTATAATATTACTTTCACTATCTCTTTTATTGATATCTTTATCCATAATAAAATTTCTCTCCTTGCATAAAACTTATTATTTTTTTGAAATTATTCTTATAATATAACCTCCTATTGTTAAAGTCAAGACATTAGCAAACATTTTTTCAATTAAGGTCAAATAAAAAAGTAAATGGATCCTACATCAGCGCTGTTGTCCTTATTATTTTCATCATAGGTGATCTCATAAATATCTTCGGCATTTGTTGCAATAAGCTCTTTTGAGCCAATATTAGAATCATTAAATCCCTCTCCGTTATATGTTATTAAATAGACACTTCCATCACTATATAATCTAATAGAATGTAATGAGCTCCCAGCAAAGCCACTTGGTGAAGCGGATTTTACCAAATAAATATTGCTATCATCAGTAATCAAATCATTCCCTGCGGACGTGTTGTTGTCTGTTTGACTTACAGTATTGTTTTTTAATTCTTCGTTATCAGTATTTAAAGTATTTTCATCATAATAATCTTCATTTGCTATCACTTCGTTGCTTTCTTCTTTGATTTGGTTATTATTTATAGTGTTTTTTTCTTCATTTTTGATAAATTCAAACTTATACAAATAGATTGCAACACCAAGAATTATAACTATTATAATGCATATTAAAAATTTAACTCCATCTTTCATATTTCGTCTCCTTCTTTTGCTGTAATTACAGTCATCTCTTTTATCATTATCATTTATCAATTTATATGAATTCATTACAATGATATTTTTTTATAATATCCTGTACAATTTCTCTTAACTTTGTATATTCTTCTTTAACAATATAGCTTAAAGCTATTCTCTTCCCTTTTGAGTAACTACTACTCATAATTATATAATGTGTTATCATACTTATTCACATCCTTTATTCTCCTTTTCCAGTTTCACAACCTGTTATAAGTATAAATGGTGAAAAATATGTAAAATCAGAGCCTGATTACTCTGGTAGAGATAATTTATTAAAGTTACCAAGAGATTAGTTTTCAAAGTGGAATCCTCATTATTAACTTCACAAGTATTATAATGAGGATACATTTTATATACCTTTTATTCATTCTCAAACAAATCTCTTGTATATATTTTTTCTTTTTTATCTTTAATTTCATCAGTTACACGATTAGCCATAATAATTGAACTTTGTTCTTTAAATTTATTTAAATCATTTACAATTTCACAGCCATTATACTCGCTGACTTTTAATGTTGGTTCATATATTATTACTTTTTGGTTATTAGCTTTTAATCCCTTTATAATATCTAAGATAGCACTTGCTCTAAAATTGTCAGATCCTGCTTTCATGGTTAGTCTATATATTCCAACCACTTTTAGTTTTTTATCTAATATTTCATTAGCAATGAATTCTTTTCTTGTTGCATTTGACTTTACAATTGCTTCTATTAAATTTTGTGGAACATCTCTATAATTTGCAAGTAATTGTTTAGTATCTTTTGGCAAACAGTATCCTCCGTATCCAAACGAAGGATTATTATAATTGTTTCCAATTCTTGGATCTAAGCAAACCCCGTTAATTATATCTCTAGTATTTAGTCCTTTAACATCTGCATATGTATCAAGTTCATTGAAATATGCAACTCTTAAAGCCAAATATGTATTTGCAAAAAGTTTTACAGCTTCTGCCTCTGTACTATTCATAAACAAAGTATTAATATTTTCTTTCATAGCAGAATTTTGCAATAATTTTGCAAATGCCTGTCCTTTTTCAGTTTTATCACCGACAATAATTCTTGATGGATATAAATTATCATATAAAGCCTTACCTTCCCTTAAAAATTCAGGTGAAAAAAATATATTATCAATGTTATATTCTTCCTTGATATTTTCAGTATACCCTACTGGAATTGTAGATTTAATAACCATTGTAATATTTTTATCATTCATTGAAATAACTTTCTCAATAATGTCCTCAACACTTGAAGTATCAAAAAAATTCTTTTCTTCATCATAATTTGTTGGCGTACTTATTATTACAAAATCAGCACCAGAAAAAGCATCCTTATAATCAAGAGTTGCTCTTAAATTTAAACTCTTTTCTTTAAAAAATTTTTCAATATATTCATCTTTAATTGGTGCAATTCTACTATTAATTTTTTCTACTTTCTCAGGAATAATGTCTAACGCGACAACTTCGTTATTTTGACTTAACAATGTTGCTAAAGATAATCCAACATAACCTGTACCTGCAACTGCTATTTTCATATTAATTTTCCTTTCTAATTACAATATCTAAATAGGCATTATTTACACTTTATAACTTTTACATATAAAATTCTTTATACCATTCTGCAAATTTTCTTAAGCCATCTCTTAATGAAGTATTTGGTTTAAATCCAAAATCTTTTTCAAGTGGTGTTGTGTCAGCATAAGTTATTGGTACATCTCCAGGTTGCATTGCAACTAATTCTTTATGAGCTTCAAAATTATAATCTGATGGCAAAACTTTTGCTCTTATTAATTCTTCTTGTAATATTTGAACAAAATCAAGTAAATTCACTGGATGTCCATTTCCTATATTATAAATTTTATATGGAGGCACTGGTAAACCATCTTCACCATTTCTTTTTTCAGGAGCTTTATTCATTACTCTCCAAACGCCTTCAACTATATCATCTATGTATGTAAAATCTCTTTTACAATTTCCATAATTAAATATTTTTATTGTTTCTCCTGCTAATAATTTGTTTGTAAAGCCAAAATACGCCATATCTGGTCTACCTGCAGGTCCATATACTGTAAAGAACCTTAATCCAGTGGATGGAATATTATATAATTTAGAATAACTATGTGCTAGTAACTCATTTGATTTTTTTGTTGCTGCATAAAGCGAAACAGGGTTGTCCACTTTATCATCTGTTGAGTATGGAACTTTTTTGTTTGAACCATATACTGATGAACTTGATGCATATACTAAATGTTCAACTGGATAATGTCTACAACATTCTAATATATTGTAAAATCCTATTAAATTAGATTCGATATAAGCATCTGGATTTGTAATACTATATCTTACTCCGGCTTGAGCAGCTAAGTTTACAACTATTTCTGGTTTGTATTCTTTGAATATATTTTCAACTGTTTCTTTATCTGCTAAATTTCCTTTTATGAATTTGAAGTTTTTGAACTTTTCTAACTCTTTTAGTCTATATTCTTTTAATTTCACATCATAGTAATCGTTCATATTATCTAAGCCAATAATTTGAATGTCATTATTTTCTGATAATATTTTTTTTGCTAAGTTTGAACCTATAAATCCAGCTACTCCTGTAATAAAATATGTTTTCATAATATTATTTCCCTTCTACAATATTCTTTTTTAAATTTCTTTTTATCATATTAAGTAATTCTTTACTTTCATCTTTAAAAATAATTAAATTACTAATTACAACTATTACTATTGATATACCACCTATTACTATAGCATTTTTTATCCATGCTAAATATGAAACAAAAACTGTGTCTTTAATAATAAGATTTGCTATAAAGCATATTATTATAGTTTGAATAATTGTTATAATTATATGTATATAAGAGTAAATTTGTTTTCGTTCTAAAATATATTTTGATGTATGATAAACAAATTCTATTGTTCTAATTGTCATTGCTACTAATGTTCCAATTGTTACTCCTACAATTCCAAATTTAATTACTAATACTATAGAAACTAGTATATTGGAAATTGCTTCTACCCAAGCACCTTTTTGAGTTTCTTTAAAATGTCCTACAGCTAGAGTAATAGAACTATATGGCAATCTAATTGCCCAAATATATTCAGCTATTACAATTAAATATGCAAATGCTGGTCTGTAGTAATTAACATCGCTTATTCCTTTTGTATAAACTTGGATAAAAGGTAAAATTAATACTAATGTACATGTAAATACTATTGTTATTATAGTATAATAAAATAATTCATAAATTTTAAAGCTTTTATTTAAAGTTTCTTTTTCATTTTTAACATACATATCACCAAATGAAGCATCTATTCCTCCGGTGAAAGCCTGTACTAAATTTTTAACACCATTTACTACAAATAAATAAACTGTATAAACAGATATTTCTGCTGTATTTGAAAATATTGTTAATAATGTTACATCTGTATTGCCATGAATCACTGCAGCTATATGTTGCGCTAATCCATCCCATTTTTGCTTTAGCTCATATTTTTCATTTACATTTTTAAGATTAATATTATATTTTTTCTTAACATAAACATTTTGTATAACTGGCCTTAATACAAATATAAAAGCACTAACCAATTTAACGACCTGTATATTAGCTCCAAATCTTATTAATATTAAACTTAATAAAGTATTTAAAATAGTTGTTATAGTTTGTACATTAGCAGTTATATAAGTTTTTTGTTCAGCTTGTAGATATAATTTATATACCATACCAAAAAAATACTCCGCAAATGTACTAATAGAAATAATAATAAGCAATGATACTGTATAACCTGTTGAAAACTCAGAGTTTACTAATGTAGGATAAACAAAGCATAATACAATTAAATATCCTATGAAAATATACGATATAATATTAAAAAACTTTTGTGAGGCTTTTAATATTTTTTCTATTTGTTTTTTATCTTTATCAGCAATAGGTTTATATAATACTGATTTTATTACAGGCCCAATTCCTGCTTCTAAAAGAGAAATATATGATAAAAACTGTGTAATTGATGAAATTAAACCATTTACATTAGAGCCATAATTTCCTATAATAGCTCTTGGTAAAATTAATCCACATACAATTGTTATAATTTGTTGCACTAATGAAGATATTATATTTTTTATTGCTTTTTTACTTCTCATTTTTCCCTCTTTATTGGTAATTTTAATTTTTCTCCTAAAATTATATCAGCATCTGATGTAATAGTAGTGTCAAACCCTCCATTAGTAAAAAAAGTATATTCACCAAAATATATTTTTCCGTGAATAATATACAAATCAATTCTTACTTCTGGAATTCCAGCAGATAGTCTTTCTGCTATTTTTATCATTTTATCTAATTGTTTTGGTTTTGAAATGTTAATATTTTTTTCATTTATTCCTGGATATGGACAATATTTTAAATATTTCCAATTTGTATCAAAATAATGATATTTAACACCTGTTTCTTTGTCTCTATCTACACAAACTAAAATGTTATCAACTTTTCCCCAAAAACATTGTAACTTATAATCTACTAATTGTGAATTAACTCCATCATCCATAAAACTTTCAATTATAATTCTTGGTTTGATATTTTTATATGGCCATTCTCTTCCTGCATAATAATAATTGTACTTTAGTGCTTTATTAATTTTATTCTTTGCTTTTTCCATATTGAATTTACTTTTATCTTTACAAATAATAATACTTCCGCAATCATGTGTACATTTCATCACAAATTGATTTGGTAATTTTTGAAAATCTATTTCTTCAAAGCTATTATATATTCCTAATGTTGGTATTATATACTCTTCTCCGATTACATTAGCAACATATTTTTTTGCTTCACACTTATCCACCATTTTAGTATATTCTGGATTTCTATCATATAATTTTAGCCATTGTAATTTTTCATTAAATGTTTGTGGATTTTCTAAATCTAGCTTTTTATTTAATACAAAAAAATATTTATATTCTAAAAATTTCTTATCACTAATTCTTTTAATTCCAAATTTATCAAAATAATACAATATCAAACTTGGATGTTCAATAATTTTTAAAATTTTTTTACATTCTTTCATTAGTTTCAACCTACTTTCTATTACATATATTAACTATTATACTTTTTATAAATGCTTTGAATTCACTCTAATTTATGATATAATTATAAATTATTTTTTTATTTACTATAATTTTCATTCAAGAAATCACACACATCTGAACTATATGGATAAGTTTCATCTGCTTGCCAATTTACTACAGTCATATTATACCATAATACTAATAATAAACTTATTATAACAAACGATATAAAACATTTTTGTTTAAATATATCCCTTATCTTTGGTATCATACCAAAATATGCAATATATAAGAAATAGTATCCTAATCTTCCAAATGTACCAACCTTTAAACTCATAAAGTATAATATAATATCAATAAATAATAACATCAGATATACTAATTGTTCTGAATATACCATATCATCTTTTTTTCTATAATAACATACTATACTAGCCGAAAAAACAACCCATAATAATTTTTTCAATAAACTGCTTATTTTAAAACTACTAATATTATATTGTGAACCAATATAAGCAGCATATTTGTCAGGTAAAAATTTTGATATTGAATTTAAACCTACAGTAAATAATAAAGTAAACACAATTGCTATTAATATTATAAAAATCATCCAATTTCTCTTATTCTCTCTGTTCTTATAATTTTCTAATATATATATAATAAAATATGCAACTATGCATATTACTGCAGTATAATGAAATAGTATAGCTATTATATATGCAAACAGTGCTTTCTTATATTTTTTATTTTCAAAATAATATATTGATAATACAATCCATGATATAGCAATAAATTGTCTTATTAAATTAAATGATTTTGCATACATTGTTGTAAGAAATATAAATATTAAAAAAGTAATAGAAAATTTTTCCCTCTTATTGTATGCATATATAAATATTGGTAATGCACAACAAAATTCAATAAGAAATAACGTTATGTTAAAATTTTTAAATATACTTGATATCAATATTATAATAGAAAATAGAGGTTCTATATGTGTTACTCGTTCTACTTGTATAAAAGAATATCCTTGCTCAACATATAATTTAAATATGGTTAAAGGATAATTACTTACATCTATTCCTACTGTTCTATCTCTTAATCCAGCAATAATACATATTGTAAATAATGCTAATATTAAAAAGAAAATTCCTATTCTTTTCTTATTTTTTTTTATCTTTAATTCTGCTATATATGTAAATGTTATTGAAATAATAAAACACAATATATATGCTTTCATTATATAACTCCTTTTATTATTTTCTTTATGAATTCCAACCATTCTTTATCTATTACATCACTTGAAACTTTTTCAGATAATCTAGATGCTTTTATTCCTAATTCTTTTGCATATTCATTATTTGATAATATCTTTTTTATTGCTTCGCTTAATTGCTCCTGATTATTAACTTCTACTAATAATCCATTTTCATTGTTATCAATTAACATTCTTGGTCCACCACATGGACAATCAGTAGAAATCACAGGAATACCTAAGCACATCGCTTCTATTAAAGCATTTGGCATTCCTTCATAATCAGATGATAATACAAATAATGATGATTTGTATATTTTTTCATTTAAATCTTCAACTTCTCCCGCAAGTATAACTCTTTCAGTTAAATTATTATTTGTAATATAATCTTGTAATGATTTTTTTAAAGTTCCATCCCCATAAATTATTAATTTATATTCATTGAATTCATCTTTTATCTTTTCAAATGCTTTAATTAATAACATTTGATTTTTTTGATTTTCAAGCCTTCCAACATTTACAATTGTCTTTTCTCTTTCTCCTATATATGATTCACGGATAAAATTTTTATTTACTGGATTAAAAATTATTTGATTTTTTTTAGTAAACAACTTATCAAAATATCTTTTAGCATCAAGAGTTTGAAATACAAATCCATCTGCTAATGGATATAATTTTTTCATCAAATATTTTGTTCTTATATTATTATATTCTAAATTCGGATCATTTCTATCAGATACAATTATTGGGCATTTGATATACTTTTTTAAAGATAGTATCATAAAAGATGGTTCTGGAAGAAAACTAATTATTACATCATAATCAGATTTATTCAACATATTTTTTAATATATGTTTTCTATGTATATTTTTGATATATTTTGCCACGTGTTTAATAAATTTTACTAATCCTTTATGATTATTCATTAAATTTTGATGTTTAACAAATTTTTTTTCAATAGTATATACTTTTATTTTAGGATCTAAATCATATGATATTTCTGTATTATATATATTTATTATATCTACATTTTCTATATTTTCTTCATTTACAAGATAGTTTGATAAATTTGCTATAACCCTTTCTGCTCCACCTTTTGTCACAGTGGTAATAAAAAAACATATTTTCATTTTTTCTCCTTATTATTTTACTTCTTTTTTTGTAAATTTTAAATAAAATTCATCTCTTTTTTTATTTAATACCTTTGCATCATATCTTTTTGCTTTTTCATAGTTAATTTTTGATTGTTCTATTATATCCTCTTTTTTTATTTTTTTTAATAATTTTGTTAATTCTTTTATATTTCCTTTTTTATATAGATATTTTTTTTCTACTAATTCATAATTTCCCCCAACATCTGCACATATTACTGCACACCCTCTGCTCATAGCTTCTATAATAGATCTGCAAAGTCCTTCATTATGACTTGGGTGAATATATATATCAATTTTTTCTAACCAATTATAAACTTTAGAATGGGGTAGTTCTCCTAATATTTTCACATTGTGTTGTAGGTTGTATTTTTTTATTAATCTATTTAGAAAGTTACCGTCTCCCCCTCCAACTAATTGATATTCAAAGTTATTATATCCCTGCTGTTTTAATTTATATAATGATTTAATAACATCCTTTTGTGCTTTTAATTTAGCATCTATGTTTCCAATAGTTCCTAATATAATTTTATTATTTTGCATATTTAATTTATTTTTTCTATTATCTACTATTGATTTATTTTTATTATCTATATTTATTTCAACATCCGAACATCCTAATATTTCACCTCTGCAAGGATATCTTTTTTGTAGAGCCTCATTCGTAACATATAAAGTATATGGTGCATTTGCAATAGTTTTTTTAAATTTTCTATCTATTGGAAACGCAATAACTTTTCCAAACATACTATGATACCAAAAACATTCAAAAGGAAAACCTATAGCTTCTACTAAAAATGGTTTATTATGTTTTTTGCAACATCTATATGCAATATCAGTATAGAAATCTCCTGCAGACCTCAAAATAACTTTATCACAATTTTTTACTTGTTCTTCAATCGTCTCTTTTATTCTTTTTCTTATTTTAGGATTAATATAATTAGATTTAGGTGAATATACATCGTCAACAGTTATTAAATTAACCAAATTTGTATCTACATAATTAAATTTAGATTGTAAGTATTCTTCATCAAAATCTTCAGGAATCATTCTTAAAATAATTGTTAATTCATCACAATATGATTTGTACCTTTTCCAAATATCATTATTAAAATTTCCATCAACATAATATTTTCCTGTTTCACTTTTTCTAATTCTCGATCCATGTTGTATAAATAATAATTTCACTTTTATTTTCTCCTATTTATTTATTTTTTGCTTAAACCATATTTTTTTCTGTTTATTTGAACAACTCATAAATTGTTTTATTTTCTTAAAAATATATCTATATTCTTCTAACTTTTCAATTTTTTTTCCCTCAAATGGAGCCTTCTTTTTTATTTCTTCCATCGAAGGTACTCCGATATGGTCTTTTATTGAAATTCCTTCTTTAGTAATATAAAAAGACTGTATTTTTTCGTTTAATTCAACTTTTATAATTGGATGCTTCTTTTGAAAATGTAAATAGCAAAATTTATCTGTCCTTACTTTATTATTTTCTATATATGCTCTTATAATTTCGCCATCTTCCCAATAAAATACTTGTTCATCATAGTTATTATCGGAACATAGTCTATATCTAGAATATCTAACATCTATATCTGCATATTTTACATTGCAAAAAGTTTTTATTTTATTTTTTTTTGCAATCCTAGCTATACCAGTTTTTTCATCAAAAGCATAATTTTCTTTATGTAGAATAACATCTCTATAATCATAAATTCCTCCATTTTCCTTAAATAGATTATTCATTTTTTTATTATTTCTATATAATGTTAAATGTCCACATTCTAAAATTTTTTCATATTTTTCAAGTATTTCATCATCTATAAAATCACTTATTTTTCCCCAAATTAAATCAATATCACAATTTCCCCAAAAATCATATTTTTCTAAATATTCATTGAAAATTATTCCATATATAGGTCTTAAATCACACATCTTATAAGGCTTTAATGGTTCAATATTCATTTCAAATATATATTTTAGTTTATTTTCTATATCTTTTAAGGACATATTAATTACTTTTATATTTTTTATTTCAGTTTTAACCTTATTATCTGTAATTAAAAAAAAGTCTATTTCGCTATTATATTTGCACGAATACTCCCAAAATTTAAAATAATCAGGCAATTTTCCAAACCAACATACTATTATAGCTATTTTCATATTTTTTTCTCCTCATCTGTCATATATATTTTCATATACTCTTCAATTTCTCTTTTAGTATTATATTTTTCTACTACATCTTTACGAGCATTATATACTATCAAATTAATTTTTTCTTTGTTTTGTATTATATTATTTATAGTCTTTTTATATTCTTCTATATTATCACATAAAAATCCATTTTTTCCATTTTCAATAACATTTCTATTTCCAATTACATTACTAACAATACATATCTTTTTCATATACATTGCCTCAAGCAATGAAATTGGTAAACCGTTCCCATAAGCTAGTCAAAATAAATACATCCTTATTATTCAAATCTTTTAAAACTTCATTTCTATCTTTCCAACCTGTTGTTATGATATTTTTAGAATTTAGTTCTGTTTTTAATTCTCCATCTCCTATCCAAGTAAACTCTATATTAGGAAAAGATTTAGCTATTTCATTAAATAGCTTTGGATTTTTTTGATATCCTATTCTACCAATTGTACATATCTTCAAATTATTTAAATCTGTTTTATGCTCCTCAAAATTTTTATTTTTTTCTTTTAATTCATCTATATTAATTCCATTATTTATGCATATAGAATTTTTAGATAATTTCAACGCTTCTTCATATTCACCTTCAGAGCAGCCAATAATAGTACATTTGGGATTTAATAATGTCATAATTTTTTCGATTACTTTATAACAAGACCTTTTAAACTTAGAGTCATCTTGTTTTAAAAACGAAAATCCATGTGGATTATAAAACATTTTATATTTTCCATTCATTGTAGCTAATCTTCCAATTACTCCTGCTTTAGATGAATGTAAATGCACAATATCAGGTTTTTCTTTTTTTATTAGTTGTTTTAATTCTTTTAAGGCTTGTAGATCCTTCTTTGGATTTATTTCTCTTGTAAAATTCTCTATTTTAACAAATTTTACATTACCTTTAAAATTTTTTTCAAAATTTTGAGGAGTTTGATTTCTTAAAGAATACGCAATAGTAACCTCATATTCATCATTTAATCCATTAACTAAATCATTTATTACTGTAAAAACTCCTCCTCCAAAGGCCTCTACTACTTCTAAAACTTTTTTCTTTTTCATTTATAATTTATTCCTTTTTATTACAAAATAATAGATTTGCTTTAACTTATATAACTAGCCATAAAAATGCATTATTTATCTTGCTCCTTCTTTTTTTACCACATTTAAAACTGTTTTTACAAGTAATTTCAAATCTGTTTTTAAACTTTTATTTTGATTATAATTACAATCCATCTTTAATCTATCTTGAAAAGTAACATCACTTCTACCAGCAATTTGCCAATAACCAGTAATTCCAGGTCTAGATTGAATTATATATGTATAATACTCTCCCATATCCTCTTTCTCTCTTGGAAGATATGGTCTAGGTCCAACTAAACTCATATCACCTTTTAAAACATTAATAAATTGTGGAAATTCATCTAGGCTGGTTTTTCTTATAAAATTCCCAACTTTTGTTATTCTTGGATCATTTTTTAATTTTTTATATTCTTTATATTCTTTCCTTGCCTCTTCATTTTCTTGTAGATATTTAAATAATATTTCATCTGCTCCAACTACCATTGATCTATATTTATACATTCTAAAGACTTTTCCATCTTTACCAATTCTTAATTGTTCATAAAATATAGGTCCATCATCTTCATGCAAAATTTTTCTAGCTATGTATATGACAATAGTCAATGGTATCAATGCTATTGTTCCTACCAATCCACCAACAATATCTATAATTCTCTTTATACCTTTTTCTATTATTGTTTTTAATTTTTTATTACGTAGTATTAACTGGTGTTGTTTCATCTACAGTATTTGTTTCGGCAAAACTGTATCTATTCACTCCATTCATACTCACTTTAATTCCCCCTAATTTAATTTTCCCTATACTTAATTATACAATAACCAATATATGATTTCAAGCTTTTTCATCAAAAAGTGACAAAAATCTTGTAGGAGTCAAATGAAAAATTAAATGCAATTATTAATAACATCCATTGCATTTAGTCTTACACAGTGTCTTAATGTACAACTTAATGCATTTTTGGATCTATGTCAAGTTTTTGGACACAAAAGCGTGTAATTTTTACGCTGACATTTCTTCTATTTCATAGGGTGTTTGATATCCTATCGCTGAATGTATCCTTTTTCTGTTATACCATCCTTCTATAA
>Ga0256406_1002609_pt1 | contig 24811 bp, 21 predicted proteins | sample RumenRJG_03DNA_FD_185986 | JGI IMG/M metagenome (GOLD analysis project Ga0256406, IMG submission 185986) | Bovine rumen microbial communities from Lethbridge, Alberta, Canada - RJG_03 | ecosystem: Host-associated > Mammals > Digestive system > Stomach > Rumen | place: Canada: Alberta | collected...
ATACCGTGGGTCGCACGGGAATCTACGCCTGTGGAGAGAGTGTAAGACGCCGCAACTCTTTGGAGTCAGTGGCGCTGTTCTCGTTGAAGCAGGAAGCTCCCGCCTCTATAGGCGGGAGTACGTTCACCGTTCTTTCAACGCTTTTTCGATATCCGGTCCTACTTTGGCTTCCCATGCAGCATGTAGCATATGTCATCATGCGTAGTCACTTTTCCTTTGTAATTTGTAGCACAAAGCGTGTAGTTTGCAGAGAGGCGACATTGCCTTTTGGTTACTGCACGACGCGTTTCCGGCTCATCCACAGTCCGATAGCGATGACGGCGGCAGCCAAGAGGATTTGAAGGCTTATGGGAGCCCAGGAACCGGCCATTTGCTGCAACAGGGTCCCTAAGATTTTGTCGTGGCCGATCATTGAACGCGACATTCAATCTTCATACCAACCAAACAGCGTCTTCCCCGTTTCCAGCTGTTGGATTTACAGGATTCGCAGCGGGACGCCGATTATGGCGTCCCCTACGGCAATACAAGTCTACCATCCCCCACATGCGGGATTACTTCCTAACGGTTCTCCGCTACGGCTGCCGGCGCAGCTCCCCTGTTTTCATCGGCCAAAGACAGGCGTGCCAGGCGTTCGATGAAGAAGACGTGACGGTTGAAGAAATTGACGAAGCGGCCGACGAGCATGGCCGAAATGACGGTGCCGATGCCGAGGCCCGACAGGGTCCCCAGTCCGCCATAGAGGAAAGAAAGGATGACAGCCAGCGTGACCATCGTCGTATCAAAGGCCACTTTCGTCGAGCCCATGCGCCACTTGCCGACCTGCGCGATGGCTTTGACGGCACCGTCACCGGGCACCATCAAGACCTGCGACGCCGTTTCGATGCAGATGCCGAAACCCAGAACAGCACAGCCCAGGACGAGGAACAGTACCTGCAGCGGTAACGACAAGTGCTGGAGTCCCGCTAAGAGCGGCATATAGAGGTCGAGGGCATAACTGAAGATGACGTTGATGCCGACCTGAAGGATTTCCAAGGGCCTGAAATTGCGGCGCAGGAGCAGGAACTGTAGGACGATGAAGGCCATGTTCATGACAAAGGTCAGCTGTCCAAAAGTCCAGGGAAAATAGAAGCTGAGGACCAGGGGCACGCTGGAAATAGGCGACGTCCCCAGGCTGGCGGCCGTAATCAAGTCGATACCGAAAGCCGTCGTCAAAATACTGAGGATAAAAATAGGAATCCGGATTCGTTTATAATGCATCTGACGCATGTTTTAGTCCCCCCACTTCTTCTGATTGGCAATGATTTTATGAAAGGTCCGCATGAACTGCTGCTTTTCTTCTTCGGGAATCCCCTGCCACATGGCATCGTCCGTGGCGTAGATGACCTTGCGGATTTCCTTGGCCTTTTCCCAGCCCTTGCCGGTCAGGTAAATATTGATGCCCCGCTGGTCGTCAGGCCGCGTTTCCTTGCGGATGAGATCCAGTTTTTCCATGCGCTTCAAGAGGCTGGTCACCGTCGATTTGTCGATGATGCACTCGCGGCTGATATCCTTCTGGCTGGCGCCGTCGTGGAACCAGAGATACTCTAAGATCTTAGGCTGCCCGGGCAGGAGTCCTTCCTTCTTGATGAGGCGGCAAATCTCCCGGTTCGAACGGTGAAAGCTGATGAGCAGTAAAATATGCAACGCTTCTTCATCCATGATGATGTCTCCTTTTAGTTGGAATTAAAACTATATTCCTATTATAATCGTTATTTCAAAAAAAACAAGAGGTCTGATGGGAAAAGCATAATTTCTGCTCTCACATCAAACCTCAAACATCAAACTCAATTCGCTTCGGCTTTCGCAGGGGCCGGCAGTTCGCTCGTGCAGTGCGGGCAGCGGGTCGCATCGTCGGCGATGGGCTGACGGCAGAAGGGGCAAAGGCGCGGTGCCGGTTTCTCTTCGGGTTTTGGCAGCAGGCGGTTCAGCTGCTTGATGACCAGGAAAATCGCAAAGGCGATGATCAGGAATTCAATCACCGTATTGAGGAAGGCGCCATAGGCGATAACCGGGATGCCGGCAGCTTTGGCTTCGGCCAGGGAATCGACGTGCTGCGTACTCAGGGGAATGAAAAAGTCCGAAAAATCGATGCCGCCGAGAAGGACGCCAAAGGGCGGCATGATAATATCATTGACCAGGGACGTGACGATTTTGCCGAAAGCACCGCCGACGACAACGCCGACGGCCATATCCAGCACATTGCCGCGCATGGCAAATTCTTTGAATTCCTTGATAATACTCATAGTAACAACCCCTATTCTTTAACGATTTGTAAAAGGACAGCGTATCTTTTGTAACAAAATCTGTGTTACAATAAATGTAACGTATATCAGCCATTTTCAAAGGAGGAAATGCTATGTTGAAAAAAATATTTTTACTCGCCCTCAGTACCCTCTTCTGCTGCAGCATGGCTTTGGCGGCGGACACGGACGCTAAGGCACCGGACCGCCTGCCGTCGACCATCAAGCACCTCGACCTGGTCCTGGTCCTCGATAAGAGCGGCTCCATGTATGGTCTGGAAAAAGACACGATCGGCGGCTACAATTCCATGCTCGACAAGGAAAAGGACCTCGACGTGGACACGAAAGTGACGACGGTCCTCTTCAACAACAATGTCGATGTCGTCACGGACCGGGCGGACCTCAACTCCGTGGCCAAGATGACGGACAAGGACTACCGCGTCGGCGGTACGACGGCCCTTCTCGATGCTGTCGGCAATACGATTACGAAAGTCTCGGGTACGCCGGGCATTACAGACAAAGACCATAAAGTCGTCTTCGTCATCATCACAGACGGTCAGGAAAATGCCAGCAAGGAATATTCCAAGGCGACGATCCAGAAGATGATCTCCGATAAGAAGGCCCAAGGCTGGGACTTCGTCTTCCTCGGAGCCAATATCGACGCCGCCTCGGAAGCCAAGGAAATCGGCATTGACGCCGACCACGCCGTCAAATACCGCAACACGTCGGCCGGGGTCCAGCAGAACTTCACGGCTATCGCCGCCTATGCCAAAGCGGCTGTCGCCCAGAAAGACGATGATTCGTGGAAAAAGAATATCCTCAAAGACAATAACTAAGGCTTAGCGGATGCCGGCAAGCTTGGCCGGATCCATAGCCGCATCGAACTGTTCGGCTGTTACCCAGCCGCTCTTCAGGGCTGACTCTTTCAGGGTCAGCCCTTCTTTGGCTGCCGTCTTGGCGATGGTGCAGGCTTTGTCGTAGCCGACTAAGGGGACGAGGCCCGTGACCAGGATCAGCGAGTTGTAGAGGTTGGTCGCAATCCGTTCGCGGTTCGGTTCGATGCCGACGACGCAGTGCTTGCGGAAGGAATCCATGCAGTCCGTGAGCAGGCGGATAGACTGGATCAAGTTGTAGGCGATGACCGGCATGAAGACATTGAGCTCGAAGTTCCCCTGGCTGGCGGCGATACCCAAGGTGGCATCGTTGCCCATGACCTGGACGGCGACCATGGTGACGGCTTCGCACTGCGTCGGGTTGACTTTGCTGGGCATGATGGAGCTGCCCGGTTCATTTTCGGGAATGCGGATTTCGCCGATGCCGCAGCGCGGGCCCGACGACAGCCAACGGATGTCATTGGCAATCTTCATGAGGTCGCAGGCCAAGGCCTTGAGCATACCGTGGACGACGACGAGTTCGTCTTTACTGGTCAGGGCTTGGAACTTGTTCGGTGCCGTATGGAAGGTCGTACCTGTCAGCTGGCTGACGATTTCGGCGAAGCGCACGTCATAGCCCTTGGGGCAGTTGATGCCCGTACCGACAGCCGTGCCGCCCATGGCCAAATCGCGGAGGAAATCGATGCCCTGGGCCAGCATGTCCCGGTCACGCTGGATCATGCGGGCCCAGCCGCTGAATTCCTGGCCCAGCGTCAAGGGCGTCGCATCCTGCAAGTGGGTCCGGCCGATTTTGACGATATCCTTAAAGGCTTCCTGCTTGGCCCGGAGAGCCTGATAGAGGGCTTCCATAGCGGGGAACAATTTTTCTTCGATGAGCAGGACGCCGACCATATGCAGGCCCGTCGGGAAGGTATCGTTCGAGCTCTGAGAATGATTGACGTGGTCATTGGGATGGACGTTCAGGTCCTTGCCCTGGGATTGCAAAATCTGCTTGGCCCGGTTAGCGACGACTTCGTTGACGTTCATGTTGAACTGCGTGCCGCTGCCGGTCATCCATACGGCCAGGGGGAAATTGCCATCGAGCTTGCCGGCCAGGATGTCATCGCAGGCCTGGATAATGGCATCGGCCCGGTCGCCGTCGACGACGCCCAATTCCTTGTTGGTCAAGGCAGCGGCTTTTTTCAGGTAAGCAAAGACGGTGACCATTTCGGCGGGAATTTTTTCCGTGCCAATCTTAAAATTCTCGAAGCTTCGCTGTGTCTGGGCACCCCAGAGTTTGTCAGCCGGGACTTTGATTTCTCCCATCGAATCTTTTTCAATACGATAATCCATGAAAACCATCTCCTATACTCAATATTTTATAAAAACAGGTGGACTCAGACGGGCTCGCCACATGCGAGCCCCTACATTCCCATAGGCTCAGGCAGGAAAATACGTCCGTCCATCTGCTTTAAGCCTTCTGCGATGAGGGGCTTGAATTCCATCTGGCCCAAGATGTCCCGTTCCAGTTCCACGCCCGGTGCGATTTCTGTCAACATCAGGCCTTGGGGCGTCAAGCGGAAGACGGCCCGTTCCGTAACGACCAGGACGTGCTGGCCGTGGGCTGCCGCGTAGTCTCCGGAAAAGGTGACCTGTTCGATATGGCGCTTAAACTTCTGGTACTTTCCTTCCCTGTCGATGACGAGTTGCCCATTTTCGCAGTGCTCGCGCAGGCCGCCGGCCGTAAAGGTCCCCATGAGGATGAGTTTCTTCGTAGGTTGGGCCAGGTCGATGAAGCCTCCCGGTCCGGTGACGCGGCCATGGAATTTCGAGACATTGACATTCCCCATGGCATCGATTTCCGCCAGCCCCAAGGCGCAGAGGTCGAGGCCGCCGCCGTGGCAGATGTCGAACATGTCGGCCATCTTCAGCTCGGCTTCGGCATTGACAGCCGCTCCCATATCGAGGCCCGACAAGGGGATGCCGCCGATGATGCCCGAATCGGCAGCCAAGGTCAAGCTCGGCCCGAAGCCTTCTTCGGCGGCGACAGAACCGATGATTTCCGGGATACCGATTCCCAAGTTCATGACATCGCCCTTCTTCAGTTCCATAGCTGCCCGGCGGGCACAGATCTTGCGGTTGTCCAGGGGATGGGGCGGCAGGGACTGGATGGACTTGCGCCCTTCGCCGCTCAGTTCCGGCCGGTAGCCATGGGTCGAAAAGCTCTGGACGTGATACTTCGGCCGCGGTACGACGACGTAGTCGACGAGGAAATGGTGAATCTTCACGAGGCGCGAATCGAGGCTTCCCCGGGGCACGACGTCTTCGACCTGGACGACGACGATGCCGCCGGAATTATGCGTCGCTTCGGCCACTTCCAGCTGTTCACCGATCATGGCTTCGCGCTGGAGGGAAATGTTGCCGTCTTCATCGGCCAGGGAGCCGCGGATGAAGCAGACCTGGATGGGAAAGGCCGGATAATACAGGTATTCGCTGCCATCGATTTCCATCAGGCGGACGATATCTTTCCCTTCGCGGACGGTCTTTTCATTGGCCTTGCTGCCGTCCAGACGCGGATCAGCCAAGGTATGCAGGCCAATGTCGGTCCAGACACCTTTGTGACCGGCAGCGATGGCCCGATACAAGGCCAGTATCGTCCCTGCCGGTACGACATAGGCCAGGCATTGGTTAGCCGCGACTTTATCGGACAACTTCTTTTCCATGCCGAAATGACTGGTAATGATCGTCCCGATGAGGCCGTCAGGGGCCAAGCGGTCACCGCCGCGCTGGCCGCCGTCGCCAGTACCGGCAATCTTGACCAAGGTCACGTTGCGGGGATGCCCTTCGTCGGCATAGCGGTCGTGGAGAGCCTTGAATAAACCATCAGGCGTACCGAAGCCGGCATGACCGCTGACAGCCAGGGTCATATCATCGCCGACGAGACGCGCCGCTTCGGCCGGCGTAATAAACTGTGTCATAAGGACCTTCCTTTCGTGTGGTAGTAAAAAAGGCTGTCTGCGACAGCCTTTTTTGAGTTTGATGTTGGAATCACGCTATTTCAAGTGTTTCAATCCTTTGGCGCCGATGTCGCTGCGGACCTGCTGGCCGTCGAAGTGGATGCGTTTGACGTTATCATAAGCCTTTTCGATAGCACTCTTGAGGTCCGGAGCTACTGCCGTGACGCCGAGGACGCGGCCGCCGTTGGTGACGTACTGGTCGTCTTTCTTGGCCGTGCCGGAATGGAAGACCATGACGTCTTCTTTATCGACAGCGTCGAGGCCGCTGATGACATCGCCCTTATGGGACGAAGCGGGATAGCCGGCAGAAGCCATGATGACGCAGCAGGCAGCAGCGTCTTTCCAATGGACCATGTCAGCCGTCAGCGTGCCTTTGGCGCAGGCGTACATGATCTGTGCCAGGTCGCCGTCGAGGAGCGGCAAAACAGCCTGCGTTTCAGGGTCGCCGAAGCGGCAGTTGAATTCGACGACTTTCGGGCCGTCCGCCGTAATCATGAGGCCGGCGTAAAGGCAGCCCTGATAGGTAATGCCTTCCTGCTTCAGGCCGTCGACGACGGGTTTCAAGATCTTTTCTTCGACTTCCTTGCGGATTTCCGGCGTAACGACCGGTGCCGGAGCATACGCTCCCATGCCGCCCGTGTTGGGGCCTTCGTCGTTATCGAAGATACGCTTGTGGTCCTGAGCAGAAATCATGGGCACGATGGTCTTGCCGTCGACGAAAGCCAGGAGGCTCGCTTCTTCACCGACCATGCATTCTTCGATGACGATGCGGCCGCCGGAAGCGCCGAAGATATGGTCTTCCATCATGGCATTGACCGCTTCGATGGCTTCTGCTTCCGTCTGGGCGACGACGACGCCTTTGCCGGCAGCCAGGCCGTCGGCTTTGACGACGATGGGTGCGCCCTGTTCTTTAATATAGGCCTTGGCGGCATCGCCATCGGTAAAGGAAGCGTAGGCTGCCGTCGGGACATGGTATTTCTTCATGAGGTTCTTGGCGAAGACCTTCGACCCTTCCATCTGGGCAGCGGCCTTGTTGGGACCAAAGACAGCCAGACCCTTGGACTGAGCCAGGTCGGCAAGGCCTTCGGTCAAGGGGACTTCCGGGCCGACGACGAGCATGTCGATGCCTTCTTTTTGGGCATAGTCCGTGATGGCGTCCAGGTCGGACAAGGCGATGTCGACGCACTGGGCGACTTCACTCATAGCGGCACTGCCAGGGATGGCGTAGAGTTTATCGACACTCGGGCTCTGAGCCAGTTTCCAGGCTAAAGTATGTTCGCGGCCGCCGCCGCCGATGACTGCTACCTTCATTATTTTGCAGCCCCCTTCTGAACCTGTTCCGCTAAGTATGCGGCAATGGCCGTATCATAGACAGCCGTATGATGGAAAGCTTCCTGAGCCAGTTCCAGGCGGTACTGGTCGGAAAATTCGCCGTCCTTCTGGAGGATGTAAATGATTTCGCCGTATTTAGCCGGATTGGTGACGATAGCAACGTATTTATTGTTCTTGGCCGAAGCACGGACCATGCAGGGGCCGCCGATGTCGATGTTTTCAATGGCTTCTGCCAGGGTGACATCCGGTTTGGCAATAGTCTGCTGGAACGGATAGAGGTTGACGACGACCAGGTCGATCGGCTTGATGTCGTGTTCTTTCATGGCCTTGACGTGTTCCGGATTGTCGCGGACCGCCAGGATAGCGCCATGGATTTTCGGATTCAGCGTCTTGACGCGGCCGTCCATCATTTCCGGGAAGCCCGTGACGTCCTGAACGGCGATGACCGGTACGCCTGCTTCTTTCAGAGTCCGCATGGTGCCGCCGGTGGAGATGATTTCGATGCCGAGGTCTGCCAGGGCTTTGCCCAGTTCGACGACGCCCGTCTTATCAGATACACTAATGAGTGCGCGTTTTACTTTCATGGAAAATTCCTCCTATTCCCTATTCCTGAGTCCCTTTGACGACATTGCCGTCGATAGTCAATTTATCATCGCAAAAGAGTGCTGCCGCTCTGACGTAGGTCGGATGTTCCTTGGTGAGGATCCGGGCAGCCAGCGTATCTTCCGTATCGTCTTCGTAGACCGGTACGGCCGACTGCAAGATGATCGGGCCGGCGTCCATGTCGGGTACGACGAAATGGACCGTGCAGCCAGCGATCTTGACGCCGGCTTCGACGGCCTGGCGCTGGGCGTGAAGACCTCGGAACGACGGCAGCAGGGCCGGATGGATATTGAGCATCTTGTGTTCATAATGGGAAATGAAATCACCGCTCAAGAGACGCATGAAGCCGGCCAGGCAGATGACGTCGGCCTGATACGGTTCGATGGCGTCGAGGATGTATTTTTCAAAAGCTTCTTTCGAGTCGAAGGATTTGCGGTCGGCCAGAATGACCGGTACGCCCCATTCCTTAGCCCGGTCCATGACCGGTGCGCCGGGGATATCGCAGACCAGGGCCTTGATTTCCGCATTAATCTTGCCATCTTCGACGGCATCGTGGAGGGCGATGGCATTGGAGCCACGGCCCGATGCGAAAATGACCATTTTCTTCTTAGTCATGGAATACGCCTCCCCGCAAGGTTACGGGTACGTCGGAATCGACGACTTTTCCGATGACATAGGCCTTTTCATCGCGGTCTGCCAGATTCTTGAGGACGGCATCTGCGTCTTTTTCATCGACGATCATGATCATGCCGATGCCCATGTTGAAGGTACGGTACATTTCCTTGGCATCGACGTTGCCCCACTTCTGGAGGAGCCCGAAAATCGGCAGCTGCGGCCACGACGTGACGTCGATGTCGACGCCGACGCCTTTCGGCAGGACGCGGGGGATGTTTTCATAGAAGCCGCCGCCCGTGATGTGGACCATGCCCTTGACGGTGAAGTTCTTGATGATCGGCAGGCACGGACGCGGATAGAGACGGGTCGGCGTGAGCAGGCATTCACCGATGGTCATGCCCAGTTCGTCGACGTACTGGTCGAGCTTCATGTTCTGCCGTTCGAGGACGATCTTGCGGACCAGGGAGAAGCCGTTGGAGTGGACCCCAGTCGAAGGCAGGCCGATGAGGACGTCGCCGGCTTTGATGTTTTCACCGGTAATGACCTTGTCGCGGTCGACGATGCCGACGCCGAAGCCAGCCAGGTCATAGTCGTCTTTGGCATAGAAACCGGCCATTTCAGCCGTTTCGCCGCCGAGGAGAGCGCAGCCCGATTCCTGGCAGGCGTGGGCGACGCCTTTGACGATGGTCGCAACCTGGACCGGGTCGAGTTTGCCGACGGCGATGTAGTCCAGGAAGAACAGCGGTTCTGCGCCCTGGACGAGGACGTCATTGATGGACATGGCGACGCAGTCCTGGCCGACCGTATCGTGCTTGCCCATCATGATGGCCAGGCGCAGCTTGGTGCCGACACCGTCGGTGCCGCTGACCAGGATCGGTTTCTTGATGTCGCTGTTCATCAGGGAAAAGAGACCGCCGAAACCGCCCAGGTCGCCGAGGACTTCCGGACGGTACGTGGCTTTGACCGAATCTTTCATCAATTCTACGGCTTTGTTGCCAGCATCGATGTCGACACCGGCATCAGCATAAGTCAATCCTTTATTTGTGTTCGAGAGCATATTTTTCTCCTTCCTCATTGGCCTGCGGAGTTTCCGTAGGATAGTCGTTGTTGAAGCAAGCTAAGCACATATCTTCCTTGGGGATATGTTCGACAGCCCGGTTGAGGCCATCGATGGAAATGAAATGGAGTTTGTCGACGCCGATGTACTTCTGGATCTGTTCGACACTGAACGTCGAAGCGATGAGTTCCTTGCGGACCGACGTGTCGATACCGTAGAAGCAGGGGTATTTGATAGGCGGTGCCGATACGCACATGTAGACTTCCTTGGCGCCGGCTTCGCGCAGGAGCTTGCAGATGATGCCGCTCGTCGTGCCGCGGACGATGGAGTCGTCGACCATGACGATGCGCTTGCCCTTGACGACGGACTTGACGACGTTCAATTTCATGCGGACTGCCAGTTCACGCTGTTTCTGGTTCGGCTTGATGAAGGTACGGCCCATGTAGCGGTTCTTGATGAGGCCGTGCTTGAAGGGGATACCCGAAGCCTGGGCATAGCCGATGGCCGCCGTGTTGCCGCTGTCCGGGACGGAAATGACGATATCCGCATCATACTGCGTTTCGTTCCACATTTCCCGGCCCATGTTCAGGCGAGCCTGATAGACATCCTGGCCGTCGATGACACTGTCCGGACGGGCGAAGTAAATGTATTCGAAGGAACAGACCTGCTTGCGCGGTGCCTTGGCAAAAATCGACGATTTGACGCCTTTTTCGTTGATCTGGACAAATTCGCCAGGCTGTACGTCGCGGACAAACTTGGCACCGATGGCGTCGAGGGCACACGTTTCCGAAGCCAGGACCCAGCCGCCTTCATCGGTACGGCCGATGCAGAGCGGGCGGAAACCGTAGGGGTCGCGGACGCCGTAGAGCGTATCTTTCGTCATGAGTACCAGCGAGTACGCCCCCTGGATGCGGTTCATGCTTTCCATGATGCGTTCTTCGATGGTGTCTTTCTGGCTGCGGCTGATGAGGTTGACGATGATTTCACTGTCCATGGTCGTCTGGAACGTCGCGCCGCCGCGGTCCAGTTCTTCCCGCAGGACCCGCGTATTGGTCAGGTTGCCGTTGTGCGCCAGGGCCAGCTGTCCCATGGGCGTGTATACGGCCAGGGGCTGGATGTTGCGGGGATTATTGGAACCTGTCGTCGAATAGCGGACGTGGCCGATACCGACAGGGCCGCCTTCTTCGTCAGGTACGCCGTTGGCGAAGACCGTGCTGATGAGGCCCATGCCGCGGAACGTATGGATATCCTGGCCGTCAGTCAGGGCGATGCCGCCGCTTTCCTGGCCACGATGCTGTAATGCGAACAACCCCCAGTAGATATAGCGGGGAATATCGAGGTGTTTATCGTAAATACCTAAGACACCACATTCTTCATGCTGCTTATCCCAAATCGGATCGTAAAACATGAATTAAACCTCCTGTTATAACGAAAAATAGTCTGTACATGCCCTTAGAGGGACTTTACGGTTTCTTGCAATTTCTGGTTCTTTTCCATGACTTCTTTAGCCATGTTTTCGCGGTATGCCTTGTATTTCTTAGCTAATCCGGCATCGCTGGCAGCGCCGATCTGTACAGCCAGGAGCGCTCCGTTCTTGGCACCGTTGATGGCGACGGTGGCAACGGGAATACCCGACGGCATCTGAACGATGGCCAGCAGCGCATCCATGCCCTGGAGGCTGCCGCTTTCCAAGGGGACACCGATGACGGGCAGCGTCGTATAGCTGGCGACGACACCGGGCAGATGAGCGGCCATGCCGGCACCGACGACAAAGGCACTGATGCCCCGTTCTTCGGCTGTCGAAACGAATTCCCGGACAGCTGCCGGCGTGCGGTGGGCCGACGCTAACAAGACTTCATATTCAACACCAAATTCTTTAAAAATAGCAATCGCTTTTTTCATAACGGGAAAATCAGAATCGCTTCCCATGATCAAACCGACCTTCAACAGAGACCCCTCCTTAGAAAAACAAAACCCAAAAGTGACGCAGTATCACCTTTGGGTTTTCAGTTAGACACACGGAGACTGTTTACAAACGGCAAAGAACCTGTCCATAAACGTCTTGTCATAGTGCATCTCCTTATTGATTGAAAGATTATCAAACACACTTTGATTCTATCAAAAACCTACGAGGCTGTCAATGAAATTTGCCCGTTCCCTCACAGTTTGTACACGGATAACGCCGACTATGGTACAATGGGAGGAGATTACCCACACGGAGGGATAGATTATGGAATTAAATGACCAGCAGCAGCAAGTCGTCCGCGACCTGTCGCAGCCCATCCTGCTCAACGCCCCGGCCGGCACGGGCAAGACCCGTGTCCTGGCCTGCCGGGTCGCCCATATCCTGGAAACGAAGGCCGCTGAAGGCGCGCAGATACTCTGTCTGACCTTCACCAACCGGGCCTGCAAGGAGCTGAAGGAACGCATCGTCGCTACGGCCCACGAAAAGGGCCTGGACGTCGTCGTCAAGACGATCCACAGTTTCTGTTACAGCCTCATCAAAGAGGAAACAAAGCGCCAGAGCGACTGTTATAATGATTTTCTCCTCTACGATGACGAAGACTGCCGGCAGCTCATCGACAACCTCCCGGCGGCGGCGTCGGCACCGGGCAATGACACCCAGGCCCTGCAGAACTATATCGAATTTGCCAAGAAACAGCGCGTCCTCCCGGACCTCCACGATTTCACGGCGCCGAAAGAACCCCTCCAGGCCTGGCTCCATGACCACGGCGACGACCTCGTCCGGCAATACGATGCCATCCTGGCCGACAACCACGCCGTCGATTTCACGGACCTCATCACCGGCGCCTATGACTTCCTCACAGACGAAGCCTGCTGCCAGCGCTGGCGGGACCGGTTCCGCTTCATCGCCGTCGATGAAATGCAGGACACGAGCGAAGTCGAATACGCCGTCATCAGCCGCCTCTTCCCCGGCCGCAACGTCCTCCTCTGCGGCGATTACTTCCAGACCATTTACGAATGGCGCGGCTCCTATCCGGAATACATCCTGGAACAATTCCGCAAGACCTATCATCCCCGGGAAATCACCTTTACGACCAACTACCGGGCTACGCAGCTCCTCTTGAAAGCTGCCGAAGGCTGCCTGAACCGTCTCTTCGGCCAAGTGACGGTCCACCACATCTATCCCCAGCTCGGCCAGGCCGCAGCCGCCGTTCCCGGTGACCCCATCGTCGTCCATAAGGCGGACAACTTCATCGGCGAAAGCCGCTGGATCTTCCAGGAACTGATGCGCCTGCCGCAGCAGGAACGACTGAAAGCCTGCGTCCTCGTCCGTGGCAACCGCCAGGCCCAGCAGCTCTGGACGGGCATCAACGCCCACAACCAGCACTATCCGCCGGAAGACCAGCTGCCCGTGACCTGTATCGACCAGTTCCACCTGTTCAAGCGCCAGGAATGTAAAGACGTCCTGGCCTACCTGAGGCTGCTCCTGAACAAGCACGATAACCTGAGCCTGAAGCGGATTTTATTGCGCTTCGTCCCCCGCATCGGCCGGCGAACCGTAGAGACCATCGAAAGCGAATCCTACCGCCGCCTGGGCCTTCGGCTCTGCGACTTCATCGACCCCATTTCCCAGGAAACGGGCGACCCTTACGGGCTCCTGCTATCAGCCCTGGATGAAGGCCGGATCGTCGTCTTCGACGTCGAAAGCACCGGCACCGACACGACGAGGGATGAAATCATCCAGATTGCCGCCGTCCGCCTCGATGCCGCCGGCCAGGTTACAGACACTTTCAACACCTATGTCCGTGCCAGCCGGCCTGTCGGCACCTCCTTCTACGTCCATCACATCAGCGACGAAACCCTGGCGGCCCAGGGAATGGAACCGCGCCAAGCCCTGAAGGCCTTCCTGGAATTTGCGAAAGACGCCGTCATCGTCGGCCACAACGTCACGTATGACCTGTCCATCCTGCACAGCGAGCTCCAGCGCCTAGGCATGGGCGAAAGCGGCGATTTCCCCTATTACGACACGCTGGACATCTACCGCCGCTTCTATCCCAACCTCATCAACCACAAACTGGCCACGCTCAGTGAAACCTTCCCCATCGACCATCAGCCATCGCACGACGCCTTCGACGACATCCTGGCCACGGCCGGCCTCCTATGCTATGCCGTAACGAAACAGATCCGCCCGGCTATGACGGCCCGCCGTTCGTCCCTGGCCATCTACCTGCCTCTCTTCGCCCCGTTCAGCCGTGACATAGCCCGTTTCCGCCGACAGTCCTATCAGGACCGGCCCATAGACCTCATCGCCGCCGTCATGAACGAAGGCGGCGTCAAGGCCTGGTACGAAAGCCATCGCGACCCCAGCGATGCGGCCCAGCACATCGACAGGCTGGAAAACGTCCGCAAGCTCTACCGCATCGCCAAAGAAACAGACGACCCGGGCCAGGACCCGCGCGACGCCCTGGCAGAATTTCTCAAGCTGACCGCCCTGTCCAACAGCGAACTGGACAGCATGCTGGCCAAGGACCCGAAAATCCCCATCATCACCATCCATCAGGCCAAGGGCCTGGAATTCGATTACGTCTTCCTGGCCCATCTGGAAGACCGGGTCTTCCCGACCTTCTGGTCCGTAAAGAAAGGGAATATAGAAGAAGAAAAACGCCTCTTTTATGTCGCCATTACGCGGGCCAAAAAGAGGCTGTATCTGAGCTGGCACGAAGGGAACGGCAATCAGCGCTATGCGCCGAGCCGCTTCCTCCAGAGCCTGGATTCCCAATATATCGAAGTTAGATGAGGCCGGCTATGCCTAAGACCAGGCCTAAGACGCCGGACCCGATGAGGACCTTGATGACGCCGATCTTGCGGCGCGTGGCTGCAATGGCCAGGATGAGTATGGCCAGGCCACCGAGACTGAAGGCCGACCAGTCGTCGGGCAGGGTTTCCGTATTCCACAGGGCCAGGAGGATGAAGCTCAGGCTGGCGACGCAGATGAGGGCGACCACTGCCGGCCGCAGGCCATTGAGGATGCCCCGGATTGGACCGATGTCGCCATACTTGAGGAAGACGCGTGCTAAAATAATCCCCAAGAAGAACGACGGCGTGACGAAGCCCAGGGTGGCTGCAACAGCCCCGCCCAGCCCGGCAATCTTGGTGCCGACAAAGGTAGCGGCATTGATGCCGATCGGTCCCGGAGTCATCTGAGAAATGGTGAATATATCGACAAATTCGCTCATAGAGAGCCAATGGAAGGTATCGACGACACTGGCCTGGATCAGCGGCATGGAAGCATAACCGCCGCCGACGCAGAAGGCCCCGACTTTACAGAATTCCCAAAAAAGTAATGCATATATCATAATAAGTCCCTCCCCTTAGTCGTACTTCTTATCGCGCATGAAGGCGAAGCCGATGATGCCGTCAATGATGATGAGCACCATGATATTGACATCGAAGCACAAGTTGGCAATGAACGTCGCCACGATGATGGCCAGGGGCAGGAGCAATCTCTTCTTGCCCTGCTTGATGAGGAGGTCGATGCCGACATTGACGATGAGCGCCGTCGCCCCGCACTGCATGCCGCGGAGGATCATCTTGATATATAAGTTCTGGATAAAGAAATCATAGCAGTATGAAATGATCGACAGCGTAATCAGACAGGGCAGCACCGTAGCCACCAGAGCGACCAGCGTCCCCAGGACCCCAGCCATGCGATAGCCCAGGATGACGGCACTGTTGACGGCGATGACGCCTGGCATGGACTGGGCAATGGCTACCATGTCGAGGGTATCCTTGTCGTTGATCCAATGGTATTCATCGACGTATTTCCCTTTCAGCAGGGGAATAATGACGAAGCCTCCGCCGACGGTGAAGGCACTGATTAAAAAGGTCGATTTGAACAGGGTCCAAAAAAAATGGGCATCCCGTTTCGGTGTCACAATTTCGTTCATCGTGTATCATTCCTTTCCGGATAGGTATCTTTTCTATGGTCTTAGTATAACACGTCTTTTACTATATTGAAAATATTTGTACAATTGATATAATATATGTAAATCATATGTCAAGGAGGCATGGGTATGGATATCCGTCAACTCACTTATTTCATGGTCATCGCCGAAGAAGGCCAGATCACAGCCGCCGCCCGGCGCCTTCACATGGCCCAGCCGCCGCTGAGCCAGCAGATGAAGGCCCTGGAAGAAGAACTTGGCGTCCAGCTCCTGCAGCGGGAGCCGCGCAGCGTCACCTTGACCGACGCCGGCGAAATCCTCTACCGCCGGGCCCGGCAGATCGTCACCCTCACCGACTCGACGCGCCGGGAAATCGCCGATTTCAAGAACGGCCTGCGCGGCACCTTGTCCATCGGGACTGTATCGTCATCGGGCAGCGTCATTCTCCAGCCAGCCCTCCGCCAGTTCCACGACGACCATCGCGGGATCCGCTTCGAAATCTACGACGGCAACACCTTCCGCGTCCTGGACATGCTGCGCAAGGGCCTCATCGAAATCGGCATCGTCCGCACGCCCTTTAAGCAGGACGCCTTCGACTGCACTCTGCTGCCGGAAGAACCGATGGTCCTGGCCTATACCGAGTCCCTGGCCGACCCCAATCCGGGCCAGCCGTCGATGACCATAGAACAACTGCAGGGCCTGCCGCTCATCCTCTACCGCCGCTTCGACCAGCTCTTCCATGACGTCTGCGAAGCCCACAATCTCACACCGAACCTCCTCTGCCGCAACGACGACGCCCGGACGACCCTGCTCTGGGCCGAAACCGGCCTGGGCTACGCCGTCGTCCCGGCATCGGCCATCTCACCGGCCAGTCGGCCCCAGCTCCAGACAAAAGCCATCGACGAACCGCGCCTGCGCACCCAATTAGCCGTCATCACCCCAAAACACCGCTACCTGTCCAGCATAGCCCGCCAGTTCATCGATGCCTTGACCGGTCATGGGGCCTGATGGCCCCGCCGTTCTCAGGTCGCAGGCCGCCGTTCGCCTCAGAGCTCATATGCCGCTACGCGAAAACAAACTCAAATTGACTACATCGCCTCGTAGCCCCCTCAGCTCGTAAAAATGCCCCGTCCAGGGCCTTCGTAGGGGACGGCTAAAAGTCGTCCCGCGTGAATCCTGTGCACAGCCAAAATTTATGACGGACGACGCCTGATTGTAATATAATCATACGTACCCGTAGCAGATAGATGCCATGGCTAAAAAAACGTTGACAAACTATTTCATTTCTTGTATAATATTTTTTGTTGGCGGGGCATAGCGCAGTTTGGTAGCGCACCTGGCTTGGGACCAGGGGGTCGCAGGTTCAAATCCTGCTGCTCCGACCATTACCGACAAATGCGGGTGTAGCTCAGTGGTAGAGCGCCAGCCTTCCAAGCTGGTTATGTGGGTTCGATTCCCATCACCCGCTCCATTTTTTGAGACTCAGTAGCTCAGCTGGATAGAGCAACAGCCTTCTAAGCTGTGGGTCTAGGGTTCGAATCCCTACTGGGTCACCACTTACTTGCGCCTATAGCTCAGGGGATAGAGCACCGGTCTCCGGAACCGGGTGCGAAGGTTCGAATCCTTCTAGGCGCACCAAAAAAACAAAAAGCGGCTGTCGCATTCAGACAGCCGCTTTTTGAGTATTAAGTTTGCAGTTTGTAGTTTTTAAAACTATGAAGCAAAGGGGCCCTTGCATGATGGTAGCAGCCTTCGTGCGACAGCCCCTTTTTTATCGGGCCCTATGCACAAGGCCGATAGCCGTGAATTTTTTGGTCTTCAGGACCGCGGCGACCTGCGACCGGCCGCCTGCGAACTGTGTTTATTTTTCATCGCCTCTATGCGATACTGTAGGGGCCGTCCCAAAGCAGCCTGACTAATCAAGTACAAGACAGTTACCCGAGCAGATGGCAACGGCGGGCAGCCCGCTACGCGCTGAGGGTATCCCGAAGCATCGTTGTTAGTTTGAGTCTATCGCGGCGGAACGCCGCATCTGAGTCCGAGGAACGATACCGGTCCACGGTTTATGTTTCATAATCTGCATATTCCACCTTTTTATTAACAGATTATAACAGAATATGGTAGATTAAAAAGTATAAAAAAAGCAGCCTAATCATCAACGACTTTCCAAGGAAAACTGCAATGATTAGGCTGCTTTTTTCTTACCCGGTCCTTTACGGGGATTGGGGTTCTTATCAATAGGAAATGTAAGGTAATAACTATGATTGAATACCAAAACTTGACAATCTTTAACGGGACTAAACACGATGTGACAATCATCGGCAATCATTCAGATTTCAAAATAAATCGCAAGAATCATTGGTATTATCAAGGTGATTTTCCAGCTACTACACGACTGATAATACCTCAAGATTCTCCACTAAATGCAGTAGCGGGGCAACCTGTATTCGGGGACAATGAACATTGTTTTGGATTGCCCATGGAATCTGCTTGGAATACACAATATACCCAAATTCCAAATGGAGCCGATATAGTAATCTGTAGTAGACTCTATGCAGAAATAGTTTGCCGACAGATTCCTTACTCGTTTTCCTTGGATAGACTATTTATAGTCGAAGCCGTCAAAAACAACTATTCAAAGCCAATAGGGGCTGCTTTCCTAAAAAAATTTACTCTCCCATTTCGCCCCTCACAATATCTAACCCAAATGGGTCAATTCTTATATACATATTATTGTACGATGCCAAACTTGAATAATGGTATAGATTTAGCCTATCATCTGACAAACCCACTCCAAGCAGGAATATCCATGGCTGCTCTTTTATTATCCTTGAAGCGATATGAAAATGATGGCAGTGAATTAAATCAGCTACATATATTACAAGATTATTGTCAAGAGGTCATGAAAAATCGTCAATTAGCTCAGCAAAATCAATTACGAATCAGAACTGGTCGAAAACTTTTCTCTAACTTGCGAGTTTAAAATCAATTTTTAGTAAATCAAAAAAAACGACGTTTAGAAAGAAGGATACCCTATTGTACTATAATTTAAAAGAAAACTTACAAAACATTGGTCTTTACAAGGCCTGCCTATGTCTTACACTTGTCATTTTCATGGGAATCATCGCTGTTAAATTTGATATTCTTACAACAGTATTCTCCCTATTAGATCCATGGGCCCCATTGCCATAATTAATTTATTTTACTATTATCAATCAGGAGGTAGAATGACATGATTAATTTAAAAAAAGTTACAATCGCTTGTATCCTCGGGCTAGGTATTTCTGCCATGGGCAGTGGTATCCTACCTAATGATTATTTGCTTATCCCCATAGCTCAAGCTTCAGATACGTATACGACCCACGGCTATACGATTGATACCAGCTCTGTCTGGTATGATCACGATAACGAAATTTTCGGTGCCGGCGTAACGGATCCAGACGGAAACTATTTTACAGCAACTTATAAGATGGTAAAAGTTTCTTCATCTCCCTATCAAATAGATGTTTACGAAAGCAAAAACAATGGACCATGGGTACAAATCGGCGTCATTAACAATGAAGCCAGCTATCAAATAGGCAATAAGAAGACAGGTGGTTTTTTATTCCGAACGATTGCCGACTTAGCAGCACGTACCGTAGGTTATGAAAAAATGTTCTAAGTAAAAAAGGCCCCCATCCAACGTGAATCCTTGGATGGAGGCCTTTTAATGTTTTCATTTCACATAAAACTACAAGGCCTTCAAGACATGAATCATATCGTCCAGGCGATAGGCGCCTTCTTGGGGCAAGGCTTTTTTATCGAATACCATGAAATACCGATAGGTATCGCCGGCTGCGGCCTGCCAGCGGCGGCCTAAGCGCAGTTTATTCTTACTATCATCGCCATCGAGATAGTCTCCTTTGGCTTCTAGCAGGATGATATGCCCCCGCGTCGTGCAAAGCAGGAAGTCCGGATAATGGTTGATGAAACCGTTGATACAGAAATCTTTCCGGTCTATGATGCGATGCCACCACTTGATGTTATCCAGTCCTACGACGGCATCAATGACTTTGTTCTCAAAGAGATTCATGTCATTCCGTTCGGCTTCATATAATGACTTAGGAATGGCATCGGTTGCAACAGCCGGCGTAATGACTTTGGGCAGCTGGTAACTATTCTGACAAATGATTTTGCCTGCGTCGAGCCATTCATAAAAGGTCTTCTCTTGATAGGCTGCTTCCAGCTGCTTGATTTTCTCCTGGATTTTGCTGGCATAGGCAGGCAGGGCCGTTTCCATGTTCGCCACTTCATCGGCATCCATCTGATTTACGACCCGTTCGACATAAGCCGCGATATCCCCGGCTGCGCAGTAATCGTCGGCTTTATTGAGCTGACGGCACAATAACTTCGCACATTCTGTAACTTTCTTTGCTTCCGGTATACTAGCCATATGTTCCCGTATATAATCGCTTTCCCCCTGCCGCGTCCGCTGATATTTCGGCACGGCTTCCCCATATTCACTGATATCGACTTTATACATTTCGCCGGTAGCCAAGGTAAAATTAATGGCCGTATCCTGCTTTTTGAGGGAAAACCCTTCCAGTAAATGAATGGGATTGAGCAATGCATATTCTCCACCGAATAAGTCCGGCGTCGTTTCTATGCAAAACTGAGGAATCGCCAGCTGTGCCACTTCATCCCGCCAGGATTCCTGAACGGTATACTGATTCAACATATCCCCCAACTCCCCGCTTTCTAAAGCAGACTCTTTTGAAGCCTGTAATTCCTGTTCATACGCTTGTGCCTGTTCCGAAGCCTGTTCCGCCATCTGCTGCAGACCAGGCTGCAGGGTCGCTCCCGGCTCTGTCGCCTGTAACTGCTGCTGTACTTGCTGGCTGTCGACGTCGTCGAAAGTGTCGGCTCCTTCTGCCCCATCCGCTTCGTCATGAACCGGCATAAGTTCCAAATCCAGTGCCGTCTCTTCATATTCAGGCATCCCCTTTTCCGGATCCGATACGGGAAGCGAAGCCCCAAGGCGATAATCCTTCCGGGTAAATCCCGCTTCATTCAGCCCCTGTACGACGCTTTCCAAAGTATGATGGAAATCCCTGGAAGCCGTCAATACATAGGATAAATTCAGTAAATCCCGGTCATTCTTTTTCGTATAAGGTTGCCGTAGAATTCGCCCTAAGATTTGTTCTACATCGACTTTCGAGGTCTTATTGGCCAGTGAGGCGAGAATATAAGCAAAGGGGCAGTCCCAGCCTTCTTTCAAGGCATTGACTGTAATGATATAGCGGATGGAGCAGGAAGGAGCCAATAAGTCGACATCCCCCAGTTCATCGACATGGGACGTCTTAATGGCAATCTGCTCTTCCGGGATGCCGATGGCTATCAGTTTTTGTTTCAGTTTATCAAAGGTTTCACTATCTTCCCGGATATTCGGCTGGGCCTGGAATAAGACGATAGGGCGGATGTATGGACCTCCAGCCGCTTCCTCCTGTTTAGCCTGCTGTTCCAGGCTGCCTCGCAGCTGAATGGCGTCTTGGATGACGCTCTGCCGGTTCTGCCGGTTATAGACGATGACAGGCAGTTTGACCATATTTTCCTTTTTCAGTTCCCGCGCATCGACATAGACGAGGATGTTGCTGTTCCGGCGCGGTGTCGCTGTCAAGTCGAGGACAAAAGAAGGGTTGAGGTTCTTGAGCATCTGCGTACTCAGATCCGACCCGGCATTATGGCTTTCATCGACAATGGTGACCGGTGTCAGCTGCCGCAAGACCTGCATCAGTGCCGTATCCGGCGTATTCGCCAGGCGTTCTTCCCGATAAGGCATTTCTACGGCAAACCGGTTCAGATTGCCATTTTCCTGATAGACCTTGCGGATATCCTTTTTACGGCTGTTGATGCGCAGTGAATCGTAACTCAACACACAGACCGTCAGCGTTTCGCGAACCGTGTCGGGGGAAAAATTCTGTCCCGTAAGCAGCATGTCCTTAGTACAGATTTCCACCCGGTTCTGGAAATCTCGTTCCAACTGCTGGCGATAGGGATGGCCCGGTGTCGACAGGTTGCGGACCGTCTGTGTTAAAATCGCATTCGACGGCACCAGCCAGACGACGACTTTAGGCCGATCCAAAGGCAGCTTATCAAAGAGATATTTCAAGGATGTGCAGGCCATAAAAGTCTTGCCGCCGCCAGTCGGCACTTTCAGGCAGACATGAGGCACTCCTTCAATAGCGTCATTATAAGAAGGGACCCCGCCCGTACCGACGGCGATATCCTGTTCCGCCCAATAGGCCTTCCAAGCCGCTTTTAAATCAGGCGTCTGTTGCAAACTCGTCAAATAATCTGCGAGATGGTCCATGACTTTCTTTTGATATGTCTTTAATTCCATGTTGCCACCTCCTAAAGCCGTGCCATATCACGGGGAATCTTTTTGAACGTCATATGGAAGCGGGATAATTCAGCTTCGCTCAACGTACACCGGTCCGCATAGATGACATAATGGTCGGCCTTCGTCTGAATCGTATGCAGGAATGTCCGGTTCAGCGTCGTCGCTTCTTCGGTTTCATAACAAAAATAATAGGCTGTGCCGACATAGGAGCCGAGATAATAGGGTTCAGCAGCCTTCACATCTGGCAAAGGCTGCCGCGTTTCCATAAAATAAACGTATTCACGGATAGTGGAAATATCGACGGCATCATTGAGGGCCTCTCCCTGGAAAAGGGGCGCTCCCAATTCATAAAAGCTGAAATCTCCACCCGTTCCCTTCTGGTTTTCCTTAGCTTTTTCAATGCCAAGGACCTGCAAATGGCCTTCTACCACTTTAGGCCCTTCGACTTTATCATACGTTTCTTTGGCCTGGTCGGCAATGGCTTTGGCGTCTGCAAAAAGAGCTGCGCCATCTTTGATGTTCCTCGTCGTAATAGCCGTATCGTAGAGGACTTCTTTCTTATTGACCGGATAGCCATGAATGACCCGCTTGACCCGCTCTGCCGTAATGGAATCGGCATAATCTTCCATTTCGACCAAGATGAAGCGGCGCTGGCCGCCGTCTTTGGCGTTCATATCCAGTACGGCGTGCGCCGTCGTGCCCGAACCGGCGAAGCTGTCGAGGACGATAGAGTCTTTATTTGTAGCCTGTTCTAACAGCTCAGATACTAGTGATTTACTTTTGGGAAAGGCAAATATAGATGAACCAAAAATTTCTAACTGTTCTTTAGTTCCATTACTGGTATAACAATTTGCCCCAATAAGAGAAGAATATCCCGTATAGTTATCAGCCAAATCAGCAAAAAATTGTTTTTTCCTCGGTCGTCCTGTTGGAGAATCAGGCCATAAAATTTTATTTTCATCAATCAGCTTCGCCATCGTATTTCGATCATATCTCCAACCTTTTAATGGTTTCCCATAATTAATTCCAGTCTTGGGATTGATTAAGTCATAATGTAAATTGGGACGTTCTTTTTCTGTAGCCAAACCAACCATATTTGCACTTGTCCAAGGACCTCTAGGATCATTATCAGGATTAGAATATCTACTGCTATCTCTTTTACAACCTTTCAATTTGGTTCCATAACATAGAACGTATTCATGATCAATAGAGATATTAGTTATATTGCGATTATCTTTATTTTGTCTACTTTTCCAAATTAAAATAGCCATGAATTTATCTCTACCAAAAATTTCATCCATGACTAATTTTAAATTCATAACCTCAATATCATCAATACTAACAAAGATAGTCCCATCATGGGCGAGCAATCGTTGCAATAATTTCAGCCGCGGATACATCATGCAGAGCCATTTGTCGTGACGGGACAGGTCATCCCCTTCTTTGCCGACGACTTCACCGAGCCATTTTTTGATGCGCGGGTCGTTGACATTATCATTGTAAACCCAGCCTTCATTCCCTGTATTGTAGGGAGGATCAATATAGATACAGGAAATCCGCCCTTCATATTTCGGCAACAGCGATTTCAATGCCAACAGGTTATCGCCGTGGATAATCATATTTTCACTGCCGTTATCAGCTTCATGCTGCCCCTCTTCATCATAACTGTATTTCCGTTCCAAAACATGGTACGGCACTTCCAGATGATGATTTACAACTTTTTCTTTTCCAATCCATTCTAACGAAGGCATACAGGTTCCTCCAAACTCAGATATTTTCCGTAAAAAAGCTCCGCCCCGTGTAATCGCACAGGTCGGAGCTCCCTAAACACTCTCTTATTGTAACAGATTTTCAAGGAAATGTATAATTTTTACAAGGCTCTGACGTCAGTCCCTCAATTCGGCCAGCCTGACGCGCAATTTTGCCAGGCCCCGCTTAGCGGTCCGCCGGATGAGGCTTTCATCCCGATGGTAGATGCGGCCTATTTTCCGATAGGAATGGCCATTGAAAAAATGAAGGATGATGAAATGCCTTTCTTTTTCGGACAAGTCGTCCAAGGCTTCCTGAATCAGCCTGTGTATGTCCTTCTCGATACAGCGATATTCGGGACACTGCGACAACGGCGCCATGCAGTCGACAGGCAAATCCGTGACTTCCGCGTTATGGATGATGTTCTTCTGTATCCGTTGGTCGTATTTTTCCTTGTGATAGCCTTCCCGTTCAAAGGTATTGTGAATACAGGCCATCATCTGCCGTTCGACATTACCCGGCTTGGTCAGGTCAAATTCAAAAATACATCGGCACGCCGCAGCATGAGCCGTCGAGATAGCTTCTTCAACGGATTGATAATAGCCGTTATACTTTTTGACCTGTTTTTTGATGAGCGGTGAAAATTGCCCCAACAAAAACAGTGTCGCTTCGTGATTTCCGTTCTGTGCTTCGCGCACGCAGTGTCGCAATGTCATGGTCACGTAATCCTCTCCTTACCGTGAACGTACTCCCGCCTATAGAGGCGGGAGCTTCCTGCTTCAACGAGAACAGTGCCACTGACTCCAAAGAGTTGCGGCGGCTTACACTCTCTCCACAGGCGTAGATTCCCGTGCGACCCACGGTATTTTATGCGGTATTTTATGGATTACGTCAGGCTGATATTCGCCTGGCTTCTTCTCGGATATTGATGGCTGCGTTTTTATCGCGATTATGGTGACTTCCACATTTCGGGCAATCCCATTCCCTTACAGACAATTC